>OBWG01001027.1_pt1 | contig 13956 bp, 5 predicted proteins | sample 1495221 | NCBI WGS metagenome assembly OBWG01 (sample SAMEA2580053, study PRJEB22360) | human gut metagenome | reverse complement strand
CCCTTTTTATTCTTTGGCAGATCGGTCATGAGCCCGGTTCCCGACATGAACATCTTGGGATAAAATGTGATTCCCATCCCTTTGCCCGCCAGAGCCAGTACGGTTTCGATATTTTCCGTTTCAAGAACGATGGAGGGCGTGATCTGTGCATCCTCAAAAATTTCGTCGGCAATGGTCCGGACGCGGTTTCCTTTATTAATAAGAAGATATGGACAATCTTTTAACAAACGCACGTCCGCATTTTCTTTCAGCTGACTCTTAATTTCCTCCTGGCGGCCGGGGAAAAAGCTGTCCAGGATCTGATCGGGAACGATGAGAAGAATCTCTTCTTCACAGATCGTGACGGTTTCCACGTTTTCTGCTTTAAATGGAAGCAGGTCAATAATTAAGTCGATGTCTCCCCGGATCAGGGAAGTACTTAACTCCGACGAATTGCCTTCTACCAGGTGAAGCTCGATGTTCGGAAACTTTTCGCGGTAGACCGGCAGGATGGCGGGAAGGAGAAAACGTCCCCGCGTGTGAGAAACCCCGATGGATATCTGTCCGGTGGTAAAATCCTTAATATCGGCCAGCTGGCGGTAAGTCTCATCCTTTAGTTCCAGCAGCTGTTTGGCGCGCAGCTTCAGCGCTCTTCCGGCATAGGTGAGTGTCAGCGGTGTTGTCCGGTTGAACAGCTGGACGTCAAACTCCTTTTCCAGATTGGAAATATGATTGCTTAATGACTGCTGGGATATATAGAGGCGTTTGGCTGCCCGGGTGATGTTAAGTTCCTCGGCCGCTGCCAGAAAATATTCCAGATTCAGAAAGTTGATCATAAGCACTCCTTCAGCCTGGGGATATACGGAAGCAGACGGTCCAGAGAACCGTTTACAATCAGCTCTTCCGGGAAGCCGGTCTCGCAGATGAGCTCCCAGGCAAGTTTATGATTTCCCACATCAGCTTCAATGTGAGCGTCGCTGTCAATGATGACAGATGCTTTATAATGTTTACATAAATCCAGCATGATCCGGTAGTTTTCTTTTGCGTGGAGCCGCATGCTTGCCGAATGCAGCGAGCTGCTGTTGAGCTCCAGCAGCGTGTGGTGTTCCGCGGCGGCGGCTACGACCGTGTCGTAATCAATAGGAAACCGTCCGTCATCCGGGTGGCCGATAATTTTAACATAAGGATTTTTGATGGCCCCTAAATAGGCATTTGTATTTTCTGTAACAGTACCGCATTTGTAGCAGGGCTCGTGGATGCTGGCGATGGTGTAATCGAGACGTTCCAGTATGCCTTCCCTTAAATCAATGCGGCCGGTATAATCCAGAATGTTGAGTTCAGACCCCATCAGTATCTTTACGCCGAACAGGGTACGCGGTATGACTTTAAAATTAATAAAATAAAATTCATGACAGGTTCCCGGCATCTTCGGTGCATGATCTGTCGAACCGAAAAGCGTGAGTCCTTTCTCTGAGGCAGAGCGTGCCATCTCATAAAGTGTGTTGTATGCATGGCCGCTTGCGGTGGTATGGGTGTGTAAATCCATGATATCTTTCATAAATAACGTATGGAGGCCTGCGCCTCGTCTCCTTTTTGTTATACAATTTATGTCTGCCTAAAATGTAATCTTTCTAATTACAAATATACCATATTCTGGATAAAAGTAAACAGAATTGTCACCAAAAAAGCAGAGAAATCAAGAGGCAGCGCGCTGTATACAAGATGCCTGCCTGCTCAGCGGCAGCTCTCACACCTTATCTTTCCCCAATCATATTAGAAAAAATAATTCATTAAGACATTTGTCCTTTTATAAAATGATTTTTATGGAGTATAATACCAGTATCGAACCAATATAAATAGTGTTGCAGACAGAAGGAGAATGATACAATATGGAAAAATATCGCAGAATTTTTACCATTGTGCTGGATTCCCTGGGAATCGGGGCAATGGATAATGCGGCGGACTATGGCGACGTGGGGACGGATACGCTGGGACATATCGATGAGCGGATGGAGAGCTTCCACATACCGAATCTTGCAAAAATGGGAATTGCAAACCTGCATCCCTTAATTCATGCAGAGCCGGCAGAGAAGCCGCTGGCCTATTACACTGAACTGAATGAAGCCAGTACCGGCAAGGACACGATGACCGGACACTGGGAGATGATGGGACTTCATATTACGAAGCCGTTTCAGACATTTACTGAACACGGATTTCCAAAGGAACTGATCGAGGAGCTGGAAAAGCGCACGGGACATAAGATCGTGGGCAATAAATCGGCCAGCGGAACAGAGATTTTAGACGAGTATGGCGAGCATGAGATCGCGACCGGAGACATGATCGTCTACACCTCTGCCGATTCTGTGCTTCAGATCTGCGGAAACGAGGAGACCTTCGGACTTGACGAGCTGTACCGCTGCTGCGAGATTGCCAGGGAGCTGACGATGAGAGACGAGTGGAAGGTGGGCCGCGTGATTGCCAGACCGTATGTAGGCAGGAAGAAGGGCGAGTTCAAACGGACTCCTAACCGCCATGACTACGCGTTAAAGCCCTACGGACCAACCGCACTGGATGCCTTAAAGGAAGCGGGATACGATGTGATAAGTATCGGCAAGATTAAGGATATCTTTGACGGTGAAGGAATTACGGAGGCTTATAAGTCACAGAGCAGCGTACATGGAATGGAGCAGACCATCGAAGTCATGGATAAGGATTTCCACGGCCTGTGCTTCGTAAATCTGGTGGATTTCGACGCGCTGTGGGGACACCGCCGCGACCCGATCGGTTACGGTAAAGAGATCGAGCGGTTTGATGAGAAGCTGCAGATCGTTCTGAGCAAGCTAAAAGAAGATGATTTACTGATCTTAACGGCTGATCACGGCAATGACCCGACCTATACCGGTACGGATCATACGAAAGAGAAAGTACCATTTCTGGCATACTCTCCTTCCATGAGCGGAAGCGGAAGAATCCCGTCAGAAGATACCTTTGCCGTAATCGGAGCTACCATCACAGACAATTTCGGGGTTACAATGCCGGAAGGAACAATTGGAAAATCGATACTTCAGGAATTAAAATAGAAGTGATGCGCCAGGGTTTGAAACCGTCCATGAGAACAAAACTGAATAAAAGCTTTTAAATGAGCGCCGGAAATACGTGAGGAGATGCAATCTCCCGGTATTTCCGGCGCTTTTTTGCGTGTTCAGACACCAGTTTCATGCAGTTTTTAAGGTTACGGTTACACATTACAAATAATTTTAAATTATTTTCAAAAAAACTTAAAATGTAACCAATTTGTAACCATTCTGGTATATACTGGTTACAGACACTGGGTAAAACTATATTTATTTGAAGAAAATGTAATGAAATAGATAAACAAAAGCTCTGAACAGAGGGAGAAGAAAAAATTTATGACGATAGCAAAGATGAGTATGAACCGCAACTCTTCCCGCTACTTCAAGATATCGGTAAATGGATTTGAGAATGGCTGCATGAGCGGCATCATATATCACGCTGGTACGGCGCCGGGGATCCGGTTTGAGAATTACCTGGAGATGATGCTTCACGTGAACCGGATATTCGACGAGTTGGCGAATCCGAAGAGAACGATGGATTACCGGAGATTTGGCGGAACGAAGCTTCCTGAACCTCCCGTACAGGAATATGATCAGCTGGAAGATGGAACGCTGGCCACATTTAAGCTCAACGTAAAGTTCAGATACAACACGAGCTGGCAGGGAGAGATCTCCTGGCTGGAAGGGCAGGAAAAACAGGAATTTGAGAGTTTTCTGCAAATGACCTACTGGATAGAACGGGTGCTGAACGGACCGGGCGAGCAAAGGCAGTCACAAAAGACCTCAAATGTCTGCCAGATCGCCGTAGACTCCTTCGAGGGCGGTCTGCTGGCGGGAAGCGTTCAGAACGCCTTCCTCAATTATCTGGAAGATTTTACGGGGACCATAGCCCTGGCTGATGCCATGGGGCACTTTATCGGACTTGGCAGTCTGAGGGAAGACGATTCCGGAGGACAGAACGAAGACATCAGGATTATACCGGATAAGATGTGGTCTGTTTACCGGGAAGGTGGGAAAGAAGCCACCTTTCTGATAAAGATTCTGTTCCGGGAACATTCGACATGGCAGGGCGTTATACGCTGGAGGGAAACCGGTGAAAAACAGGCCTTCCGAAGTTTCATGGAGCTGGTGCTCCTGATGACCTCCGCACTGGAGAGCAGTGACGGATGGATTTTATATGAAGACAGATATCTGCATAAAAATAGAGAGAGTGCCCTGATGGAAGGGTAAGAGAGGGGAAGCTATGAAGGGATTAAAGAAAAAGTTAAGAAGAGGTTTAGCGGGATTCCTGTCATTTGTTCTTACAATGACCTCATTTAACATGGTGTCATGGGCGGATGTGGCCGCTGCTTTTGAGAAAGAGAATGCTACATTTGTAATGAGCGGAGAGGATTTGAGAGACTCTGCGCAGGCAGCCATTGATAATGGCGATGAATTTAATTTTGAGGACCTCGGCGTGGATACATCCGACCGAAGCCTTGCAAAGGAATATCAGAGGCTGTTTGAAACAGGTTCTGTATTTGAGTTTGCACCGGCTTACGATATGGACGAAGAGGAATATGCAGACGGAGCAGAGCTTCGTATGTTTATTCGTATTAACGGCGATCCCGAAGGTTATCAGATTACAGGCGATGAGGATATCATTTTCCTGTATATCAATGATTCTGATGCGAGAGTGACATTCCGTTCCAGAATTGACGGATATACGACTCAGAAGGTAACGGTAAAGGGGAATTCCACTTTACTGGATGCGGAAGCACCGACAGCACCGGTTGGCGGTGAAGGCAACGGAAACGGAGCCGGAGGCACTGGAGCTAATGGCGGAGCTGGCAGCGAAGTGCAGAATCCCGACGGCAATGCCGGCGGCGAAGACGGAGCAGTTGACGGAACCGTACAGAACCCTGACGGAAATGCAAATATGGGCGAAGCGGCTGACGGCAATGGTACCACAAAAGGCGATGTACAGAACCCGGATGCAAATGCAGGCGGAGCGATTGACGGAGAAGGCGCGGCAAGCGGTGATGTTCAGAATCCGGATGCTAATGTAAGTGATGGAAACGGAACAAATGACGGAACGGTTCAGAACCCGGATACAAACGTAGATGGGGAAAATACCGACCATTCCAATACAAATACAGGAAAAGAAGAGCAGGTTCAGAAGCCGGAAGATCATGCCGGGACGAACGGCGGCGTACAGAATAGTGATACGAACAAGACCGAAGACGGCGGAAAGGCCGAAGCGGGGAATTCTGAGAGTGGGTCTTCGAACAGTGGGGCGGCATCTGATGGCGGAGCTTCGAATAGTGGAGCGTCTGATGGTGGGGATTCGAACAGCGGGTCTTCGAACAGTGGGGCTTCGAATAGCGGAGCATCTGATAGCGGATCTTCGAACAGCGGCTCTTCTGACAGCGGTTCCGATCAGGGGGACTCTCTGGTATCGGCAGCGACTTTGAACCGTCATTATACTCATATTCTTACAACTGCAGTCAATGGTGATGCGGGAAGTAAGGAGAGCGACAAGGTATCTACTGATGAAGGTAAGGAAGATAAAGTTGATGCCGCAGATAAAACCGATAAGGCTGATAACACAGATACCAGTGATAAGCATGATAGCGAAGCTGTTAATAGCGATACAAATACAGAAGACGGCAGCAACGGCGGCAATGCTGATAAAGATGCTGTGGTGACTCCTGATGGAGAAGAAGGAAACAGCGCTGTTGAGGACAATAAGGCAGATGCTGTGACTCCTGACAACGGAGAAAACCAGGATCCTTCTGATGATAAGGCAGAAGACCAGGGCAAAGTATCCAAACCGGACGACGGCCAGGGCGATGCTGTAATTGATGATAATTCTGATAAGGATAATGCTGATAAAGATAATGCAGACAAAAATGCTGCGGAAGATAATAAGGCAGACGATACAACCGTTGATGGAAAGGATCATGCTGCTAACGGAGAAGACGGAAAGAAGAACGATTCTCTGGTAGTGGATCCTGAAGCTGACGAAAAAGAAGAAGTATCGAAAACAGGAACCACCAGCGGCAAGACCTATGGCCAGGTAGTATTGGATGAGTCCTATTATGCAAAGGCCTATGTTACTACTTTGAATAAGCTGCATATCGACGTGTCTAAAGAAGGCTATGCCGTTACTTATACGGTTACACCAGTTGGTACGGCTGCTGTAAAGGGCGCTAAGAATGTAGAAGAAGGAAAAGATTTAACATTTACCGTAAAACCACAGGTTGGCTATGTCATTGACCACGTAACTGCAAATGGGGAAAGCCTTGAAGCAGTAGAAGATGACGAAGCTACTGCTTCTAATGCAGATACAGGTGTAAAACGGTTTGTTGTTCCGGAGATTGAGGAAGAACAGGAAATCGTTGTGGTGATGGCGGAGATTGGGGAGCATCCGGAATTTAATTTCAGCAAGACTCTGGGCGATGTAGTCGTGAGCCTTCATGCAGAAGAAGGAATTCTGCCGGCAGGAACTGTGGCGAAGGTGACGGAAGTTACGGAGAAGGTTGAGGAGGCTGTTAAGGAAAAGACGGCAGAGGAGACTGGTGAAGATACTTCCGCGAATACGGTTCTGGCTTATGATATTAAGCTGTTTGTGGAGAATGAAGCAGGCGAACTGGAGGCTCTGGATAATAGCTGGAGTGATAATGGATATGTAGAAGTTACATTTGCTGGTAAGGCGATTGAAGAGAAGAGTGCGGAAGCTGAAAAGGTAGAGATTACTCATATTGATACCGGTGATGTTGATGCAACATCTGAAAGTGTTGAAAAGGTTAGCGTTGAAGAAGTTGAAAAGGTCGAATCAGTATCTGACGCGGTAGACGTAGCCGATAATAATTCGATCGAGATGATTGCTTTTGAGGCAGAACATTTTTCAATCTATGCAATATATTTTACCAACGGAGGAATGGCTGCCAAAATTAGAACTATGAGTATTGACGGAAAAACGATAGGTAGCAATAATTATGTTGGAGACTGGTGGAACCGTTTTACACTTACAACTTCGGGCTTGATGATTTCCAATATTGCTCAAGATATAAAAAATAATGAAAGTGAGGCTTTTAAGTCCTATAAATTTGTGAAGGCAACTATTGGCAACCAATATGACGGTGAATCTGTACTTCGCATTCGTCAACAGGCTAAAAGAAAATATATATTAGAATATTCTCTTAAAGATAAAGGAGAGAGTTGGCAGAGTTTCAATAGTAATGAAGATCTCTATTTTTGGTTTGAGCCAATAACAATAACGGTGACCTTTGATCCTAATGAGGATTATGGAGGCACTGGTGAACCATTTACCATGATAGTGGGTGATGAAGGGAAAATTATAACACCTGATAATCCTTTTACAAATAAAAATGGATATGAGTTTGTTGGTTGGCATGGTGAAAAGTCTGGCCATCATAGTGGTACAGAAATGCTTCAACAGACATTTATTGAAGGCGTACAGTATCCGCCGAATATTGATAATAAAACGAATACTATTACCAGTGATATAACACTATATGCTACGTGGCTTAATAAGAAAGGAACAGATGGCCAGGAGGCTAAATTCTTTATTAGAACAGATGGGAAAGCTCCTTTTGAACCTAATGGATATGGAGCAAGTGATTATTATCCGTCAACCACACAGACACAGTTAACTGGTACCTTAAGGAATAAAATAGAAATAAATAATAACCCTGAAATGGTTGCGGCTAATATTTTAAAAGAACCATCTGGCACAGCTATAGCGGCAGCAGCCCAAAAAGCAGGAAAAAGTTTTAATCCAGATACGCAGAAAGTTCTATGGTACGTAATTAAAGATCAGGGAGATTGGCATGTCGACGGTATTGTAGTAGATAAAAATACTTATTCTGTAAGATATTGGCCAAATGGTGGTAACGAAAATGTTCCGCCTACGCAGAATTATAGCGAGGGAACCACTGTGCGTGTAAATTATAATAATATACCTACCCGCATAGGATATGAATTCTTAGGCTGGGATACAGATAAAGCATCGACATCACCTCGATATGTATCAAACGGCACAAATAATTCTTTTGTAATTAAAGATGCTAATGTTGACCTGTATGCAATCTGGAAACCAAAAGATGGTATACCATTCACTGTAGAACATTATACACAGCAGTTAGATAAAAGTTATCCACAAAAAACGACTGACGTAGCAACCAAATATTCTACTACAGGAACTATTGTAAAGGATGATGATTATAAGAAAACAATGCCGGGATTTACGTATGTTTCCGGAATTGTGGATAATATTACAGAGGCAGAAGTGCAAGGTGATGGTAGTACTGTATTGAAGCTATATTATACCAGGAATACAGATACTCCTTACACAATAGAACACTATCAGCAGTCCGTTGAAAATCCTGAGGAATATAAATTAGTAGAGATTGACACAGAGACTGGTTCAGGAGTAACTGGAGAGAAGGCCGCATTTACGCCGAAAGATTACACAAACGACGGATTTGAGTATAATGCTGCTTTGACAATGCCTGAAGACAGAACAATTACAGGTGACGGAAAACTGGTTGTTAAATTGTATTATGACAGGAAAAGTTATAGTGTAAAGTATGAATATACAGGAAACGTACCAGATGGTGTTAGTTCTTTACCTCAGACAAAAACATACAGAGTCGGGGAAGATGTAACAATTGCCGCCGATGCAGCTGCCAAAGGATATAGCTTTAGCGGTTGGAAAATTAATGGTAAAGATGCTGAAATGTTTAAGATGCCTGCTCACGATATAAAGATAACGGGAAGCTTTGGCGTTAATAGTTATACAGTAACCTATAAAGTAGACAATTCCACATACGGTGCAGTAGAAACGTATCAATATGGCGAAAATGTTTCTTTAAGAGAAAAACCAGTAAAGGAAGGATATTCTTTTAAAGGCTGGAGTCGTGACAGTGGATTTACAATGCCTGCAGAGAACGTGATAATCGAAGGGCACTTTGAGATCAACAAATATACGGTAAGATATGAAGTAGATGGAGCTCTCTACGGGGAAGAAGAATCGTATGACTTTGGCGAAATGGTTGAGATTAGAGATGAACCGACAAAAGACGGGTATACGTTCAGCCATTGGAGTCAAAAAGAAGCATTTTCGATGCCTGCAAATGATGTTGTAATTAAGGGAAATTTCAGTATTAACAGCTACAAAGTGACATATAAGGTAGATGGAGTCCAGTATGGAGATACCGAGACTCATGAGTATGGAAGCGCAGTAACGCTGAGGGCTGAACCTGAGACGGAAGGTTACACATTTAGTGGCTGGAATCGTGAAAATAACTTCACAATGCCTGCAGAGGATGTTGTAATCGAAGGAAGCTTTAAGATCAACAGCTATACGGTGACGTATAAAGTTGACGGTGAGATAAGCGGTGAAGCAGAAACTTATAAGTATGGAGCAGTAGTAACACTGAGAGAGGAACCTGCAAAAGAAGGTTATACGTTCAGTCACTGGAGCCGTGAGTCAGGATTTACGATGCCTGCAGAAAATATAGTGGTTGAAGGACATTTCGAGATTAACAGCTATACAGTTACCTATAAGGTTGATGACCAGTTATATGGAAAGGTAGATACCTATAAATTTGGAGAAGATGTAACACTGAGAGATGCGCCAACGAAGGAGGGATATACCTTTAGCGGCTGGAGCGAGACCAGCGGGTTTAAGATGCCTGCAAAAGATGTAGAGATCAAAGGAAACTTCAGCATCAACGATTATACGGTAACCTATAAGGTAGACGGAAAGGTTATTGATGAGAAAAAGCACCAGTATAATGAAGAGGTAACCGTAAGAGCAGACGAAACGAAGGAAGGCTATACCTTCAGCGGCTGGAGCAGTGAAGATGTCAGGCAATCATTTATCCAAAGATTACTGTCTTCTTCTATCGCGGGAAAGACGTTCCGTATGCCGGCGAAGGATGTGGTAATTGAAGGCCATTTTGATATTAACAGCTACAAAGTGACCTATCAGGTAGACGGAGTACAGTCTGGAGAAATAGAAACCTATGAGTATGGAACGCTTGTAACGATCAGAGATGATCTGGAAAAAGAAGGGCATAAGTTCAGTGGCTGGAATCTGAAGGAAGACTTCGCCATGCCGGCCGAAGATGTAGTGATTGTAGGAAGCTTTACTGCAAACGAGTATACGGTAACGTATCTGGTAGACGGTACACCTTATGAAACAGCAGAGACGTATTTGTATGGAACTGCTGTGAAGCTGAAAGAAGCCCCGGAGAAGGAAGGCTATACCTTCAGCGGCTGGGACCATGAGGAAGACTTTACGATGCCTGCAGAAAATGTAGTCATTAACGGGTCATTCAGCATTAACAGCTACAAGGTAACGTATGAGGTAGACGGAAGTGCTTATGGCAAGGAAGAAACGTATGAATACGGAAGTGCAGTAACACTTCAGAAAGAGCCGAAGAAGGAAGGATATACCTTCAGCAAATGGGATCATGAAGACGGATTTGCAATGCCGGCACATGATGTAGTGATCAAGGGAAGCTTTAAAATCAACAGCTATAAAGTGACATACAGAGTAGATGGGGAACAGGTAGGAGAAGCGGAAACGTATGGGTTTAATGCACCTGTGACTCTTAGAGAAGCCCCGGAAAAAGAAGGTTATACCTTCAGCGGCTGGAGTCGTGATACCGGATTCAATATGCCCGCAAAAGATGTGGTAATTGAAGGAAGCTTTACGATTAACAATTATACCGTGACGTATCTGGTAGATGGAAAGCAGACCGGAGAAACAGAGACCTACCAGTATAATCAGGAAGTCACTGTAAAAGCGGACGCAGAAAGAGAAGGTTATACCTTTAGCGGCTGGAGCAGTGAAGATGTGAAAGAGAACTTTATTCAGAAGCTGCTTTCAAACTCCATAGCAGGCAGAACGTTCCATATGCCGGCAAAAATGTTGTAATCGAAGGAAGCTTTGACATCAACAGCTACAAAGTAACGTATAAGGTAGATGGAAAGCCAGTTGGAGAGGTGGAAACGTATAATTACGGAACGCTGGTAACGGTAAGGCAGAGCCCGGAGAAAGAAGGTTATACATTTAGTGGCTGGAGCCGCACGGAAGCATTTGAGATGCCAGCAAGAGACATAGTAATTGAAGGCTCCTATAAGATCAACAGCTATACTGTAACGTATAAGGTAGACGGAGAGCAGTATGGAGAGACGGAGACCTACGAGTATGGAGCAGCGGTAACGCTGAGGGAAAAGCCGTCCAGGGAAGGCTACACATTCAAGGGCTGGAGTTATGAGAACGGATTTAAGATGCCGGCTGGAGACGTCGTGATTGAAGGTTCTTATAAGATCAACAGCTATACAGTAACGTATAAGGTAGATGGACAGCAGTATGGAGAGCCGGAAGTATATAAGTATAACGAATTAGTCCGGTTGAAATCCGAGCCGACAAAGGAAGGGTATACATTTAGCCATTGGAATTACGGTGAAGATTTCCTGATGCCGGCAAAAGATGTTGTGATCGAAGGAAGCTTTGGAATTAACAGCTATACCGTAACGTATAAGGTAGATGGAGTCCAGTACGGAGATACCGAGACTCATAAGTATGGAAGTGCAGTAACGCTGAGGGCTGAACCTGAGACGGAAGGTTACACATTTAGTGGCTGGAATCGTGAAAATAACTTCACAATGCCTGCAGAGGATGTTGTAATCGAAGGAAGCTTTAAGATCAACAGCTATACGGTGACGTATAAAGTTGACGGTGAGATAAGCGGTGAAGCAGAAACTTATAAGTATGGAGCAGTAGTAACACTGAGAGAGGAACCTGCAAAAGAAGGTTATACGTTCAGTCACTGGAGCCGTGAGTCAGGATTTACGATGCCTGCAGAAAATATAGTGGTTGAAGGACATTTCGAGATTAACAGCTATACAGTTACCTATAAGGTTGATGACCAGTTATATGGAAAGGTAGATACCTATAAATTTGGAGAAGATGTAACACTGAGAGATGCGCCAACGAAGGAGGGATATACCTTTAGCGGCTGGAGCGAGACCAGCGGGTTTAAGATGCCTGCAAAAGATGTAGAGATCAAAGGAAACTTCAGCATCAACGATTATACGGTAACCTATAAGGTAGACGGAAAGGTTATTGATGAGAAAAAGCACCAGTATAATGAAGAGGTAACCGTAAGAGCAGACGAAACGAAGGAAGGCTATACCTTCAGCGGCTGGAGCAGTGAAGATGTCAGGCAATCATTTATCCAAAGATTACTGTCTTCTTCTATCGCGGGAAAGACGTTCCGTATGCCGGCGAAGGATGTGGTAATTGAAGGCCATTTTGATATTAACAGCTACAAAGTGACCTATCAGGTAGACGGAGTACAGTCTGGAGAAATAGAAACCTATGAGTATGGAACGCTTGTAACGATCAGAGATGATCTGGAAAAAGAAGGGCATAAGTTCAGTGGCTGGAATCTGAAGGAAGACTTCGCCATGCCGGCCGAAGATGTAGTGATTGTAGGAAGCTTTACTGCAAACGAGTATACGGTAACGTATCTGGTAGACGGTACACCTTATGAAACAGCAGAGACGTATTTGTATGGAACTGCTGTGAAGCTGAAAGAAGCCCCGGAGAAGGAAGGCTATACCTTCAGCGGCTGGGACCATGAGGAAGACTTTACGATGCCTGCAGAAAATGTAGTCATTAACGGGTCATTCAGCATTAACAGCTACAAGGTAACGTATGAGGTAGACGGAAGTGCTTATGGCAAGGAAGAAACGTATGAATACGGAAGTGCAGTAACACTTCAGAAAGAGCCGAAGAAGGAAGGATATACCTTCAGCAAATGGGATCATGAAGACGGATTTGCAATGCCGGCACATGATGTAGTGATCAAGGGAAGCTTTAAAATCAACAGCTATAAAGTGACATACAGAGTAGATGGGGAACAGGTAGGAGAAGCGGAAACGTATGGGTTTAATGCACCTGTGACTCTTAGAGAAGCCCCGGAAAAAGAAGGTTATACCTTCAGCGGCTGGAGTCGTGATACCGGATTCAATATGCCCGCAAAAGATGTGGTAATTGAAGGAAGCTTTACGATTAACAATTATACCGTGACGTATCTGGTAGATGGAAAGCAGACCGGAGAAACAGAGACCTACCAGTATAATCAGGAAGTCACTGTAAAAGCGGACGCAGAAAGAGAAGGTTATACCTTTAGCGGCTGGAGCAGTGAAGATGTGAAAGAGAACTTTATTCAGAAGCTGCTTTCAAACTCCATAGCAGGCAGAACGTTCCATATGCCGGCAAAAATGTTGTAATCGAAGGAAGCTTTGACATCAACAGCTACAAAGTAACGTATAAGGTAGATGGAAAGCCAGTTGGAGAGGTGGAAACGTATAATTACGGAACGCTGGTAACGGTAAGGCAGAGCCCGGAGAAAGAAGGTTATACATTTAGTGGCTGGAGCCGCACGGAAGCATTTGAGATGCCAGCAAGAGACATAGTAATTGAAGGCTCCTATAAGATCAACAGCTATACTGTAACGTATAAGGTAGACGGAGAGCAGTATGGAGAGACGGAGACCTACGAGTATGGAGCAGCGGTAACGCTGAGGGAAAAGCCGTCCAGGGAAGGCTACACATTCAAGGGCTGGAGTTATGAGAACGGATTTAAGATGCCGGCTGGAGACGTCGTGATTGAAGGTTCTTATAAGATCAACAGCTATACAGTAACGTATAAGGTAGATGGACAGCAGTATGGAGAGCCGGAAGTATATAAGTATAACGAATTAGTCCGGTTGAAATCCGAGCCGACAAAGGAAGGGTATACATTTAGCCATTGGAATTACGGTGAAGATTTCCTGATGCCGGCAAAAGATGTTGTGATCGAAGGAAGCTTTGGAAT
>OBWG01001021.1_pt1 | contig 14078 bp, 18 predicted proteins | sample 1495221 | NCBI WGS metagenome assembly OBWG01 (sample SAMEA2580053, study PRJEB22360) | human gut metagenome | reverse complement strand
CGTTAATAAGGAGGATACATGGATAATATTTACGCACCAAAAACACTTGCTGCGGTGGTTCGTCGTACTCCCGATGTGCCATCCTTTTTGAAAGACTTATTTTTCAAAGATACAAAAACATTCTTAACAGAAACAGTTTCATTTGACATTGTAAAAGGTCGCCGTACTATTACACCTTGGGTGGCACCTAACTCTACAGCACCTTTATCTCAACGCACAGGCATGACTACAACCACGTATAAACCTGCGCAAAAGAAAGAAAAACGTGCAATCACTGAAAACGACATCAAGGTCCGTTTAGCAGGTGAACAGCCATTTGCAGGCACAGTATCTCCGGAAGAACGTGCTATCCAACTTTTGGCGCAAGATACGCAAGAATTAAAGGACAACTTGGTACGCTCTCAAGAAGTTATGGCAGCAGACGTATTACTCAATGGTCAGGCACACATCAAAGGCGAAGGCATTGATGACGTTGTAGACTTTAATTTTACAAATAAAGAAACATTATCTGGTACCGCACGTTGGGGCCAATCTGCTGCAGAAATTGTGGCTAACATCATCAAATGGAAAAAGAAATGCTTGAAAGCATCTGGTTTTAATCCAAATACGTTGGTCATGAACTCTGAAACATTAGAAGTAATGCTTTCTGATAAAAAAATCTTGGCATTATTTGATAATCGTCGTACAGAAATGGGTCTTTTGCAATTCGAACAAATGGCGGAAGGTGCTGTGTATGTTGGCTTCATGGGCGGTCAAATTCAATGTAATGTGTTTACTTACGATAATTACTATGTAGATCCAACAGATGACCAAGAAAAGGAAATGGTACCTACCGGTAAATTGTTGGTAGCTTCTGATATGGCCAAATTCACTAAATTGTATGGTGCGAATACAATCATCCCTGGTGAAGGTATGGATTTTGTAACCTATGAAGGCGAATATGTATTACGTCGATTGGTTAATCGTGACCCAGATGCGGTATTTTTGGAATTACAATCTCGCCCTATTTACGTTCCGTTTGATGTAGATTCCTACTTCGTAGCGGACGTATTGTAATTGAAAGGAGGTAAGACTAATGCCTGTACAAGCAAAGCACGCGATTAATACCGGAGATTATGTGTATAATCCTGGTGATGTTATCTCCGATTTAACTGCAGATGAAGAAGAGCGCCTAATTCGTTTAGGCGCTGCGATTGTAGTCAGTGAAGATAATAAAAGTAACGAAGGGGACTCTTTTGCTGAAGCTCTTGGCGTTATGACAAATGCTGATATCGCGGGTTATGGTAAATCTATTGGGCTTGATTTTGCAAGCAAAGCCACAAAGGCGGACATGATTTCCGATATCCTTGCTTCTGATGCGGACGTCAATTTGGAACTCTTATCCGATGAAGCACTTCGCGTAATGGCATCTGCTGAACAATTGGATGTTCCGGAAAACGCTACTCGTGAAGAACTCATCGACGTTTTAGGTGAATAATCATGGGATTTAAGGACTTTGCGCAAAATGACATTGAAAAGGTGTTTATCAATTCCAATGAATTTGCCGAAGTACATAATCTAAATGGCACGCAATGCTATGCAGTGGCGGAAGGTCTTACCGATAAGCAGCATGTTGAAATCATGGGCCAGGATATTGATGGGCTTATTTACGATACGATTATAGTACACGTGGCCAAGCGGGATTTACCGGAGGTACCGGAGTACAATCAAATCTTTCGATTCAACGGCCGCATCATGTTGGTTCAATCATGTGAAGATGACATGGGTATGCTAAACATTGTCCTTAGGGGGAATAACTCGTGAGTGTAACTATTGACATAAAAGGGCTTAAAAATGGGTTGGCTAAGATAGACGCATTAGTTGTTGGTACTCCGAAGACTACTGCAAAAGCTATCAACAAAGCGTTGCCTAAAATCAAAAAGGCTACAGTTGATCGTGTTAACGAGGACTACCTGATTACTAAAGCGAATATTAATAAAACCATAAAGGTGGATAAGGCGGGGACGACTTTATCTGCCTTTATTCGTTCTAAAGGCGGCCCAATAGCCCTAACTAAATTTAGAGTTACACCAAAGCGCCCACCTAAGCGGAAAGGTCGTACCGTTATAGCACAAGTAATGCGGAATGGTGGTGGAGGGCCAATCCCTAATGCTTTTATTGCTCGTATGAAAAGTGGACATATCGGGGCGATGTATCGTAAGGGTGCGGACAGGTATCCGATAGGGCAATTTCACGGCCCATCAGTACCAAGCATACTGGGTGATGCCAAGATATCCGCTTTTGTTGGGAATAAAGCAGAGCAGGAATTGCAAAAGCAAATGGAACTCGCGCTCGACGCATTAATAGGAGGGTAATCAATGACACCTACGCAATTAGCAACCGATTTGGGGGCGTTCCTAAAACAGGTGCACGCCAACTATTTTAGCGACGACGCACAAGTAAAGGGGAATCCTTTATTGGTTGTACCGGGATTTTTAAAAATGAAAGAATCATCCAAGGAGGACCAATATCCACATCTTGTTATTCGAATTAATAAGATTGAAGATACCTTGCAGGGGTCAACTGTCCAATTGTTTCTAATCCATGGCGTGTACTCCGAGGACGTGGAAAAGGGTTGGATGGAGATTACCAATTTCTTAGAAACCACACGGCAAGCATTACTGGCTCATCCTGTTATTGCTAAGCGATACCGTTTAGTGCTGGATGATAAACACGGAATTGATACCGACATCCCTCCGGATCAAGCGTATCCGTATTGGGAGGGATTTATGACGGTTAAATATGATATCGAACAAATACGAGAGGAGATGATTATTTAATGGCAAAAGCTGATGCACCAGTTGAAGTTGTAAATGAAGCAATTGAGACTGCGGAAAAAACAGTTACATCTATAGATGCTAAACAAGTAATCTACTTAGGCCCTAATAGTGCTGAATTAGGTCTTTCCACAGGTACCGTTTATATTGACGGCATTCCTGCCACTGTAGGTGAAGATAAAGCAATGCTACGCTTATTGTTTGTGCCAATTAATAAGATTGCAGAAGCACAACAAGAATTAGCAACAGAAGGTACAGCGATGAATACCGCTTACCTTGAATTTAAAAAAGGAGGTCGTAGATAGTGGGAAACTATAGACACGGAATTTATACAAGAGAGGTACCTACTTCCCTTATTTCTATGACAGAAGCTACGGCAGCCTTACCGGTATATGTTGGTACCGCACCTGTGCACTTAGCTACAGACCCTGCGGAAGCTAATAAAGCCGTATTGTGCTATAACTACGCATCTGCCACTACTCAATTGGGCTACTCTAAAGAATGGGATAAATACACGCTATGCGAAGCTATGTACTCCCAATTCTCTTTATTCGGCATGGCGCCAGTAGTTTTTATCAATGTTCTTGATCCGAAGAAACATAAGAAGACTTTGGCATCCACGCAAAAACAAATTCAGGATAAAGTCGTGACAATTGAAGACCCTGTATTACTCAATACGTTAAAGGTGTCTGCTACCAATGGCGGAGCGGCATCAACTATCAATGTTGATTACACTGCGACATTTAACGATGAAGGCAAATTGCTTATTGGGATTGTATCTACAGGGGCACTTAATAGCGCAACATCTATTTGGGTATCTTATGATTACGTAGACCCATCTATGGTAACGGCGGATGACATCGTCGGCGGTGTGGATACAGAAGGCAAGCGTAAAGGTTTGGAACTTATCAATGAAGTATTCCCTCGCTTTGGCTTAATCCCTGGCAATTTATTGGCTCCAGGCTGGTCCCATAATACACTTGTAGCGGCTGTAATGAAAGCAAAGGAAACTACTATTAATGGTATGTTCCAAGCTATGTCCTTGTGCGATGCACCTACTGATGAAATTAAAAAAGCAACTGCAGTTAGCGAATGGAAAAATAAAAAGAACTACGTCGATGAACGTCAAATCTTATGTTGGCCAAAAGTAGCATTAGCTAATCGTCAATTCCATTTATCCACACAACTCGCAGGTCTTATGGCTAAGACAGACGCTAAATATGACGATATCCCTTACAAGTCTCCGTCCAATGAGTCTTTGCAAGCGGATAGCGCTGTATTGAAAGATGGCACTGAAATCTACTTAGGCCCGGATGAAGCAGCTTACTTGAACGGACAAGGTGTCGTTACTGCACTTAATTTCATCGGTGGATGGAGAGCCTGGGGCAACCGTACAACGGCTTACCCATCTAATACAGATGTTAAGGATTCCTTTATCCCTGTACGTCGTATGTTTAACTGGGTATCTAACACGTTGATTACATCCTTCTGGTCTAAAATTGACGACCCAGGGAATAAACGATTGATTAATAACGTCGTAAATAGTGCCAACGCTTGGCTAAATGGCCACGTGGCATCTGGCGCACTTCTTGGCGCCCGTGTTGAATTTTTGGAATCTGAAAACCCAATAACAGATTTGTTGAACGGAATTTATCGATTCCATGTATATTTAGGTGTGCCAACACCGGCTCGTGAAGTTGATTTCATCCAAGAATATGATTCATCTTACATGAGCACGTTATTTAATTAAAAAGGGAGGTAACTCATGGCTAAACATAGAGATAAGTTGATTGACTTTGCCATTTTTAGCTCTGGCAGAGAATTATATGGTTACGCCGATGTAACCTTACCTGATATCGAATTTATCAGCGATACCATCAAGGGCGCAGGCATTGCCGGCGAAGTTGATTTGGGTGTACTTGGTCAAACTAAGGCGATGAACATGTCCATTAAATGGAATACTATTGACAAAGATGTGACCGACCTGGCTAGTCAAAAGGTGCATGATATTGAAATTCGTGGCGCGCAACAATTATATGATTCTGCAAAAGGTGAATTAGTACCCGAAGCGGTCAGCGTATATGCAAAAGTTATGCCTAAGAAAATCGGTCTTGGCAAATTTGAACAGGCAAGTAAAACCGATACCTCTACAGAGTTTGAAATTGTATATTTCAAAATGACTGTTGGCGGTAAAACTCGTACTGAAATTGATAAATTCAACTATGTTTGTGTAATCAATGGTGTTGATTACTTAGCATCCGTAAGGGAGGCATTGGGTAAATAATGGCTTCATATGATCGCGAAAAGCTAATTGATGGCTTACATAATTTAACTGGGTTTGACTTCACAAAGGCGGAACTTCGTGTCCGCCGTGAAGGCGATATGACTCCAGACGTTACATTTTCTAAACGGTTTCAGGCAGAAGTTGCCGCCATAGCTTTAAAAGAAAGCGCAAAGGTATTAATGACAATGCCAATCTCTGAATTCACTGAAATGTGTGCTGAGGTAAGCGTTTTTTTATTGCGTGGTTCGGTAGAGAAAATGGGACTTCTCCCGGACAACAATGCCGAAAAATTGCCATCCGACTTAGAGAGTGCGGAGGCATAGACTTTTGGATGTCTACCCCAATTGCTGAAATAGCAGATTGGATAGACGATTTAGAAGTTGTTCTTGAAGATGAAAAGCGCTTGAGGGAGGAAGAGGACTAATCCATCAAGCGCTTTTTGCGTACAAAAATTTAAAAGAAAGGAGGAACTATGGCGGGTAAAGTATTTGAGATTGCTTTTGCTATAAACGGCGCCTTGGCACAAGGGTTTAAAACATCTATGCAGCAAGCCAAAGGTACGTTGACGCAGTACGGTTCACAAATGACCGAGTTGAAAGCGCAACAAAGGGCTTTAGATTCTGCATTAAAGCAAGGCGTTATCTCCATGGACTCCTACCGAAATGCAACAGAGAAGGTTGGCAAGGCCTTAGACCAAACGGCAGCTAAAGACGCAAAACTCAGAAAAGCAATGCAAAATAAAATTGCCGCTGACGCTAATGCTAAAAGTGCGCGTAGTGATTTAGGTAGCACTATGGCTACTACTGCTGTAATGGCCGCTCCGCTCGTTGGGATGCTATCTAAAGCGGCAGACTTTGAAGCAGTGATGTCCAAGGTAAAAGCAATCACCGTATCTGACGATAAGGCAATGCAACAATTGACGGCCACCGCTCGCGAACTCGGGCAAAAAACTATGTTCTCCGCCACACAAGCAGGCGAAGCAATGACATATCTAGGCATGGCTGGTTGGAACTCTCAACAAATCATGGCAGGTATGCCAGGGCTTTTGAACTTAGCAGCAGCTAGTAATACGGATTTGGCACGTACTGCGGACATCGTATCCGATGACCTTACTGCGTTTGGATTAAGTGCTGAACACGCAGGGCATATGGCGGACGTATTCGCTAAGACTACCACCAAGACAAATACAACTGTCGAGATGATGGGCGAAACAATGAAGTACGCCGCACCAGTAGCGCACGCCTTTGGCGCCAGCTTGGAAGAAACGGCTGCACTTACTGGGCTTATGGCCAATAGCGGTATCAAGGCATCTGCAGCGGGTACGGCATTACGTTCAGGGTTCTTGCGTTTAGCGGGTACTTCCTCTAAATCGACTAAAGCGATTGAGGAAATGGGGCTTTCATTAAGTGAAGCAACGGCACAACAAGAAGAAGCAAGAGCCGCATTAGATAGCCTGGGTATTGCTATGAATGATACCAATGGGCCACGCAAGATGAGCGCTATCGTTCGCGACTTAGCAGATAAGACCAAGGATATGAGTAAGGAACAAAAGCTTGCTACCCTTGCGACTATCTTCGGTACCAATGCCGCATCAGCTTGGGTATCTGTTATTGATCAAGGACCTGATGCGTTAGATAAGTTAACTAAAGAGCTTGAAAATAGTGATGGCGCAGCTAAGGATATGGCCGACGAGATGCAGAATAATGCTCGCGGAGCACTAATTAAGCTTTCATCTGCAACTGAATCAGTAGCAATCGCAATCGGTAGCACAATGTTACCTACTCTAGCAAAACTAGGTGAATCTCTTGCAAATGAAGCTGCTTACGTTGCTGAGGTTGCGGGACAACATCCGGAACTTACGGAAGCCATAATCAAAACAAGCGTAGCTGTAGCAGGCATGGTAATTGCTTATAAAGCCGCACGAGCTGTATATTACAGCGTAGTGGCGGCCCAAGCAGCTTATAAAATGATGATGGAATCAGAACGAGTGGCAACTATGCGCAATGTGATTGCATCGGGCATTCATAAGGCAGCGATGATAGCAGGTACAGTTGCGACCTATGCGGCCGCGTCGGCGCAATGGTTGTTAAATGCGGCGATGAGTGCTAATCCGATAGGATTGGTGATATTAGCTATCGCCGCATTAATTGGTGTTTTGGCGTGGTTAGTCACTCATTTTGAAATTGTGTCCGACTTCTGCACATCGATGTGGGAATCTCCTACAGCTGCCATTATCGCGTTCATGGCCGGTCCTATAGGATGGCTGATTTATGCGGCGATGGGGTTAATTGCCAACTGGGACCAAGTGAAAGCCTGGTTTACTCTATTATGGGAAGACCCTAAAGCCGCGCTCGGCCAATTCTATGACTGGGTTATGAGTAAACTCGGAGGTCTGTTTGATTGGATTAGTGAAAAATGGGAATGGGTTAGATCCATTTTTAGTAAACCAATTCAAGCAAGAGTAGAAGGCACGGCAACAGCTAATGGACAATCCGTACAACATAACGCGAAAGGCGGTATTTATGGGAAAGGCGCGTTCCTTACTACGTTTGCCGAAGAATCGGATGAAGCTGCGATTCCTATCAATGGTACACCAAGGGCTGAAGCCTTATGGCGTCAAACAGGCGCTATGATGGGGCTGTTTCCAGATGAAGGTAACTCTGCTGTATCCGTATCAGCACCAATCAACATCACTATTAATGGTAATGCGGATGCAAGTGCTGTACAACAAATTAAAAGTGCTGTAGGCGGAGCGATAGATGACCTAGAAGCAAGACTTGCTGAAATCCAAAATCGGAAAGGACGTGTAAGCTATGCCTAGTAATTTGCGCTATGTTACCGTCAAACTGCAGTATGACCAAAAGGACATCACACAAGACCTAGTTCCGTATTTAAAGGATTTCAGCTTTAACGATGTAATGTCCGGAGAAGCTGACGATATATCAATCACTTTACATGATATAGAAGAGCTTTGGATGTCCGAATGGTTTCCTGAAAAAGGGGCGAAGTTAACTGCATCAATTATATTCCACAACTGGAATGAACCTGGGGATGAGATAGAGATGAAATGCGGGCAGTTTGAAATTGATGAAATTACTTGTAAAAACCCACCGCACGAGGTCACCATAGGGGCTGTTAGTGTTCCAGATGAATCCAAGTTAAGAGGGGAATTAAAGAGTAAGTCATGGGAGAAGACTACGCTCAAATCTGTTGCGGAGGAACTAGCGAAAGGTGCAGGCCTTGAATTGTTTTACGATACACCTGAGACGATTAAATTAGATCGTGTCGAGCAATCGGACCAGTCGGATTTGGAATTCCTGATGAAAGTCTGTAAGGATAACGGGCTGGCGTTAAAGGTTTCAGATAAGCAAGTGATTATTTTTGATGAAACAAAATTCGAAACAGAAAAAGTAGTCGCAACGCTAATTAAAGGGCCAATGCCTACAGACCTTACAGAAGAACAAATTAAGGAACTTGGGGAAGTCATTCCTTATCAAGGTAGCTATTCTTTAAAGACCTCGTTAAAGGATGTGTATTGGGGATGCCACGTAAAGCACAAGAGCACTAAGCAAAAGAGTACCATTGAGTATACGTTTAAGGATCCTCACAAAACGCAAGGCAAGATATTACAAGTTAACCAAAGTTGTGAGACTCAAGCAGAAGCCGAACGTTTGGCCAAGAAAAAGCTACGCGAAAAGAACAAGAATGAAATCACCGGTTCCGTTGCTATGCTTGGCCATATCGTGTTGGCCGCATCAGCCACAATCAATTTAAAAGGGTTTGGTAAATTCGACGGTAAGTATATCATTAGCAAATGCTCCCATAAGGTAGGGGGCGGATATACACAAAGCCTAGATATAAGGAGGTGCCTAGATGGATATTAGTGTAGCGTTAAAAAATTTAATTCGTGACGGCATCGTATCTAGTACTGACCCCGCTACCATGACGGCAAGAGTAACATTTCCGGACCGCGATGATTTAGTATCGTATCCACTCGAAGTACTTTCACACGGATCACAAGATAATAAACATTACTGGATGCCAGGTGTTGGCGAACAGGTGTTGTGTTTATTTCTACCTCAAGATAATAATTTGTCCCAGGGCTACATCTTAGGCACTACATATAATGCCAAGGATAAGCCCTCTTTTAATGGGCAAAATATCCACGGCATCAAATTTGCGGACGGTTCGACCGTCTCCTATGATGCGGACGGAGGCGGTCTTGTTATTAATTGTACCGGTAATTTAACTATTAATGCTCCTTCAGGGGACGTAGTGGTTAACGGAATTAGTTTAGTGTCACATACGCACGGCGGCGTCGTTCCAGGTGGCGGAAGCACAGGCACGCCGAATGGATAGGAGGTGAGTAACATATCTTTATTTAGTAAATTAGGTAGTACTGCTGCCAACTATAAGAAGAATCTTAATTCGCAAGGATTAAAGAATTTACAAAATACACAATTAGGCGATGTGGCTTACTCTCGCCTATCTAATTTAGCTGATAAGTTTGGCCTGGGAGGATACCTACCGCAACGCCAATTAGGGAGCTTTGGAAAAATTGTGTTTGTGGCATCATCCCATACGGTGCGTACGTTCGATGCATTGGCACGGAATATCAACGCTCGAACAGCGTCCCACGAAATCATAGGACAGAAACCAATACTTGAATTCTTGGGACCTGATGCGGATGATATTTCTTTTACGATGAACTTTAATAAGCTATTGGGCGTTGACCCTCTAAAAGAAATTGAAGAAGTGGCCAAGATGTGCCGAGAAGGACAAGCCGAACAGTTGATTATTAATGGTAAGCCATTTAGTGAACACAAATTACTGATTACCAGTATAAGCGCCGCGATGAATACGATTGATAATCGAGGTAATGTATTGTCCGCATCCATTAATGTGACGCTGAAGGAGGCCCCTGATATTCCTAAAGTTGTAATCACACCTAAACAAGGAGGCGATACAAATGCAAATTGATGTAAGCGCTCGCCTTGATGGCATTGATTTTGCCCCGAAGGATATTCTTACTGAGATTATTCAAAATGTGCGAACCATTATTTCTACAACGCAATTTTCTGTACCGCTTGATAGGCGATTTGGTATTGATGGTACTGTTATTGATTTACCTTTACCGGTAGCAATGGCTAGAATCTCTGCGGAGGTGATTCGGGCCATTACTGAATATGAGCCACGCTGCAGAGTTGTGTCCGTAGACTTCGAGAGTACTGCCACAACCGACGCAGAAGAAGGGCATTTACTGCCCAAGGTATCAATTGCTATAAAAGACGAATGGCTAGAAAGTGTAGGTGGCTATGAATCAGTATAGAACAATCCAAGGGGATATGTGGGATGGTATCGCATTTAAAGTGTATGGCAACGAAGCTTATATGAACGTACTGCTAGAAGCCAATCAAGAGTATGCTCAATATGTGATATTGCCCGCTAATCTTATTTTGAAATGCCCTGATGTAGATATAAGGGCGATTATTAATTTACCACCGTGGAGGCGATAATAATGAATTTACCCGAAATCAACTTTGTCACGGCGGATAAAGAAGCCGTTGAAAAGGAAATATTCGCCCTCTACACCTCTGTTACTGGGCGAAAGTTAGCACAGGCGGACCCTATTCGCTTATTCCTATTAACGATTACTAATATTGTGATTTTATTGCTTAACCGCATCAACGACACGGGCAAGCAGAATCTTCTGGCCTATGCTAGGGAAAATAACTTAGACCATATCGGCATTGCGTTAGGCGTGGAACGCTTACAGGCTACGGGCGCAGTCACTACTATGAAGTTAACCGCATCAACGGCAAGGCCCGAAGGTATAGCCATTCCAAAAGGTACACGCTTTACTTCAGGTGATAACGTGTTTTTTGCAACCACAGAGCCTTACTATCTATCTGCTGCACAAACCACGATACAAGTAAAAGCCGTGTGTACGGAAGCATCTGCCAAAGGGAATGGCTACCCAGTAGGGTCGATTACCACGCTTGTGGATCCGATTCCGTATATCGCAAGTGTAACCAACATTACAATCTCTGAAGGTGGTGCTGACACGGAATCGGATGACGCGTTCCGTGAACGTATCAGGGAAGCGCCCGAAAGCTTCTCTTGCGCAGGGGCCGAAGGGGCCTATGAGTTTTTTACAAAAAAAGCATCAGCCCTTATTAGCTCTGTGAAAGTGGTATCGCCTAAACCGGGGGATGTAGTTGTATATCCTGGTCTTGTATCTGGTGAAATTGCAGGGGAAGAAATTATTAAATTAGTGGAAGCTACGCTTACCGATAAGAAGGTGCGGCCACTTACCGATAATGTGTCTGTAAAAGCGCCAATTGCTAAGAATTATAGTATCGATATTCAGTACTACATTGATTCGGATAATTCGTATTACGCTGACACGATTAAGAGTCGAGTCGATGCGGCGGTTACGGATTATATACAATGGCAATCCGGGAAAGTAGGGCGTGACATCATTCCTTCTGAATTGATTCGGCGTGTAATGGAAGCAGGGGCTAAGCGTGTTAGTGTAACATCGCCTATATTTACCGTCGTGAAAGACGGTAAGAAAGAAGGGGGCTATCAAGTGGAATTGGCGCAGTGTACTGGTAAGACTATCACATATGGAGGTGTAGAGCATGAATGATCTCTACAAATTCAAATTAAAGGATACTCTGCCAAGCTCAATTGCTAATGATGCTAATGTTCAAGCCTTAGCTGAAGTGGTTACGTTGAAACTTATGGTGTTGATGCCGTTCGTGGATAGACTAACTATCTTGTCGCATCTTAATGAATTAAGCACGCCAATACTTGACGAGTTAGCCTGGCATTTACACGTTGACTTCTACGATGAAGCTGTAGCGAGAGAACAAAAGATTAAATTAATTTTGAGTTCTATCGCCTGGCATCGAAGAAAGGGCACCGTTGGGTTAGTTGAGGAAGCTATTGGAGAGCTGTATTCAGATTGTGAGGTTGCGGAGAACTGGGACTACGAGGGTGGTAAGCCTTACCATTTTAAACTCCAAATGTCCGGTTATATGATGACACCGAATATACGGGAGCGCGTACTTCGTATATTAGAATTCGTCAAGAATAAGCGTTCTTGGCTAGATGGTATCGAATATGTGCACGCTATTAATTCAGGTGGTGTGTATGTCGGTGGTATCGCAACAGCTGCAGGCAGTGCCGTAGCTGAACCTAGCTTAAAAATCGCGATAGGCCCACAAACGCAACAAATCTATATCGGCGGTATTGTTACCGTTCACCAATTTATTCATATATAGGAGGTATACATGGCGAAATATCCTGCCGTCATTACTACAATGGCGGGGACAAATACTATTGCGGAAGCTAATGCGAGTAAGCAGGCTTTGATTTTTACAAAAATCGTTATCGGTGCAGGCGACAGGCCCGCATCAATTCCACGCGCTACGGCGTTGACTGATAAGCGCCTGGAATTAGCGATTACTAAAAGTGTTAAAACAGGTGATGGCCAATTCATGGTACAGGGGCTACTCTCGAATAAAAACCTTGAAGTCGGTTTTTATGCACGAGAAATAGGGCTCATGGCCAAAGCTGGTGAAAATGGACAAGAGGTGCTTTTCTCCTACACAAATGGGGGCAACTACGTTGACTACATCCCGGATAAGAATACGCCAATGGATAGCTACACATTTACGATTACTACTGTGGTTGGCAATGCGGAAAAGGTGCAAGCAATCATTTCCGATAATGGGGTAGCCTCTGTGCATGATTTGGAAGCACATAACTCCGATGAACAAGCACACGGAAATCTATTTAGTTCCATTATCAACAAAGTCAAAAATATGATTACGTCAACAGATGATGATGACAAACAAGACAAGGCACCTTCCTTGTCATTGGTAAAATCATTGCTTTCCAAATTTACCATCAAAAATTCAAAAGATGTAGTCAAAGCAATAATTGCAGAGACTTTGGCAAGTGCGGGTGTAAGATATGATTTTAGCAATACAAGTGCATGGTATATATGTCTAGGGGTACTATTTGGCGGTTTAATTATCCAAGGGGGAAACGATAACGATTCACAGGCTTATTACGATATAGGAAGTCAACAAAGGCAAGAGCAGTTTACATTCCCCATTGCTTTTAAAACTAAACCTTTATATGTGCATCCGTATGCGATTAATAAAGTAGAAATGAGACATTTAGCACGTATAGGATTTAGCGAAAGCCAGATTACAACTACTGGATTTTATGCTGTAATCAGTGAGAACAGTAATGATATAGAACAAATCAAAATGAGATACATTGCTATAGGCATTTAAAAGCCAATTATATACCATTCAATAATCGAGTCAGCTTTCAACATTGTTTGATAACTGGAGTGTACTTCATATCGCATATCCGTATTTGAAATCCTTCTTGTAATACAACTTGCTCCGGAGTTACCCCAAAATATAGAAGTATCACTAGCAATGATCACAAATGTATGAAATAAATGGTTGTTTGTGAATGTTATAGGAAATATAACTTTATTTGTTGTTGTTTCTAAATTGTTAATATCTGATTGCTTTTGCTCGCCAGCCTTTTGTTTTCCCCCTTGGTGATTAAATACCAACAGCAATCCAACAACCATTATTACGAGACTTAGGATAGTTAGTGTTATTGCTACCACTTACCATTTTAAACGTGCTCGCCGTGATCGCCTTTGGTCTAATCATCATCTCATGCCATGGAGTTGGCTCATCTAGCATCATAGGAAGTACTGCCAGTACTTCGTTAAAACGAATAGGAAATGTTATAGATGCAATTTCAGGGACAAATTTTCCCCCTTGGTCATTTAAGCATTTCAATAGCCTTGCGTAATTGTCTAAGTGATTTGTGAGTATATACACCTTCAGTAACATTAGATGATGCATGACCTAACAATAATCGTTTAGCATTGTAGTTAGCACCTACATCATCTAATCTAGTAGCAAATGAATGACGGC
>OBWG01000996.1_pt1 | contig 14514 bp, 20 predicted proteins | sample 1495221 | NCBI WGS metagenome assembly OBWG01 (sample SAMEA2580053, study PRJEB22360) | human gut metagenome | reverse complement strand
GATTTTATTATGAAATCCTTGAGAACAAGCTGTCAACTTTTTTTATACCACATCAGACTTATCAAGGATCAAGACAAAGCTGGCGTTCAATCTGACAAAACGCCAGCTTATCTGTTTTTCTGCGGCGGCTGTGATTGGACTTCCAGCCTATCTGTTTACCCGGGAACACATTGGCAACAGTGCCGCCATGTTCTTAATGATCGGGCTTATGCTCCCGTTTTTTCTGTTCGCCATGTATGAACGGGACGGGCTGCCGCTTGAAAAGGTACTGAAAAATATACTCCGTACCCGTTTTCTTTACCCCCGGGTGCGTCCCTACAAAACAGAAAATTTCTATGCACTGTTAAGCGGAAAGGAGGCAGAGCCGATTGCCGAACCGAAAAAAGGCAGGAAAGCCCGCAGGAAAAAAGCCTGAGAAAAAGGGATTCCTAAGCCTGTTCACAAAGGGGAAAACGCCCCCGTCCACCGCCCAGCAGACCCTCCCTTACCGGGAAATGTACCGGGACGGGGTGTGCCGGGTGGCAGACCGTTATTACACGAAAACCATTGCCTATGAGGACATTAACTACCAGCTCGCCCAGACCGAGGATCAGGCGGCGATCTTTGACGGGTGGAGTGCCTGCCTTAACTACTTTGACAGCACCATCCCGTTCCAGCTTTCTTTCTTAAATCACAGAAGCCGCCCGGAAAGCCGGTACAGCGTCAACATTCCCATGCAGGAGGACGATTACAACACCGTCCGCAAAGAATATGTGGAAATGTTAGAGGATCAGGTGGCAAAAAGCAATAACGGCATTGTCCGTACAAAGCTGATGACCTTCGGCGTAACTGTGGACGACCTTTCCACTGCCCGGGCAAGGCTGGAACGGGTGGAGGCCGATATTTGCGGAAACTTCAAAAAGCTGGGCGTAAAATGCCGCTCCTTATCCGGTCTGGAACGTCTGGAGCTTCTGCATGGACAGCTCCACCCCGGAGGAAATGACCCGTTTTCTTTCTCATGGGACATGATCCCAAAAACCGGGCTTTCCACAAAAGACTTTATCGCCCCGGACAGCTTTGACTTCCGGTTCAGCCGTCTGTTCCGGGTGGGAACCACATGGGGAGCCGCCTCCTATTTGCAGATTTTGGCTTCGGAGCTTTCAGACAAGCTGCTGGCGGAACTGCTGGAACTGGATGCGGAAATGGCGATCACGCTCCATATCAAGACCGTAGACCAGGCCTCCGCAGTAAAATCCATCAAGTCCAAAGTTTCCGACATTGACAAGATGAAGGTGGAGGAACAGAAAAAAGCCGCCAGAGCAGGGTACGATATGGACATTCTTCCGCCGGACCTTATAACATACAGCAACGATGCAAAAACCCTTTTAGAAGATTTACAGAGCCGCAATGAGCGAATGTTTCTTTTAACATTCCTCATTGTGAACATGGCACCCACCCGGAGGGAACTGGAAAATGACCTGTTTACGGTGTCCGGTATCGTCCAGAAATACAACTGCACTTTGAAGCGGCTGGACTTCCAGCAGGAGGACGGCTTTCTTTCCAGCCTTCCGCTGGGCTACAACGGCATTGAAATCCAGAGGGGCATGACGACCAGCTCCACCGCCATCTTCGTGCCGTTTATGACGCAGGAGCTCCGCATGGACGGGGAGGCTGTCTATTATGGCTTAAACGCCCTTTCCCACAATGTCATTATGGCGAACCGGAAAAAGCTGAAAAATCCAAACGGATTGTTTCTTGGCGTTCCCGGTTCTGGAAAATCCTTTGCCGCAAAGCGGGAGCTTGTAAATGTGTTTCTTGCCACCAAAGACCGGATTATCGTGGTAGACCCTATGGGCGAGTATGCCCCGCTCATTAAGCGGTTAGGCGGGCAGGTCATTGAGATTGCCCCGGACAGTCCCCACCATATCAATCCGATGGACATTGATTTAAGTTTTGACGAGGAAAACCCCATGGCCTTAAAGGCAGACTTCATCCTTTCCCTGATGGAGCTGATTGTAGGTGGAAAGGACGGCTTACAGCCAGTGGAGCGTACCGTCATTGACCGCTGTGTACGCCAGATGTACCGGGAACATTTGCAGAACCCGGAAACGGTAAAAATGCCGACCTTGCAGACCCTTTATGATCTGCTCTGCTCCCAGCCCGAGGGCGAGGCTGTCCGTCTGGCAACCTCCCTTGAAATCTATGTGTCCGGCTCCTTAAATGTATTCAACCATGAAACCAACGTGGACTTGAACCGCCGTCTGGTCTGTGTGGACTTAAAGAAGCTGGGAGCCGGGCTTCGGACCATCGCCATGCTCATCATGCAGGACCTCGTAAACTCCCAGGTATCCTTAAATTTTCTCCGGGGGATTGCGACCTGGTGCTACTTCGATGAATTTCATGTGCTGCTTCGTGACCCGCTGACCGCAAGCTACTGTGTGGCAATCTGGAAAATGCTGAGGAAAAAAGGGTGCGTTCCCAGTGCTTTAACGCAGAATGTGAAGGATTTTCTGGCAAGCCCGGAAATCGAAAATATCTTTGAAAACTCTGACTTCTTTGTGCTTCTCTCACAGGCACAGGGCGACCGGCAGATTTTAGCAAAGCAGCTTGGCATCAGCCCCCACCAGCTTTCCTATGTGACCCACTCGGGCTCCGGCGAGGGCCTTTTATTTTTCGGGAACACCACCATCCCGTTTGCAGACCACTTCCCACAGAACACCGAGCTTTATGCCATTATGACCACACGCCCAGAGGACAAAAAGAAAGAGGAAAAACAGGAATAAGAAACTTCGGGCCAGGATGGCCCGAGGTGTGAAAGGAGGGATACGCCATCGGAAAGAAATCTGATAGGCGGAATTTCCAAAAACCAAAGCCGCCGGATGCCGGGGCAAACGCTTCTTCGGATACCAAAAGAGAGGCTTCCGGCACTTCCAGCCGCCTGCGGTTTGAGGACGAGGACGCCGGGACAGCTTCGGGCCAGACTGGCCCGAAGTCAAAAAGCGGCAAATTCCATGAAACAAGCCATAAAGCAAAGCCTTCGGACCGGATACGGCAGGAGGAATCCGGCCAGACAAAGGAGGACAGCCATGCCGGAAAAACCAAAACTTCCCGGGAACAGACCGGCAGAAACCAGACTGCCGGGGAACCTGACCCACTAAAAAAGGCACAGGATAAGGCAGACCGGGCAGGACAAAAGTTAGGAAAGGCCCGGGAGAAACTTGAGAAATCCGAAGCCAGACGGGCGGCGAAAAAGCCCCCGGGACTGGCAAAAAAGGCTTCCCGGGCGGTGCGTACCGAAGCATGGCTTTACGCCCACAACAAAATCCATGAGGTGGAACAGGAAAATGCAGGCGTGGAGGGAGCCCATAAATCAGAGCTTGCCGCCGAGGGCGGAGCCAGGGTGCTGACCCGCTATGCGAAACGCCGCTACCGGGAGCACCCGGCACGGAGCGTAGCAAAATGGGAACGGAAAGAACGAAACGCCCGGGCAAATGCCGACTTTCAGAAAATGGCCGCCGAACACCCGGAGCTTTCCAGCAATCCGCTGTCCCGCATACAGCAGAAATGGAAACAGAAACGGAAGTATGCCAAAGAGGCAAAGAAAGCCGCAAAGAACAGTGCAAAGGCGGCAAAGAAAACCGCTGCCGCTTCGGGAAGTACCACCAGACGGGCCGCCCGGTTTGTGACCCGCCATCCCGTCGCAGTGCTGGTGCTGGTCGTGCTTTTGCTTCTCTGTTATCTGGTAACGGCAATCAGTTCCATCTTCCCAACGCTTGGGAGCGGGCTTGCAAATGCAGTGTCCGGCACCTCTTACGCCTCCGAAGATGCTGACCTTTTAGGAGCAGACGAGGATTACACCGCACTGGAACGGGAGCTTGCCGACACCATTGCCAGTATTGAGAGCGACCATCCCGGTTATGACGAATACCGCTACTTGGTGGACGAGATCGGCCATAATCCCTATGAGCTGGCCTCCTATCTGTCTGCCAGATACCATGTCTACACCCGGGAACAGGTACAGGGCGATCTGCGGGAGCTTTTTGAAGCCCAGTATGAGCTTACCCTGACAGAAGAAGTGGAAATCCGCTACCGCACCGAAACGAGCACCGACCCGGAAACCGGGGAAACCTCCAGCGAGGAAGTCCCCTATGAGTATTACATCCTGAATGTGAAGCTGACAAATAAGACCCTCCCTGCTGTGATTTTTGAACGGCTTACCGAGCAGGAAAAAGAAATCTACAACGTGATGTTGCAGTTAAAAGGCAACAAGCCCTATCTGTGGGAGGGAATTTATGAGGGAGGCACAGACCCAGGACCGGATTATGAGATCCCCGGCGAGGCGCTGAATGACCCGGCCTTTGCGGCACTGATGAAAGAAGCCACAAAATACATCGGCTGGCCGTATGTATGGGGCGGTTCCAGCCCCTCCACTTCCTTTGACTGCTCCGGCTTTGTCTGCTGGGTCTATACCGCAAGCGGCGTCCATAACCTCCCCCGCACCACCGCACAGGGGATTTACAACCAGTGTGCCAGAGTACCGGCGTCCGAGGCAAAGCCCGGGGATTTAATCTTTTTTACCGGGACATACGACAGCGGCGTGCCAGTGTCCCATATAGGCATTTATGTCGGGGACAACAAAATGCTGCACTGTGGAAATCCTATCCAGTATGCAGACATTACAAGCTCCTACTGGAGCCAGCACTTTTACGCATTTGGCCGTTTATAGGCCGGGAAAGGAGTTTTGCATGAATAAGATCGACAAGATTGACCGGGAACTGGAAAAGGCCCGGGAGAAAGCTGCCGAATGGCAGGCAAAGATCCGGGAGCTGGAAAAGCAGAAACAGGAGGAAGAAAACAGCCAGATCGTGCAGGCTGTCCGCTCCCTGAAGCTGACGCCCGCAGAGCTGATGGCGTTCTTAAACGACCCGGCAAACCGTTTTGCCGCTTCGGGTCAGAATGGCCCGAAACAGGAAACATCCACAAAGGAGGACAACGCCCATGAAGAAAACTAAACCGTTCCGGCTGGCGGCCATGACTGCCAGCCTTTTTTGTGCCCTGACCCTGTTTCCCGTTCCCGCTTACGCCCAGAGCAGCGAGCCACAGCCGGAAACCACACCACCGGCAGAAACCGAAGCCCAGCCGGAAACCCAGAATCCGTTTACCCCGGACGGCACCGGAACAGTGGTAGACAATGCCACCGATCAGGACGGCAAGGAATTTTATACCATCACCACCCCGGATGAAAATGTATTTTTCCTCGTGATTGATAAGCAGAAATCTGCTGACAATGTGTATTTCCTAAATGCTGTCACCGAAGCTGACCTTCTTCCCCTTGCAGAAAAAGGCAAGGAGGGACCGGAAACGTCTGTCCCCGAACCGGAGCCGGAACCAGTGCCCCCGGAAGAAGAAATCCCCGAAGCCGAGCCGGAACCGGAAAAGACAGACAGCCCTATGCTTTCCCTTCTGCTTATCGGGGCGGTTGTCCTGATCGGCGGCGGGCTCGGCTATTATTTCAAGATTTACAAGCCAAAGCATGAAGCCCCGGATTTGGAGGACGATTACTGCGAGTATGAGGAACCGGAAGAATTTGCAGAAGAAGCCGAGGATATGGACACCCCGCCATGGGATGAAGATGAAGAAGATACCGAGGAAGAAAAGGAGGAAGAAACCAGATGAACTTTACCGCCAGCCCCTTTGAACGAATGATGAAAGAACCCCCGCACCCAGGCTGGGACAATGACGGCCCATGCCGGGGATGCCGTTATTACAAGGAGTGCAGGGGAAAGAAACGCCAGTGCCGCAAACGCTTCCGGGCCCTGATCGCGGAACCCCGCACTTCGGGCCAGCGTGGCCCGAAGTCTTAAATGTCGGCCCGGGAGCTGACCCGTAATGAGAAGAAAAAAATCCGCTCCCTTGTTACGGGAATGTGTGCCAACTATGACGAGGAAACCGGGCTGTGCCTTCCCCTTGACACCTCCTGCTATATGCTGACGAAATGCTGGACGGGTGCCTATTGCCGGTATTTTGCAAAGGCAGTCCTCCCTCTGAACCCGGCACTGGAGGCAGCCCTTGCCGTCGAAAGCATTTCCCCGGAGCTTCGCACCTGTGCCGTCTGCGGGAAAGCCTTTTATCCGGAGGGACGGCAGACCTACTGTTCCTCCCGCTGTAAGGCGGAGGGAAACCGGAAAAAGAGCCGGGCACGCATGAGGAAAATGCGGGAGAAATCAAAGGGGGACTGTTACGATTTGCCTCCCCAAAAGGCCTGATATTCCGGGCTTTTTTCGGGGCGTTTTGGGGGAAGGCATACTGCAATCCATTTTCCCCCGGACTGCTCCCTATTTCGTAACAAACGACACTTCGGGCCATCATGGCCCGAGGTCTGGAAAGGAGGATTTATTTGGAACAGATAAAAGGCTATGAAATCTTAAAATCCACTGTCTTTGCAAACAACCGGGGCTTTGCACTGGGCCATAACCCGAAAGCTCCCTCCCCGTATGTGACCTGGCAGTTTACAGAGGGAAAAGACGGCCAGAGGGATTACTACTGGGGACACTATGGAAACAGCCGGGAATGGGCGGAAAAAGACTTTACCCGTCGGGTGGAGGATTACAATGACCTCCAGCAGACGGCTATCCGAAGCATTTCCGAACAGCCAGAGGAATGTTATCTTTATTATTCCACCCAGCGTCCTATCGACCTGGGCACATTCCCAAAACCAGCAGGCAACCCGCCTTTAGATATCGTCAACTATGACGACGACCGGAGGCGTCCCGTAGCAGGCGGCAGTATAGAGGCATGGGGAGAACTGACCTATGCAAAGCCTTTGACGGAAAAACAGGTGGCGGACTATGAATTAAAGCCCTCCCCGGACAATCCCGACCGGCCCCGCCGCTCCATTACCGCCCGGCTGAAAGAAGCCCACGCCAGACAGGAGGCAGACAGCCGCAGCCAGAAACCGCACCATAAAAATCAGGAAGAACGATAGGAGGAACCCCATGCACGAAAAAGACAATTATTTGAGGACCGCAGAGCTTGCCACCGAACAAAACTGCAATATGATCGACGGCGTACCCAACAATACACCGCTCCCGCCCACGCCGCCGGAGCTGGATAAAAAGCCTCTGGATAAGGTAAAGGAGCCGAAAGAACACCGCAGGGGCCGGGAACTGGAACGATAGTGGAAAACCGGAAACGGAACCTCCATCTGCACGTCATGGTCACAGCGGAGGAAATGGAACAGATCCACGCCCGCATGGCCGAGGCCGGGATTTCCAACACCGGAGCCTATGTGCGGAAAATGGCCTTAAACGGCTATATCCTCCATGTGGATCTTGCCCCGGTAAAAGAGTTGGTTTCCTTACAGCGGCGTTGCTCCAACAATCTCAACCAGGTAGCCGTACACGCCCACACCTACGGCGTGTACCCGGAAGAAATCGCCGGACTGCAAAAGGATTATGAAAAGCTTTGGGGCGAGGTGTCAAAGGTACTGCGGGAACTCACAAAACTGGTAGCAAAGTAAACGACGGGCGGCAGGCTCCCTTGCTGGGGTTTGCTGCCCAGTTTTTTTTGTACTTCGGGCCATGATGGCCCGAAGCCCGGGGACAGGATCGGCTAATCATTCGCATCCTTTTTGTCCCCGAGCGTACATGGTAAAATAGAGGTAGAAATGATAAAGGAGGTTTCGCTGATGAAGATATTGAAAATGCTATGCAAGGTATTGATGGTTCCCGTTGTTCTGTTGCTGATCCTGTTTACCGCCATGATGAAATTTCTTTTTTCAGTTGGCTTATTTCTGCTGACGGCTGCCTCTGTGGTGCTTGTCGTGCTTGGGATTGCTTTATTCTTTACGCCGACCCCATTGGGCGGAGCTGTGTTTTTGTTCCTGGCCTTTCTGCTTTCTCCGTTTGGTCTGCAAGCCGTTGCTGATTTTCTGATCGAGATACTGGACGGAGGCAAAAATGCTCTGTGCAGATTTCTGACAAGTTAATACTTCGGGCCAGCCTGACCCGAAGTGACGGCGGCTCTGCATGGGCCGCTTTCTCTTTTGAACAGGAGGGATGATTTCTGGCAACTACCACCTTATTACAGCGTCATGCCAGCGAGGGAGAAACCATTGCCGAGGCAATCCGGGACTGTCTGGACTACGGAAAAAATCCAGAAAAAACAGAGCAGGGAAAATACATTTCCGCCTATGAATGTGACCCGGCTACGGTGGCAGACGAGTTCCTTTTGGCAAAGGCCAGCTATGCCGCTATGACCGGACGGGATCAGAAAAAAGCAAACGATGTACTGTGCTATCAGATACGGCAGTCTTTTTATCCGGGCGAGATTGCACCCAAAGAAGCGAACCGGATCGGCTATGAGCTGGCTATGCGGTGGACGAAAGGAAAACACGCTTTTCTTGTAACCACCCATACAGATAAGGAACACATCCACTGTCACATTTATTATAATTCCACGACCCTTGACTGCACCCGGAAATTCCGCAACTTCTGGGGCTCCAGCTTCGCCCTCCGCCGTCTTTCAGACCGGCTCTGTCTGGAAAATGGATTATCCATTGTAGAAAATCCGAAGCCCCGGAGCAAAGGCCAGTACCGCCATTATGGGGAATGGGTCAAAGACAGAAACCGTCCCCTTTCCTATCAGGACAGACTGCGGCTTGCCATTGATACGGCACTTGCAAAATGTCCGGCAGATATGAAAGAATTTCTGTCTTTTATGGAGCAAGCCGGATATGAAACAAAGAGGGTCCGGGGCGGCGGTATCAGCTTCCGTTTGGCCGGACAGGGACAGGAACGGTTTACCCGTCTGCGTTCCTCCACACTGGGGGATGGCTATGACTTAAAGGACATACAAGCGGCGATTGATGGCAAAGGAAATATCCCGGGACAGACAGAAAGAAAAATCAGTCTGGCGGTAGATATTCAAGCAAAGCTGGCGGCTGGAAAAGGGCCGGGATATGAACGTTGGGCAAAGGTATTCAATCTGAAACAGATGGCCGCCGCCCTTGCCTACTTGCAGGATAATGAACTGACCGAGTACGGACAGTTGGCAGATAAAGTCATAGTGGCAACCGACCGTTTCCATACTCTCTCCGAGCAGATCAAGCAGACGGAAACCGCTATGAAAGTAAACTCAGAATTAAAGGGAGTTATTGTACAGTATGCAAAAGCCCGTCCGGTCTTTGAGCAGTATAAAGCCACAAAATACAGCCGGAAATTTCTTGCGGAGCATGAGGCGGAAATTGAACTTTACCGGGCAGCACAGGCAGATATGAAGCGGCTTCTGAACGGGGCAAAGCTGCCCAAAATGGAAACGCTGAAAGAAGAAAGCCAAAAGCTGGCGGCAAAGAAAAACAGGCTCTATGGGGAATACCAGAAAGCCCGCCGGGATATGCAGGAACTTGTGACAATCAAAGCAAATATTGACTGTCTGCTGGGTTACAATGAGCCGGGCAGAAAACAGGAAAAGGAGCGATAAGGATATGAAAACAAGGAGCAAAGCGACGCTACTGCTTCGGGCCATGTTGGCCCGAGGTTCGGGTTTGGGGCGAGCCCCAACAAGCCGCCTTTGTGCCACTTGTGGCCACAGAGGCATTGCTTGCCATTTAGCGACACCCCCGAAAATAGCGTAAAAAAACAGAGGCCCTTATTTTGGAACCTCCGTTTCTCTGGCTTTCTTAATGCCCTCGGCTGTAGCTTCTATCACGACAAGCTCTTTTTCATTCATGGAATTTAGGAGTACATCAATGTGCTTTCGGCAAGAGCTTAACCTTGCCCCTCCGTCCGCATGAATAAATTGATCAACTGAAATGTCAAACATAGTAATGAGCTTAACAAAAAGGTTGAAGCTGGGATATTGACCTTTATTTTCAATATTCATAATTGTGCGGTCTGTCTTGCCGACCAGCTCAGCCACATAGGCCTGTGTCCAGCCTTTTTCCTCTCTGGCTTGTTTGATTGCCAGCCCGAGCCCATGAAAGTCAAACCTGATTTCATCTTGGTTCATTCTCATATCACCCTATATCATTGTACATTTCGGGTTGAATTATGAGAATGTAATGAAATTTGATATTATGTAGTATTTTATTTCTGTGTTAATATAGAAATAAATCTTAATTGCGATATTAAATATAGTGTTATCGTTTTATTTGCACAAAAATTCGTAAAAAATGAACTGCTCGGTCACTAGCAAATATCCCGCTAAGGGGATAATCCTCATAGATATTTCCTATGATTTCTATCTTCTTTTCCTTAATATAGGAGAAAAATGCTTTATAAATATGGTTAATTGTTGATCCATCCGTAAAATCTGTATATATAAGATAGGTTCCAGCAGGCCGACGTTCATTTTCCCTTAGCTTTTTAAAAAAAATACAGTCTGCCATCTGCCAGTCTCGATTTGAATCAAGACTTTTTGTAAACATCCGACCAATATGACAATCAACCATTATACCCTTTTCACGACAATGCATCAGATACTGATTCATAGTTGTTGGTTTTCCAAATTGTGATTCGAGAGAGGGACTTACCCAAAGCGGTTCACTCGATAATTCTTCAATTTCAAACGCAGAACCACTTTTGCGATCTTTATATTTTGCAAGACTTTCTTTATAAAGCAATAGATTATATTTTTGTTGCTGCATTTCTTGTATCTGCTCTTCCAGAACATGGATTTGTTCATCCATCACAAAGGAAAGTTCTTCTGATGAGTCATCGCCAAGAAAACTCCGAATCTGTTCCAATGATATGCCCATTTTGCGATAAGTAATAATTTTATAAGCAAGACTAATCTGCTTATAATCGTACATACGATAACCGTTTTCACGAACCAACACTGGCTTCAGCAAATTCTCTTTATCATAGAAAATGAGATTAGGACGTGTGATACCAGTCAAAGCCGAAAATTGGCTGATACTGAAAAGTTCTTTTTTGTTTTGCTCCATGCAATCATCCCCTTTCATTTAGTTATTATTTTATCAAAAAAGTTCTTGACTGTAAAGTAACTTTATAGTTTATGCTGTACCAAAGAAGAAGGAGGTTAAAAGTATGAACACTATTTTTATTACAGGTTCTTCGTCAGGGATTGGAAAAGCGGCAGCAAAATTGTTTGCAGAAAAAGGTTGGCGTGTTATTGCTACAATGCGGACACCGGAAAAGGAAGTTGAACTGACTCAATATGATAATGTAGTTCTCTATCCATTGGATGTGACAAAACCAGAACAGATTAAAAAAACAGTTAGCCATGTACTGAAAACGGAAAGTGTGGATGTCCTTTTTAATAATGTGGGTGCTGGAATGAAAGCAAGGCTAGAGGACGTCACAGAAGAAATTATTTATAAGTCCTTTGAAACAAATCTTCTTGGTATGATCCGGGTAACACAGGCTTTTATTCCATATTTCAAAAAGCGTAGAACTGGAACAATTTTGACAACCACCTCGTTGGCAGGCATTATCGGTTTACCGCTGGATGGGTTCTATGCTGCTGATAAGTGGGGTATGCAAGGTCTCTGTGAAATGCTTTACTTTGAACTACGTCCATTCAATATTATGGTAAAAACATTAGTTCCAGGAGTTGTTAAAACAAATTTCAAAATGGAGCAGATTCCTTATGAGGGATATGAGGAATTGATGAAAAATCAAATCAGTCTGTTGATGCCAAACATAGAAGAAATGGAACTTCCAGAAGAAGCTGCACAGGATGCCTATGTAGCCGTTACTGATGGTGATCGTGACAGAATGTGCTATGTGACGGGACAAAAAGCGAAAGAACTTTACAATAAAAGGCAGGAATTAGGCGATGAAAAATTCCGCTGTTATCTTAGAGAAATTCTGATTCCTGGAAAGTGAGGATATAAAAATGACTTATTATGAATTAAACAATGGAGTAAAAATCCCCATTATGGGATCTGGTGTATGGCAAATTGAAGATTACGATTTATGCATTGATATTGTAACCTACGCAATCCAAATAGGTTGTCGTTTGATTGATACAGCCACTGTATATAAAAATGAAGCAGCCGTCGGTGAAGCTATTCGCAAGTGTAGTGTACCTCGTGAAGAATTGTTCATTACATCTAAGTTATGGGTGCAGGATATGGGGTACGAATTTACAAAAGCAGCTATTGACCGCCTACTTACCAGAATGAGATTAGACTACCTGGATATGTATCTGATTCATCATTCTCTGGGCGATTATCAAGGAAGTTGGAAAGCTATGGAAGAAGCTTGTCATGCAGGAAAAATACGGGCTATCGGCGTATCTAATTTTGGAATCAATCAACTAAAAAAAATAATGGAAAATGCAGAGATCATTCCTGCCGTCAATCAGATAGAATTTCATCCTTTCTGTCAACAGAAAGAACTGCGGAATTTTATGAAGGAGCATAAAATTTGTTTGGAAGCATGGTCACCTCTTGGTAGCGGTAATAAAGAATTATTGGAAGATCCTACCTTATGTGAAATTGCGAAAAAATATCACAAAAATGTAGGACAGATCATTTTGCGATGGCATATACAGGAACATTCCATTGCTCTGCCTCGCTCCATAAAAAAAGAACGTATTTTGAGTAACAGCCAGATTTGGGATTTCACACTGACGGATGAAGAAATGAATATGATTCGTGCAAAAGATACCGGAAAAAATGTATTGGGCTATAATCCAGACCAGCCCGGACAGTGGGGAGACTTTATCAAAAATTTGAAAGTTGAAAGCTAATTTAGAACGGAAATAAAGAAATATTTCTGAAAAATAATATGAACCATATTTTTCTGTCGCACGACGGCAAAAGAAAAAAGCCGTCGCACAACAGACCTATTAACACGCCTATACTATCTTTCGGCGGCTTTGAGAAATTCAGAGCCGCCGTTTCTTTTTGCCTAAAACAGAAACTCGACGACCCTCATGCAATCAGCAGGGCGGCATATAGGAGGATGCCGTCATGTTTGTGTTAGTGATTCATAGTACCCATGAGTTACACCAATTAAAAAAAGCCTTGCCCCTCCTCCGGGATATTCTGGTTACTTATATGAAAAATATTATCATATAAACGATACTTTTATTTCATGCGTCCGTATGGCTTCATGCCGTCCGGGCGTTTTTCTGTTTTTATGGGACAGCTTAGGGTCATACTGGCCCGAAGTCCAGCCCCAGTGCCGTTCCCCGCCGGTTCCGTTTCGGTCACTTGTCAACCAACAACCGAAACGGAGGTCTATATGGCTATTATCAATTTGCGGGACTATTACCCATTCTATACATCAGATTGTTTTATGGAAGTATCAGAGGAAGTTGCTGAAATGTTCAAGGAATTTGACCGGAAAGAGGCGGCTTACCGTCTGCGTACCTACCGCCATAAAGCCTACTATTCCCTTGATCGGGATGATGGTCTGGAGCATGAAGCGGTATTTGTTTCTCTTTCTCCCCATGAACTGTATGAACGCAAGATTTCCATGCAGGAACTTCACGCAGCCATTTCCCGTCTGCCGAATAAACAGGCAAAACGGATTTATGCTCATTTCATTCTTGGCATGACAAAAAAGGATATTGCCCGGACTGAGGGAGTGGATGAAAAGGTGGTTCGTGTGGCGATTGAGCGGGGACTGAAGAACTTAGAAAAATATTTGAAAAAATTTTTGTAAGGCGTACCGTTTTTGCCTCAAAAATGAAAAGGCTTATGAAAGGCAACAGAACTTCGGGCACAGTGGCCCGAGGTTCCCATAAGCCTTCTGCTCCTTGACAACTGAATAAAAAGAGAACCGGATACGAATGGTAAATGTACTGAGTGACAGGCCCGCCATGACTTCTGCTTCCGGGGAATATTTCTTCCCGGACAGAACGAGCGATCAGGCTCATGCCGCAAGCAGGCTGTGGTTGGATCTGCTGGATAAGGTACAGATACTTTGATACTTGCGTTTGGTCGAAGTCCGAGCGTTGAAGCGGTAGATTACCGTAAGCCGTCGCAGGCAACGAGAACGCCTTGCCATCAGAATGGGGAGAGGTGAGATTCCTATGGGGCAATAACCTATGCCCGTCCGGCAATCTGAAAATATAAGCAATCATATCTGGGGAGCCTCCGGCTCTGCTGTCTGATGATAGGTCAATTCTAACCGGAAGGCTCCCCTATTTTCAAGGAGGCTCTTATGAATAAGACAGGTTATATTCCCGGGCTGGAACCTGATGAATGGAGCAATGACGCTTGCAGAGGCTATGTCATTATGGCTATGCAGGACTGCGGCTTTTCATCAAAGGATATACAGCGTGTTCTGACCCAGCTTTATGAAGTCTTTGATTTCCATACGCTGGAGCAGGCAAAACAGAAATACGATTCTGGTAATTACTAACCTCGGGGCAGAATGGCCCGAAGTGGAGAAAATTCAAAGGGCGGCCCTTTTGGCGTGCCGTCTTTTGACATTTCCCCACAGGACAAAAGGAAATGAGCTGGCACATAACCCCCGTTTTGAAAAGGAGGTTTCCTATGACACTGATATTGTCAATATTAGTTGACACATTTTCCTCAAGGATATCACTGACTATGCC
>OBWG01000994.1_pt1 | contig 14524 bp, 12 predicted proteins | sample 1495221 | NCBI WGS metagenome assembly OBWG01 (sample SAMEA2580053, study PRJEB22360) | human gut metagenome | reverse complement strand
GGGCTGGCAAACTACAAAGAGATTTTTACCAGCGCCCGTTTTGGAAATGCACTGAAGAATACGGTGATTCTTACCGCGTTCATATCGATTCTGGAAAACAGCATGGCGTTAATCCTGGCGCTGATCGTGGATAATGTGAGATGGGGAAAGAATTTCTTCCGGAGCGCTTTCTACGTTCCCGTACTGATCAGCGGCATCGTGTCAGGCTTTATCTGGAAGATCATGTACAACTACAATTTCGGTGCGGTTAATACGATATTCCGTTCGCTGGGAATGGGCGAGTATTGTCAGGACTGGCTGGGGAATCCGAAGCTGGCTCTGATCATGGTCGGTGTCGTACTGGTATGGAAAGGTGCCGGTTACTACATGATTATCTACCTGGCCTCACTGCAGAGTGTACCCACCGATGTGGTGGAGGCGGCGGCTATCGACGGCGCGTCACCGCTTCAGCGTTTCAAGGCAATCACACTGCCTCTGATCTCCGGTGCATTTACCATCAATCTGACACTTTCCCTGATCAACGGTCTGAAGGTGTTCGATCAGATCTCCGTCATGACGGACGGCGGTCCCGGATTTACGACAGAGACCATCGTGTACCTGCTGTATAAGGTGGGCTTCAATGAAGGCCGGCAGGGCTTCGGAACGGCGGTCGGCATAGTGCTCCTGTTTATTATTCTGATTCTCAACGCAATCCAGCAGAGCATTCTAAAACGCAGGGAGGTGCAGTTATAATGAAAGAAGTAGGAATTAAAGCCAGCAGACGGAGAGTACGCCCGGGAAACGGTATTCTCTTTGCCGCGACGATTATACTGGCCGTTCTGTTCCTGGCTCCCGTATTCTTTGCGATTATATCCGCATTTAAGAGCAACGGCGAAATCCTGAAGAATCCTATGTCTCTGCCAACTACGCTGTACTTAAAGAACTTTCAGGATTTATTTGCCCAGTCGGATTTTGTGACTGCCATTTTCCACAGTGTGGTTTTAACGCTGGTATCCGAAGTGCTGATTGTCTTTATCGTTCCCATGGCGGCCTATGCGATGGAGCGGCGCAGGACGAGGACAACTATATTTATCTATACATACTTTCTGGCGGGCATGATGATTCCATTTCATCTCTATATGTTCCCGCTGTTTAAAGAGATGAAGATGTTCGGACTGTTCGGCAATCTGGCAGGCCCCATTGCCTGTTATATCTCGGGCTCGGTGGCGTTCGGCTCCCTGCTGTACTGCAGCTTTTTAAAGGGAGTGCCGTTAGAGATCGAGGAGGCGGCCCAGATCGATGGCTGCAATCCGTTCCAGACATTCTGGAAGGTGACATTCCCCCTTCTCGGACCGTGTACTGCTTCCATGGTAGTGTTAAACGGACTCGGTATCTGGAATGACTTTTTAATGCCGTATCTCGTCCTTCCTTCAGACCGGGCGAAAACGATTACGGTTGAGGTATACTCCTTTGTCGGACAGTATACGGCGCGGTGGGATATTGTGTTTGCGGGTACGGTTTGTTCCATCATTCCGGCACTCATTATCTTTGTGCTGCTGCAGAAGTATTTTGTGAAGGGGATTACGGCGGGGGCTGCAAAAGGGTAATGGGCCAGGTGGGACGCCCCAGCGCTTGCGGAGCGCCCGGGGACGGCAGGAGCAGAAGATTCAGCTGCTTCTTGTTTCCTCGGTGGCAGGAACTAAAGCAGGAAGACAGGAAAAAAGGGCGGATCGCGCAAACTACGGAAGAAATCCTGAAGGATTTTTCCTCCGTGTGCGCTTGAAAGCAGGCTTTGAGGCCTGCTTTCACCACCCTTTTTTCCTGCCTTCCTGCTTAAGTTCCTGCGTACCTCGGAAAAGGAAGCTGCTGAATCTTCTGCTCCTACCGTCCCCGGGCGCTCCGCAAGCGCTGGGGCTGTTGTACTGGCTGCGTGAGGTGAGAAGGGCGGAAGATGGGGTGGAAATTGAGGTTAAGTGGGATGTATGGTATAATGGTGGGTAAGAGTTTTGGGGAGTAAGAGGGAGGAAATAGTGTGAAGAAGCGCCGGAAAAGGAATTTGAGCCTGTATCAGAAATTCTGTCTCGTTATTATTACGCTGGGGTTAATTCCCATGCTTTTTCTCTCGACGGTGATCGTAAACCGGATGTTTAAGGAGTATGGTAATTCTTTGAGGAGTAATTACGTTCAGGCGGCGTCCTATGTGAGTGAGTCGCTGGCTGATATGATGGAGAGCTATAATGGGGTGTCGAAGATGCCTTATTATTATAATTATTCCAGCGAGGGGGAGTTTCAGTTTAATTATATGTCGTATGATAATCTGAGACGGATTATCTATGGGATTGGTGAGGATCCGGAGTATATGGAGGCCAACCGGTATAAAAGCATGATGGTGTTTCTGGGAAATGTCCAGGCGGTGGACAGTTATATTTCCGGGGCTCATTTTGTGGGAGAGGGAATTCAGGGGGAGAAGCTGGCATTTCACCGCTCGCGGCGGAATATTCCTTCGGAGGAAGAGACGGTGTTTGACGCGAGGATGGGGCTTGATGGACTGGATAGAAACAGTAAGAATCTGATGCTGCTTCTGACTCATAAGAACGACTATTTTCGTATGCAGGATTCCTGGGTCTTTACACTGGCCAGGAATTACTTTGATTTAACGGGGACAGTAGGAAATTATAAGTATGTCGGTACGCTGTTTATCGATGTGGATTTAGAGCGGATGGAGGCGGCGTTTAAGAACCTGAATCTAAATGCAAGGGACCAGGTCTATGTGTGTGATCGGGAAAATAATTGCTATTACAGCAGTGATGAGTCACTGATCGGGAAGAATCTGACGTCGGAGGGAGTCCGGTTTGAGGAGACGAAGGAAGAGTTCGTCGTGGATACACCGTATAATGCCAGCGGGCTGAAGGTGATTATTACGATGAAGACGGCGACTGCCTATGAGAAGATCAGACGTATGCAGACGATGATGTATGTGTTCATCGGGGCCTCTCTGGCGGCGCTGCTGGGTGGTTCGGTGTGGTTTTCCAGGCGCCTGACAAAGCCGATTCGGAATATGATGGAACAGATGTCGGAGATTGAGACCGGTAACTTTCAGGTTCGCCTCCCTGTAACCTCGGGGGATGAGATTGGGGTGCTGTCGAAGCGCTTCAATCAGATGTCGAAGGAGCTGGAGAGTTATATCAATCAGTCCTATGTGGCGCATATGAAGCAGGCGGAGGCGGAGATGACGGCGCTGAAATCCCAGATTTATCCGCATTTCCTCTATAATACGCTGGAAATTATCCGGATGACGGCGCTGGACAAGGATGATACGGTCGTATCTGAGATGATCGAGGCGCTGTCCAGCCAGATCCACTATATGATTGGCCCCATGCAGGACATGGTGCCGCTGGAAAAAGAGGTGGAGATCACAAGGCAGTATGTCTGTCTGTTAAACTGCCGGATCAAGGGAAAGGTCCATTTTACCGCGGATTTAAACGGACTCAGTGAGGTTCACGTCCCCAAGCTGATTCTGCAGCCGATCGTGGAGAATGCCTATGTCCATGGAATCAAACCGAAGGACGGGTCAGGACATGTGATGATCGAGGCGGAGCATGTGGAGAACCGCATGGAAATCTCGGTCATGGACAATGGCACCGGAATGAGCAGCGGGGAACTGGAACAGCTGAAGCTGCTTCTGGATGGAAATGAGCCGGGGATTAAAAATGAACATAACTGGCAGAGCATCGGCCTGAAAAATGTACATGACCGCGTGCGGTATTTATATGGAGAGGCGTACGGAATTGAAATCACCAGCACGCCCGGGGTCGGAACCATGGTTCGGATTATCATGCCGTGGAAAGAAGGGGGAGAATAGGAATGATAAAAATGATTCTGGCGGACGATGAGCCCGTGATCATAAGAGGATTACAGAAGCTTGTGGATTTTAACCGTCTGGGCATCGAGATCGTGGGGGAATACGAAGACGGGAAAGCCGCGTTCGATGGGATTCTCACAGAGAAACCGGATATTGCGCTTCTCGATATCTATATGCCGAAGAAGACGGGAATCGAGATTTTAAAAGAGCTGAAGGCGCTGGGGATTGAGACGAAGGTGATCTTCGTCAGCGGATTCCAGGATTTCCAGTATGCCAAGGATGCTCTGACGTATGGCGCCGTGAACTATCTGCTGAAGCCCGTTATCCGCGAAGAACTGGTGGAGACGCTGGAGAAATGCATCACCATGCTGAAAAATGATGCGGATGGCGAAGGCGGGGTCACGGAGCACCCGGATTACCCGGAGGAAGAGGGGACAGCGGCGGCGTACGATAAGCTGGTGGAAATGGAAGAGTGCAGATATTTACCGATCCTGACGGAAATTCTCTACAGCAGACAGACGGGGAAACAGGAGCGAAGGCTGGTCCAGTTTTCGGTATTGAGCTTTCTGGAGCAATATCTGGAAAAGCGGCATCTGGGGATTGTTTTCTTAAAAAATGGCCACATTGTCATGGTGCTCAAGAATCCCGAGAAGGAGGAAACGGGAAGAACACTCGGTTCCATACTGGAGGAAGCAGAGGTGCAGCTTCACATTCCGCGCTGCCGGCTTGGTTTTATTGTGGGTAATCCGGTAGACTCCATGGGAGAGATACCGAAGGCATATGAAGCGTGTCTGTCCATGACGGGATATCTCTATTTCAGCAGCCAGATCAAAATTCCGGTTCTGCATGTCGGGGAGCCGGTCTTTAAGAAGCCCGCCACACTCGAGGAGATCCGGGAAGTGAGAAATCAGCTGATCGAAGGGATGGTGGCTCAGGATGAAAAGGCGTTTACGGATGCGGCCGCCCGTTTCCGGCGTCTGGTGTGCCTGATTTCGGAGGGGAGAAGGGACGACGCCTGCTTCCACTACGGAAGCACGATTCGTATCATAGAGGAACGGTTTGAAACCATGGGCATTGATGGTATGCCCGTGGAGTTTAAGGATATTCTGGAGCAGGCAAGGCAGAGCGAGTCCTATGAATGCCTTACGGGCCTGTTTGAAGGATACTTTAAGGAGTATAAGGACCGGATAAAAAAGGCGGTCGTGAGCAGTGAGAAAAAGGATATTATCCATGCCAGAGAGTATATTGAGAGGCATTACAGCGAGAACCTGACCCTGGAGGTGCTGGCCGGGGAAATACATATGAATCCCTACTATTTCAGCAGCTTTTTTAAGAAGAATTCCGGAGAGAATTTTAAGGATTACTTAAACAAGGTGCGGATGAAACATGCGGTTGATTTACTGGTCTCTACTGATAAGAAGACGGCAGAGATTGCAGATTTGGTGGGATTCCGGGATGGAAGAGGGTTTTCGGAATTATTTTCGAGAATTTATGGAGAGACTCCATCCAGTTACAGAAAGAGAGTAAAAGGGAGTTAAGATACCAACAGGGAAGCGTTAATGATCCGATCAGGAAGAAACTGCCCATAACATAACCGTTATGAGCAGTTTTCTCTCGTTACATCTCTATGGAGCAATTCACTACACTTACAGATCCCTCCGTTTAAAGAACTGTATACCGGCACACAGAACAACCACAGGAACAGGAAGCAGTGCCAGGAAATTACAAAATGGAATACCATTCATAACCGTCTGGGCGTTAAGAAGCGGAAACATCCGGTCTACCCACAATACATTGGAATTGGATATCATAACCGCGACGAACAAAGTGGAGACTGCAATCGAAATGCCGCTTTCTTTGATCTGCATCGTGATAATAAAGAAGAGACTTGCCAGACAGAGGTCGTATACGATGCCAGCAAAGGTATAGAGCACAACGGCCGTCATCCCGGTTAAGGAAAATACAAGGCCCGTTCTATGAAACAGCAGGAAACCGGCATTTGCCGCAAGGGAATTGACGGACAGTAGGACAATACAGGCCATAAAAAATGAGAGATACTTACTGACCCATACGCAGCTCCGGCTTTTCCCGGAAGTGACGGTATGAATGATTGTCCTGCCGCTGAAATCAGTGCCGACAGAAAGTCCGGAAAACAGTGCACAGCTTATCAGACCAATGATTTCAATCAGTAAGGTCATCGTATCGATTTGATTGCCGCCGTGAAGAAAACTATTTACAAATTCGATCCCGGCTGTGAAGACCAGGCATATTGCCATTACTTTCGTATGCGTTATTTTGTAAAGTTCCGCTTGTAAAAGATTAACCAATGAATCCACCTCCTACCATATCAGTAAAATACGTTTCAATATCCTTCGTTTTCGCGTCTAATTCTTCGGCTGTAATTTGTTCGATCAAAGTTCCCGCATGAAGAAAGCCGTAACAGGTTGCCAGTTTATGCAGTTCGCCTAAGATATGGCTGGAGATGATGATTGTTACCTTCTTTTCTGTGTTCAGTTTAATGAGAAGCTCTCTCAATGCAGCAATGCCTGTGGGATCCAATCCGTTGACCGGTTCATCGAGAATCAGAAGCTGCGGCTGTCCCAGGAGTGCTAATGCCAGAGCAAGGCGCTGTTTCATACCTAAAGAGTAATTTCTCACTTTTTTCTGATTATTCAGCAGATTGACCAGGGTGAGGGCTTCGGCCGTGCTTTGTCGATCTCTGATTCCTTTCTGCATCCGCCGGACCTCCAGATTTTGTTCCGCTGTCATGTCGCCATAAACTGCGGGCATTTCAATCATATATCCGATGTCTGCCTGTATCCGGTTTCTTTCTTCCGGAGTGTTTGCCCCAAGTAATTGAATCGTACCGCTTGTCGGGGGGATCAGTCCTGCAAGGAGTTTGATCAGTGTAGTTTTACCAGCCCCATTTTCACCAATCAATCCGAATATGTCGCCTTTATGTACGGTTAGATTTACTTCCTTTAAGGCCGCTCCATCTTTATAATTTTTTGTCAAGTTCCTGGTTTGACAGATTACGTGAAGTGATTCTGATTGCTTTTCTTCATGCATAATTAATTCTCCTTTATGATAGAATTCGTTGTTAATGTATGTTTGACAGATATATGAATGAATATCATTCAATTATGGAGCCAAGTAATGCCCCTGCGGTTAGGCAGGGGATGAGTCAAAGTCTTAAAGCAAAAATGAGAAAGGAGTGGATTCGTTTTGCCTTCTCCTCGGGGCTGTAATCGGCATTTAAAAGAATGCCAAGCTGTCCATAGACACAGAATGCAGCAGCGGTGGGCACATCATCCAGGGTGATCTCACCATTACTCTGCGCGCGTTCAAGGAGTTTTGTAACAGTGGGGAGCAGCTTTTCACAAACTTTCATAGAAAGCTGATCGTGAAATTTTTTATTATCGGCTTTATGGAATACTTTGTAAAAATCAGTATCGTCGGTCTCTGCATCGACCGGCATATTCTCAAGGATCTGTCTGAGGGATACTTCCTTTTCGGCCGGTAACGAAAGTCGGTCGGCCAAGATCTGAGCATATTGATCTACTGTGCTGTCAAAGAGAGCCTCTTTTGAAGGAAAGTAACGGTAGCATAATCCCTGTGCCACTCCGATTGCCTTCGCAATATCTCCAATCGATGTTTTTTCATAGCCTTTTTCATAGAATAAATGCATGGCAGTCTCTATGATTTCCTGTCGGCGTTCTTCGGGATCCTTTGTAATCCGCATGCGTTCACCTCCTGCTCTGATAACTGTTTTATTGTATGACTGTTGTATAAGCTGTTTCGCCTGTTAAATAATAGTATAGAGGTAAACGGTAGAAAAGTCAATGAATAATATTCATTCATAGAAGTCGTGTCCTTAGTTGTAGTGTTATTTGAGCTTTTCAGACAGGTGTAAGAAATGTACGGGCCTTTTCGGCGCCTGCGACGGCATGGCATAACGACGGATTCTCAAACTGCTCCTGGCGTCCGATATCGTGCAGCAGGCAGGCGGCTATAAGAAGGTCGTAGTCAACATGACGTTCCTGTTCTGCAATATCCAGTGCAACATAGAGGACTCTGTAAATATGCTCTTTGTCATGGGCGCTGTCCTGCATGCATTCGAGCATATATTCTTCTATAAGCTGAAAATCTGTTATATCCATGTCTGTATCCCCTTTTATTTATATATTTTCTATGTAACAGATTGTACCATACTTTGAGGGAGACTACTATCATGGATTTTGGCTGTGATGAGTATTAATTTTTTGAATATGATTGAGAAAAATAAAAAAGGGTACTTGAAAAAAACAAGTACCCAGTGTATAATTTACTTAGAAGTAATCAAAAGACAATTTCTGGTCTGATGATTGCGCTTCGGATTCTGTAGTAATTTATAGTTACCAGCTATCCTCTAGTGCGAGTAGAGGATAGCTATTTTCTTTTCTGATGATTTTCTATGTAAGTCAGTGCGGTAAAGATCACCAGCACTAATGTCAACACTTCAAGTGTATTCATATTACATGTCCTCCTGCGGTTATTTCCGAAGGAAACCATCAGACTATCCTCTGACTTCTATAATCAATTATACAAAAACATTATAACATTAAACGGGAGTAAATACAACATAAAAACAGAGTGAAATATTCGATGATCCCCCATCCTCCACATCCCCACCCCTACCCATTCCTCTGCCCCGCGTTCCTGTATGCGGCCGGCGTCAGTCCTGTCTCTTTTTTGAATATGGAATAAAAGTAGTTCGGATTGGAGAATCCGGTTGCCTCGGCGATGGTGGTGATGGTCATATCGCTGTTCATCAGAAGCTCCTGAGCCTTAACGATGCGGATCTGGCGTATGTAGTCATTGATATAAAAGCCGGTGATGGACTTAAAGATTCTGGAAAAATAATTGGTGGAATAGCCTAAGTACTCGGCCACCATTCCGGCGCTTAAGTTGTAATCATTATAGTGCTCTTCAATGTACTTTCTGCTTTCCTCAATCCGTTCAAAATGCTTGTTGTCCTTTAACTGTTCGGCTGCGGCCTTCCGTTCCTGGTACCATTCAAAGATGGTCAGGAGGACGTCGGCCCCTTCCGTCAGAGTGGCAGGAGTGTGGAGCGTCTCGGCAGATAAATAGGAGTCCTTGTCGGGAGCGTTTAATTTCTGCATCTGGAACAGGAGATCTAAGTACAGCCGGTTAAACAGCAGGGAGGCGGGCTGATATGAATACTGCTTTAAAATAGAAAGAAACTCCTGAACATTTTCCGTGAATTCCTTTTGCTTTCCGTGCAGCATGCAGGCGAGAATCTCATCGGCCAGCTTATCGGGATACGTCATGTATTCCGGCATCAGTTCCATCACGCGCCCCGGATAGATAACCTGATTGGTACCCAGCACGAAACGGTAGTTCTTAAGCTCCAATACGCGCCGGTACACCCGGTTCAAATCCTCAATTCCACTGGTTACACCGTCGAGACTGATGGTTAAAACCAGATGGTTATCTGTAAGAAGTTCGTCCTTAGCCGCCTCCAGAAGCCGTACCAGTTCATCGAAGGTGATGGGAATGTCCTCTATGGTATTAATCAGACAGATGACCTGGTCAGAGGCGACGGGAACGCATTCCGTGTAGAAGAGGGGACTTAAGGTTTCGTGAAGATGCTGGCTGATCCTGGTCTGCACAATGGGGGCGAGGAGATCGCTGCTGTCACTGTTCTCTATGAAAAAGCAGGCTAAAAACATCCCTTCAAAGGGGATCTCCCATCCATTATTTTCCAGAAGCTCCTTCGTTTGGGCGATATCGCGGTTTCCCAGAACCAGACCACGGATCAGGTCTGATTTCATGCGGGGCTGATAGAAGGCATTTTCCGCCTCCAGTTCTCTGATTTCATCGATGGCATTTTCATAGACGTGGCGGATCAGGGAAAATTCATCCATGTCCGAGCCGCCGGCGTACTTGGAATCCCGGAACTCTTCAGTAATCGCCTCCAAAGGCCGGTAGAGCCGTTTCGTAATGATATACTGCAGCAGAATGGCAGCCAGGAAGATCGCCGCTGCCACAGCCAGAGATAAGTTTCTCTGAAACTTCATGGGACCGACAATTTCACTGTACGGGACACCGCTTAAAAAGGTGAAATTTTGGGCTGGATCTTTATAAAAGGCGCATAAATAATCGTCTCCGTGAAAGTTTCTTAAGCTGCTGGCGGATTCGCCCTCTGTCAGACTGGGCCAGGCGAGAAACGCCTCGCAGGCTTCAGGGTCTGAGGTAAAATCTTCCGTCAAGTCGGAGAGCAGAACCATACCATTATCCCCCAGAACCATACCTGCCTGGGAGCCGGTTCCCAGCACGTGCTCGGAGAGCTTCTTCATATCCAGATTGATGAAGATGCCTCCACTCAGTTCATCAAAATTATCCGCATAGACCGGATAGGCGAAGGTAAGGGCCTCTTCTGACGTTCCTGTCAGAGGGGATGGGAAGACGGAAGCCTTTTTCACCTCTTTTAAATACTCCCAGCAGTAATCGAGATTGAAACGGTAGGAACCGCAGGTTATGGCGTCGTCTGCCATGGCATTGTAAATATAAAGGGAGCTTACGTATGGATTGATGTTGTAGAATTTCTTTACAATCAGATACGTAGCGTAGTTCTCAGCCGGATCGAATTCCTTCAGTGAACCGAAACCGACAACTCTGGAATCCAGAATGACCGTATTGTAGAGCTGTGAGATCTCACTGACCAGATCGTTCATGGTGCGGGCGCTCTTTTCCAGATTCTTTTCCTGGCCGTCGTACAGATTTTTAGAGAGAGAATCCGCGTATCTCTGATAAAAAAATACTGTCAGGATGAAAATTGTGACGGAGATGACCAGCAGGCATGTGCTGAGCATCTTTCTGAAATAATTCTTGCCACCAATCAATTTCTTTATCATATCTCTTTTTACCCCAATCGTAAGTGTTCTCTGAGCATATCATTTCCCATGAGTGTTTTTTGCAGAAAAGTGAGTCCTGCTAAAGAAAAGACTCCGGCCGACAGCGTGCTCCGCTTTATCGGACTCTTTATTCAGTATAGCGAAAAGCGGCCCTGGAATCAATCATCAGGAGGGCTGATCTTTGGAAATGAGAGTAAAGTGTTAGATTTTAAAGTCTGAAAACCCCGCTTTTTGAAGCCATTACGGAGTATCCGCAGTTTACGGAGGCATGCCTGGGAGCGTATAGTGAAATCATGCAGGGAGCAGGAAAGGAGTAGAAAAGTGATATGAAAGGAAAGGGATTTTTTAAGGAACTTTATAAGAACAGGGCTCTGTACAGCATGTTTCTTCCGGCCGCCGCGGTTTTAATTCTGTTTAATTATCTGCCCATGTTTGGTATGGTAACGGCGTTTAAGGATTTTAATTTTGCGGACGGAATATTCGGAAGCCCCTGGATTTCACCGCTGACGAAAAACTTTGAATATCTGTTTTCGTCGGGATCGGCGACAAGGGCCACATGGAATACGATCTTGCTAAATCTGTTATTTATCGTATTCGGACTGGTATTCGAACTGGGATTTGCATTGATGTTTAATGAACTGAGGATGAAGAAATTTAAATCTGCCGTGCAGTTTGGCATCTTTCTCCCCTATTTCATTTCCTGGATTGTGGTAGGACTGTTTTCCTATAACTTATTTAACTATGAACACGGAAGTCTGAATACACTGCTCAAGTTGTTTGGAATGGAGGCCATTAACTGGTACGAGAATCCGAAGATGTGGGTCGTGATCCTGGTGGTGTTCCGTGTCTGGAAGATGACAGGGTACGGCATGATCATGTACATAGCGGCATTGGGCGGTATTGATACGACATACTATGAGGCGGCGAAGATTGACGGTGCATCGAGATGGCAGCAGATTAAGAGCATCAGCCTGCCGCTGCTGGCGCCGACAGCTATTACGCTTCTTCTGCTGAACTGCGGCAAAATCATGAACGCGGATTTCGGAATGTTCTACTCCATGATTGGAAATAACGCGCAGCTCTATTCCACCACGGATGTGCTGGATACGTTCATTTACCGTAACTTAAGGCTCAACGGAGACGTGGGGATGTCGTCGGCCGCGGGGCTTTACCAGTCGGTGTTGTCCACGGCGATCCTGCTTTTTATGAACCGTCTGGCAAGAAAGCACAATCCTGACGGAGCACTGTTTTAAGGGAGGAGAAAATGATGAAACAAGGAAAAAAACTGTCATGGAAAAATTTCCCCATCAGCATTCTGCTGGCAGTCAGCGCACTCATCTGTATCGTGCCGTTCTGGCTGGTTCTGGTCAGCTCACTGACGCCGGAAGCCGATATTATATCATATGGATACTCGCTGTTTCCAAGGCGGATCGATTTTACGGCGTATAAGATCCTTCTGGCGGACGCGGGAAGAATCTTAAATGGATATAAGATTTCAATTTTTGTAACTGTGGTGGGAACGATTTTGAGTGTCGCGGTGATTACGCTGGCGGCATACCCTATTTCCCAGGACCGCGTGAAGTATCACAGGGCTCTTAATTTCTTCGTATTGTTTACCATGCTGTTCAACGGAGGAATGGTGCCGTGGTTTATCGTATGCCGGAATATGCTTCATCTGAAGGATTCCGTATGGGCCCTGATTCTGCCGTATCTGGCTAACGCCTGGTATATTTTCCTGACGGGAAATTATTACCGGAGTATTCCTGCGGAACTGGTGGAGTCTGCGAAAATCGACGGAGCGTCGGAATACCGGATCTTTTTCCAGATTATTCTGCCTCTGGCGAAACCGGTTATCGCCACCATCAGCCTGTTCATCAGCTTAAACTACTGGAATGACTGGTGGCTGGGGATTATGCTGATCGACAACACGGATTTGCAGCCGCTGCAGCTGCTCCTGCGAACGATTACCTCCAATATCCAGTTCTTAAGCTCCTCCTCCAATGTCAACGCGATCACACAGGCGGCGGGGAGCATACCATCGGAGGGAATTAAGATGGCGACCTGTATCGCCACCATCGGTCCAATTATTCTGGTCTATCCGTTTGTACAGAAATATTTCGTAAAAGGCATTATGGTAGGGGCTGTAAAAGGATGAGAATACCTGAAGGATTACAGTTCACAGTCCGGTCGGAGACATCACCGCAAAATAATACAGATGTTTTTGCAATGCGCAACAAAAAAATATATAATAATCAAAAGGAGAGAGGTTACAATGAAAAAAAGAACAGGTACAAAGGCATTATCGATTGCACTGGCCGCTGCGCTGTGCATGACAGGACTTGCAGGGTGCGGGTCCAAAACGCAGGAGACACAGGGAAGTACTGCGGCAAAGACAGAGGCGGGAGAGACTCCCGCGGAGTTAAAACCAGTGACGCTGAAGCTGTGGTCCTGCAGCGATAAGTATCAGGTGCAGGAAGAGGTACTGGACAAATTTTGCGAAACGTATAGAGATAAACTGAATATTGATAAGATAGAGTTCAATTACGTGCCGTTCGGCGATTACGAGGATAAGATGACCTCCCTTGTCGCAGGTGGAGATGATTTTGATGGAATGTATGTTTCTGACTGGATGCTTTATAATAAGATGTCCAACAAGGGCGGCCTGATGCCGTTAAATGATTTCATGCAGCAGTATGCGCCGTCACTCTATGCGACGTATCAGGAAAATGGCTCTATGACCGCATGCAGCATCGATGGCCAGCTGGTGGCCATGCCATGGACGAAAAAGAAGAGCTCCAAAGCGATTCTTCTTTACCGGAAGGATCTGGCGGATCAGTACGGAGTCGATACCTCCAGGCTTGAGACGATCGAGGATCTGGATGCCATGCTGACGGAGGCCAAGGCAAAGGTTCCGGATATTACGATATTCGAATCGGGTTTCCCGAGAGGCAATACATACAGCGATGTGCTGGCTATACTTCATGCAAAATATGAAATGGATAACATGAATTATCACACCCTGACCTTTGATTTTAACGGAGAAAAGCCGGTACTTAAGGCTGTGGAAGAGACTCCGATGTTTAAAGAGGCAGTCACCTGGATGAACAAGTGGTATAACGAGGGCATCGTATCGAAAAATGAGCTTTCCGAGACCGATACTAAGATGTTTGAGAACGGCAAGACATTTGCAAAGGTGGGACTTCACGAGAATGCCATGCAGGGCGTTGTATTCAACATTCCAAATGCAGAACTGGGATATGCAGAAATTTATCCGGATGGAAAGTACCGCTATGATTCCCCGTTAAACAACGCATTTGCAGTCAACAAGAATGCGGCCAACCCGGAACGGCTTCTGATGCTCCTGGAACTGTTAAACACGGATGAGGATGCATATGATTTATTTATGTATGGAATTGAGGGGGAAACGTACGTAAAGGGCGAAGACGGCTCCATCCAGTATCCGGAAGGCCAGGATGCAGCAAATTCCACATTCCTGGGCTGGTTCTGCTGGCCGTTTGTCAGAGGCCAGTTTGATAAGCCATCGGGAATGATCACGCCAAAGGCGCTGGAGATGGAAAATGAATGGCTTGAAAAGGACAGCCTTGTCGTATCTCCACTGACAGGCTTTAACCCTGACACCAGCAGCATCAAGACAGAGCTGGCGCAGAGAGACCAGTTATACGACGAGCAGGGCAAGCTGCTCCTGGCAGGCATTGTGGAAAATAATGATGTGGACGCGGCCGTCAATAAGTATATAGAGAATCAG
>OBWG01000988.1_pt1 | contig 14600 bp, 7 predicted proteins | sample 1495221 | NCBI WGS metagenome assembly OBWG01 (sample SAMEA2580053, study PRJEB22360) | human gut metagenome | reverse complement strand
AGTCTATAATAAAGCTATCTTTAAAAAAGGTGGATTTATTTCACAGACAGGAGGGAACATGAATATGAACGCAAAAACAAAGCGGATGAAAAGGGGGACGGCCATGCTGCTGTCAATGCTCATGACTTTTTCATCTGCAAACTTGCAAACGTTTGCATGGGGGGGGGGACGAGTCAACCTGACTTGTCAGAATCGGAACCCGCAAGCATGAGCAATGCATCCAGGCCGCAGAAAGACCATAATTCTTCGGACAGCTTAGCCAGTGGAAGCAATGCAAAGAAGGAAAAAACGGTTTTTTTTGATTTCGACGGCGAAGAAAAGCGCTTCGACCGCTCGGAGGGAAGCAGCGATGTCATGGAGGTCCGGGTACCGACGCTGGCCTATGACGACACTTCGATCACGCTGGTCTGGGATAAGCCGGAGAAGTATGACGATGTAGCGAACTATTACGTATACCAGGATGGCGAGAAGATTGGCGACGCGAGAAGCAATTTCGCGGAGAATGCCGACTGGGCGCCCGCCTATATGGAGTCATTCTACGACTACTATGAGACAGAGAAAAGTTCTGTTGACATGGTAAATGTCGATATCCACTCCTTTAAGGCGACCGGGCTGGAACCGGATACGGAATATGAATTCGAGGTAGTGGCCGTCGATGACAGCGGTGCCGCGCTGGGAGGTGCCGGCAGTATCTCGTGGTCCACGACCGGGAAGCCGGAGGAATTCAACATCAAAGACTATGGCGCCAAAACCGTGGAGACAGGGTATACCACCTACGACGAGGAAAAGAACGCGTTTATTCTTGCCAACACGAGGGCGATCCAGGCCGCGATTGACGACTGCAGCGAGGGCGGCAGGGTCGTGATTCCGAAAGGAATCTGGATGAGCGGCGCGATCTATTTAAAGAGCAACATGACACTGGAACTAAAAGAGGGCGCTGTGCTGTTCGGTTCGCCGAATGTGGATCACTATGATCAGAACTACCTTCTCTATCCGTATTCCACGGACACCCGCTCCTGGGCACTGGTGAATGGCTACAGCTCCGATGAGAATGGAATGCTGGAGAATATCCGCATCGTCGGAAAAGGCACCATCTACGGAAACGGATGGAAGTACGGCGAAAAGGACACGATCTCGGGAGACGGCACCAGCCCGTACTATCAGTCCAGACAGAGCGGCGATCCTGACTGGACCAGCGATGCGTTAAAGGGATACGCGCTGAAACGCTGGGTAGCCGGCAGCAACTCCAAGGTGTACGACAAGAGCAACCCTGATAAATCCTATGGAATCCTGGCGGCGGATGCATCGAAGAAGGGCCAGGAGAGAGGGCTCAGCGCAAGTCTGGCATACTCTACACGGCCGAATCTGGTGGTTCTCAGAGGCACGAAGGGCGTCTATCTGGAGGGCTTCATGGCCGAGAACCCGGCGTTCCACACGGTGGCGATCTTAGACAGTGAGGACGTGGCGTGCAGCAACGTGAAGTTCTCCACCTATGACGTCAACAACGCCGATGGAATCGAGATTGGAAATACGCAGAACGTTGTGATCTTCAATAACTTTATCGATACGGGAGACGATGGAATCAACTTTGCAACCGGTATGGGGAAAGGCGTTCAGGATTCCGGACAGCAGGCGTCGGCCAATATCTGGACCTTCAATAATTTCCTGCGAGAGTGCCATGGCGGGGCCATTGCGGCGGGAAGCCATACGGGAGCAGGAATCAGCGACATGCTGGTGGAAGACAATGTCATGAACCACAGCGATATGCCGTTCCGGTTTAAGAGCGCTCCGGTCAACGGCGGCGGTGTGTCCAATATTCTGATCCGGGACTGTGCCGTTTCCGATGCACAGCAGGTGTTCGTCCTCAGCACCACCTACAGCGATGCGAATCAGACCGTTTCAGTGGAACCGGCTGTCAAACCGGCTGAATTTGCGAATATTCAGGCTTACAACATCACGGCGGATGTGATTACAAAGAACACCATGTCCATGGTGGCAGATATTGATAACACGATGCCTTACAAGACTTACCATACGCACCATGACTTATATTTCCAGGATATTGCATTTACCAATATAGCAAAGTCGCTGGCGAAGAAATCCGAGGTACTTCAGGGAATCAGCGATACCACGTTCTATGACGTAACCATGGACTGGACCGGCATTGCGAAGGAAGAGGACGACGCGGCCGCCGGAGCCTATAAGGCATGGGCATCGATCAGCAACAGCACAGGATTGCGGTTTATGGGCAGCACCACGCTGTCAACCAGCGCATACAACGCCATGGCGGTTCCGGTCTGGGGCGATGATGCCGAGCTGAAGGCCAGTCCATCCAACGCGGCGAAAGCGGACGATACAGCGGTAAATGTAACACTGACATGGTCTGACGCGAAAGATGGAGAGCAGCCGGCCGGAAGCGGTTCCATAGCCGGTTATGTGGTGGAGACGTATCTGGATGATGTGATGATTGACCAGCAGCCGCTGATCAATGCAAACACGTACACCGCCGGGGGTCTTTCCTCTGCGCTCACCTATACATTCAAAGTCTATGCAGTGGATTCCACCGGCAACCGGAGTGAACCTCTGACGGAAACTGTAACTACCGAAGGAGACGAGGATACGGCAAAGGTCAAAGGTCCGGAAAACGGCAGGCTGACCTTCTCAGGAATCGGTTATACGTGGGGAACCGCGTCATTCCAGTCAGCAAAGAAGACAGATGCCCGCGTGAGAGGCTACCGCGCCTATGCAGGCGGCGAGCTGGCAGCGACTTTCTATAACTATCAGTTAAAGGACGGAGCGACGGCGGCTTCCTTAAGCGCTACCATCGGCAGAATGATGGAGCAGGAGAATGAGGTAAGGCTTGAAGCATTTACGGACGCGGGTCTGACCTTTGAATACGATACGGCCAAAGTCACAACCACGAAGAATTACGATCATCTGGCGCCGGTATGGACCGATGATACGCTGGAAGTGACGGTAAACGGCAGTGATATAGTATTAACGTGGACAGCGCCGGAGGACGAATCCGGGATTTACGGCTACCGTGTCTATGTAGATGGAAATGGTGTCTATACCAGTGACAGCGATTATTTTAACCATGTAAACGGCGCTTTTACGACGAAGAACACCACCTATACCGTGAGCGGGCTGGATGTGACAGAATATCACACCTTCCGGGTAGAGGCGGCTGACGCGTGGTGGAAGGCGCTGGATGGAAGCGGACCGTTCCACTGGACCTTCAGCGGGCCGACAGCGAGCATTGGGACGAAGCCGGACGATAAGGGCAGCGGTCTCTGGAAGGCAGCAGCCTTTGGCCAGTCCACCGACATGAATTTCAGCTCCAACGTGCTCCCGGAAAAGGTGGGAACCAACTACGTATGGCCGGTCGGCTCCGACACTCCGCTTACGGAAAAGGGTGAGAAAGCCCAGGACGTGATCATCGAGTCCAGAGGCGGAAAGATTCAGTCAGGCCACGACGGACTGACCTTCTATTACACGGAAGTACCGACCGACAAGAATTTCGTGCTGTCCGCCGATGTGACGGTAGAGCACATGGGACCGGAAAACAGCAAAGCGCCGAATCTTCAGGAGGGCGCGGGACTGATGGTGCGTGATGTCAACGGACCGGCCAGAAAAGATCCCCTGGAAGAGGGCTACGAGGAGTATCCGGCCGCTTCCAATATGGTAATGCTGGAGGTTCTGTCCGCAGGCAAGAAGGTGGATGCGGGACTCAGCATCAAGGCCATGGCCAGATACGGCGTCAACAGCCCTGCAGGCAACTTGAATACCCCGACGTCAGGCAGCACCTTTGCCGCAAATGTGGCGTCAGCTGACAACAGCCAGGCTCCGGAGAGCGCGCCGTACAAGACGAATTTCTATCATGCGAAGATGAAGCTGACTCTGGAAAGAACGGATGAAGGATTTAGCGAAAGCTATACCGGCGAAGACGGAGTTACAAAGACCTACCGCTTTACCGATCAGAACGTGACGCCAAACATTGTGGCACATCTGGATGAGGATACCATGAATGTAGGATTCTTCGCATCCAGAAACGCCAGAATCCGGGTGGAAAACATCTCGCTCGTCTTATCCGACGTGCAGAATCCGGATGAGACACCGGCTTACGTGGCGCCGAATGTGGAAGGCTCCTCCCTTTTCATTGCCTCCTCCGATTATACAAACAGCAGCAGCTACACCCTGCAGGGAATGGTTAATCTGGATGGAACCGTGAGCGTCACGCAGGATGGCAGAACAATTGCGGACCGCATGTCCGTAACCGGCGGAGAACAGTTTACCGTGCCGTCGGTGATCGAAGGCGCCTCCTCGGCGTTTGCTGTTACGTATACCGCATCGGAAGGCCATGATGAAGGCGTGGAAAAGACGGCGTCCGTGACTGTGAAGAGAGAGACCTATGGGGAAGAGCTCTACGCATCACCCGACGGGACCGATGATGGGGACGGAACGAGAGAAAATCCGATGAGCGTTGACGCGGCAGTCCGGAAAGTCATACCGGGGGGAACCGTATATATGTTGGAAGGAACCTACAGTCCGTTTACCATTCCATACACCGCCTCCGGAAATGAAGAAGCCAAAAAATCTCTGACGGCGGAGGGAAGCGTGGTTATCACCGGAGGTTCCGGAAAGCTGTTTGTGCTGGACAGTGACTACTGGAATATAACGGGACTCGATGTTGATGGTAAAAATGTAGCCGGCTCCAGAGGCTTTATGATTCACGGAAGCCACAACATCATTGAACGGTGTCTGATCCACGACACCTCCAGCGACGCGGGCCTGACCATTACGAAGAACAGGGGAAGCCGGACCTTATGGCCGTCCTATAACCTGATACAGAACTGTGAATCCTACCGAAACAGGGACGAGTCCGGCATCAATGCCGACGGCTTTGCATCGAAATCCTGTTCCGGCGACGACAACCGTTTTGTAAACTGTGTTTCCCATGACAACGCAGATGACGGCTGGGATTTATATAACACGCTTCAGGACGGCCCTAACGGAAGGACCATCATCGAGAACTGCGTGGCTTACGGCAACGGCAACAACGGCTTTAAGTTGGGCGGCGAAGGACGCGAAGTGGCCCACGTGCTGAAAAACAGCGTGGCCTTCCACAATAAGCTGGATGGAATCACGGACAACTTCAATCCGGGCGCCCTGAATATACAGAACAACACGAGCTTTGACAACTACAGATTCAATATGATACTGAGACCGAGTCCCTATAAGACGGATGCGGATGGGAATCTGACGGCGGACGGAACGGTGAAGAACAACGCCTCCTACCGCACGGCTGCATTCTCCGCAGGGCTTGACAAGGTCTATGACGACAAGATATCCGCAGTGATCAAGATGAATAACTTCCTGTATGCGGACGGAGAAAACAGCGTCAGCGCTGATAGCTTCGTATCCCTGGACGAGGCAGACTGCTTCTCCTGGAAGGATGGCAGGATAGTTTTCGGTGATTTCTTAAAGATCGCAAAGGGAAGCGAACTGGATCAGGCGGGCGCCGGCGCAAGGCTGTCAGAGGATATGGAAGACGTGACTCTGGAAGAGCTGGTAGCCAATATGGCGGCCGATCCGGATTCCTACACAGCGGATCAGATATTTAACGCAGTGACGGATTACGACGTGGAAACGATCTGTCAGGCAATGAAGAACGACAAAGTCTTTGCTGAAAATCTCTCCATCCTGGAAGAGTCCTACATGGAAAAGAAAGGTATAGAGGTCGTGATTGAAGCAGATTATGCCATTGCAGAGGAGATTGATGCCGGTCTTATGCGCGTGATCGGTGCGGCCTATAATTCCAACGGCGGCAATGTGACCGTCAGGCTTTCAATGCCTGAAAAGGAAGCTGCGGTCGATGGGGACAAATACGACACCGCCCTTCAGGTGGAGATCACCTTACAGGGCGTGACGGGAGCCCTGTCCGTTCCGGTGACACTCGTTATGCCGGTGCCGGAGGGAACCGAAGGGAAAGCGTTCCGTGTGCTGCGCTACCATGGCGGAATCCTGAAAGAAACGATTACGCCGGAGCTTCTGGGCGGCGGCCTGTTCCAGATGACCGTGAAGGAATTCAGCACCTTTGCATTTGTAACGGCAAAATCCGATCCGACGCCGGATCCCGACCCAACCCCGGATCCCGATCCGACACCCGATCCAAATCCAGATCCGGCCCCAGACCCAACCCCGGATCCAGGTTCCGGCCATAAGTCCTCCGGAGGAGGCCAGAGCCAATCGGTAACCAGCGGATTACAGGGGGTCTGGAAGCAGGATGCCCGCGGCTGGTGGTTCCAGAAGAAGAGCGGCGGCTACCCGGCGGCCGAGTGGTGTGATATCGCCGGACAGTGGTATTACTTTAACGGAGACGGCTATATGGTGACCGGATGGCAGCAGGTAAACGGCATCTGGTACTACTTAAAGCCGGACGGAGCAATGCACACAGGCTGGTTATTCACCGGAGACAAGTGGTATTACTTAAATGCAGACGGTTCCATGGCCGCAGGCTGGATCAAGCTGGACGGAAAATGGTACTATCTGAATCAGAATGGGGATATGGAAACGGCTTCCAAAGAGATTGGAGGAAAGGTTTACTCCTTTGATGAAAAAGGGGCCTGCACGAATCCATAAAAGACTTCTGTGAGATCTTTGTAAGATATAGTTTGAAACACCGGTTAGTCTGTGATTAACCGGTGTTTTTTTGCTGTAAAAGCCGTTTTTTTATCTCTTCTCCTCTGCCTGCCCCCAAAAAAGGTATTTAACACCATAAAACCGCGCATAATGTGACCAGATAGAAAATGGAGGTCTGGCATGAAAAAAATGTACAAGGAATTGTTTTTGTTTAAATGGGCGCTTTTGCTGCTGATCCTGACCGTGATTGGTTCCGTGGCCGCGAATCTCGCGCTGCCCATGTATCTTTCCGAGGTGATCAACACTGCAATCCCGGCAGGAGATAAAGTCCGGATCGTGTCCATCGGGGGAACCATGCTGCTGTTTGTACTGCTGGGAGTCCTGTGCAGCGTGGGAACCGGCTTTTTTGCGTCCCTGGCATCGGTTGGATTTGGAAGAAATGTGCGGAGCCGGATATTCCGAAAGGTGCAGTATTATTCCCAGACGGAATTTGACGGATTCTCCACCTCATCCCTGATTACCAGAACGAATAATGATGTCGTCCAGGTTCAGACCTTTATGAATATGCTTCTGAAGGTCTGTCTGATGGCGCCTATTATGTGTATCGGCGGAGTGGTGCTGGCCCTGGCCAAGAGCGTTACCATGTCGATGATCCTGATCGTGTCCCTTCCGGTCATGATCGCATTTGTCCTGATCATTGCCCGGCTGGCCTCCCCGCTGTCCCGGAAAATGCAGGAAAAGCTGGATGAGATCAATCTGGTCACCAGGGAGAAGCTGACGGGAATCCGTGTGGCCAGAGCCTTTGGAACAGAGCAGTTTGAGGAAGAGCGGTTTAACCGGGTCAATGACGAATTCATGATCAATACCGTCCGCATGAACAGCGTCATGGGGATCATGATTCCCGGGCTGAGCCTGATTCTGTATGCAACCATGGTTGCCTTAATTGCCTTCGGCGGCTACCAGATCATAAATATTCATACGGCGATCCCGATTGGCGATATCATTGCCGTCATCCAGTACGTGATGCAGATTATGATGTCGGTGATGATGCTGTCCATGATATTTGTCATGTATCCCAGGGCGGCCGTATCCGCGGGAAGAATCAATGAAGTGCTGGACACGGTGCCTGTCGTGGCAGACTGTGACGGAGCGGTGACTGAGACAGGGATAAAGGGATACGTTTCCTTCCGGGATGTGACATTTACCTTTCCCAACGCGGAGGCGCCGGCGCTCGAGCACATATCCTTTGATTCTTCTCCGGGGGAAGTTACGGCCGTGATCGGCTCCACGGGAAGCGGCAAATCCACCCTGATCAACTTAATTCCCCGGTTTTACGACGTACAGGAGGGAGAGATTCTGGTAGACGGGGTAAATGTGAAGGAGATGAGCCTGGAAACACTCCGGGGAAAGATCGGACTGGTGCCCCAGAAGGCGTTTCTCTTCCGGGGAACCATTGCTGAAAATGTGGGATATGGTCAGGATGAGCCGAACCAGGCAAATGTGGAGCACGCCGTGATGACTGCGCAGTCCTATGATTTTGTGACTGCCAAGGAGGGCGGCTTTGACGCGCCCATATCCCAGGGCGGAGCCAATGTATCGGGAGGCCAGCGTCAGCGTCTCGCCATCGCAAGGGCGATTGCCAGAAAACCGGAAATCTATATCTTTGACGACAGCTTTTCCGCGCTGGATTATAAGACAGACGCGGCGCTGAGAAAGGCCCTGCTGTCTGAAGCGAAGGAGGCCACCGTGATTCTGGTGGCACAGAGAGTCAGCACCATTAAAAATGCGGACAGAATCCTGGTGCTGGAAGATGGCCGCTGTGTTGGCCAGGGCAGGCACGAGGAACTGATGAAGAGCTGTGAGGTATACCGGGAGATCGTGTATTCCCAGCTTACCCAGGAGGAGGCAGAGAAAGATGAAGTCTAGTACCCACAATCAAAAAGCGGATTCCGGTGCCATTTTCCGGCGTCTGCTCCGGTTTATGGGCCCTTATCGCAAAGGCCTGACCATCTCCGTAATCTGCATCATCCTCTCCTCCCTCTTCAACAGCTTCGGGCCGTTCGTGCTGGGGCGGGCGACAGATGCGCTGGCAGGGCTTGTGACAGGCGGGGAGCCGGTTTACAGCGAGATACGCAGATTCATCATCATACTGATTCTGTTGGCCTCCATTTATATTTTGTATGCATTTTTCAAGTATATCAGCACGGTTATCCTTGTCCGGGTCTCCCAGAAAACGATCCGTGACTTGAGAAATGATATCGACCGGAAGTTTCAGAAGCTTCCCCTGAACTACTTTGATACGAACACCTACGGGGATGTGCTCAGCCGCATCACCAACGATGTGGATACCATCTCCAACAGCCTCCAGCAGAGTCTGGAGCAGATCGTGACGGCGGTGACCTCCGTCATCTTCATTCTGGCCATGATGCTCTATATCAGCCCCATGCTGACGCTGATCGGTATCGTGACCGTCCCCCTCGCGCTCGTGTTTTCCATGAAGATAGCAGGGGCCTCGCAGAAGTACTTTAAGACCCAGCAGGAGACACTGGGGGAGATGAATGGATACGTGGAGGAAATGTATACGGGCCATACCATTGTCAGCGCTTACGGTACGGAGGAAGAGACCATCGACGAGTTTTCAGAAACCAACAGAACCCTGTACGACAGCGGATGGAAGTCCCAGTTTATGTCCAGCACCATGATGCCGGTTACCCAGGGAATGGCGAATCTGGGTTACGTGTTCGTCGTGATCGTGGGCGGCTCCTTCGTCATCGACAACCGGATGACCATCGGTATGATTCAGTCCTTTATCCAGTATTTAAGACAGTTTTCACAGCCCATCAACCAGACGGTGCAGATCGCCAACATCCTTCAGTCCACTGCGGCGGCAGCGGCCAGGGTATTCGAGTTCATCGATGAGAGGGAGGAGAGTCCGGATCCGGAACATCCTGTGGTCCCGGAGCCTGTGGATGGCTCAGTGGAATTCATCCATGTAAAATTTGGGTATTTGCCGTACCACACCCTGATGCACGATGTGAGCCTGGAAGTGAAGCCAGGAAGCAAGGTGGCTATCGTCGGCCCCACCGGTGCAGGAAAAACCACCCTGATCAATCTGCTGCTGCGCTTCTATGATGTGAACGACGGTGAAATCCGCGTGAGCGGCATAAATATCAGGGAGATGACGCGGAAAGACCTCCGGGCCGTATTCGGCCTGGTTCTTCAGGATACGTGGCTGTTTACCGGCAGCATCATGGAAAATATCCGTTACGGAAGACTGGGGGCAGGAGATGAAGAGGTGATGGAAGCGGCCAGGGCGGCCAGAGCAGACTCCTTTATCCACACCTTGCCGGGCGGGTATCATTTCAGGCTGCAGGAGGGGGCGACGAATCTGGCCCAGGGGGAGCGGCAGCTTCTGACCATTGCCAGGGCCATTCTCTCGGACAGCCCGATCATGATTCTCGATGAGGCGACCAGCTCCGTCGATACGCGTACAGAGGTCCTGATTCAGGAGGCCATGGCGGTTCTCATGAGGGGCCGCACCAGCTTCGTGATTGCCCACAGACTCTCCACCATCAAGGACGCGGACATGATACTGTATATGGAGGGCGGAGATATCAGGGAGGTGGGAAACCACAGGGAGCTGATGGTCCGGGATGGGCTTTATGCAAAGCTGTATAACAGCCAGTTTGCCAAGGAAAACGGATAAGGAAGCATGGCTGCTTCCTTATATCCGAGTGGAAAAGATATGGTTATTCTCCTCGATCCAGTCCGACGCCTTCTCAAACTGGATCACGCCTTCATAGTGTTCTCCATAAATCGGTTTTTCCATTGTGCTGGAGCCGTAGCACGGTGCTTCTAAATCCAGCTTCAGCGCATTGATGACTGTATTGCCGCGGACGATGACATTCCGGCAGGAGGACAGGAACATGGCCTGTCTCGGACAGTCGATAAAGGAATTCTGTTCGATCAGTATATTCTGGAAGACTGGTTCCTCCGTCCGGCCTCCCGGGAGATAGACTCCCATATAAAGCACGGCCATCTGCCAGGCGTTTAAGTCACAGCGGCGGATGACATTGCCGCGGATAATCAGGTTTCTGACGCCATGGCCCTCGCTCCACCGGGATTCACATCCGGTTTCGATCTGGATGGCCGCGCCCTGAATATTTTCAAAGACGTTGTTGACCAGCATGCCGTTCGATCCCTGAAGCAGGACGCCCCGCGCCCGGTTGTTGGTGAAGCGGCAGCCGCGTATGATATAGTTCTGCGTGGAGAAGCGTTTGTTCCATAGGACGGTATCCGTGGAAAGCCCCTCGGGAAGGGCGTCTGCAAAGGTAAGACGGCAGGTCTTCGTCCCGGGCGAGTACTGCACGGCGGTGAGCAGGGAGGAAAAGCCGGTGGGGGACAGATCCGGATTCCGAAGCTCTACCGGATAGCCGGTCTCAAACAGAACCGATTCCTTTGTGACCCTCCTGGCCAGCAGGGTATGGGAATCGAGAAGCTGGATTCCCATGGAGGAATTATCGTGGATGTTGATGCAGTCGTCTCCGGCATAGCCGAAATCGCAGTCTTCAATGATGAAGCTTCCATGCGAGTTGCAGACATGGAGGCAGTCTGTAGCCGTCGATACACTGCGGGAGGTGCCCGGACGGACCGTGACGCGGCAGCCCTTTAAATGGAGCCCGTGGATATCTCCGTTGCCTACGAAGCCGCTTCCCGGCGAGGAGTAGATCACGACGTTGTCCAGCGTGCAGTCCCGGGTATCCTGGATGGGGATGGTCAGGATGTCATACTCATAATGGCGGAAGTTAAAGCAGTTTCCAACGTGGAAATGCCTCCTCGTGAATTCCGGGTCTGAGGTATAAAAACGCAGCCTGTTGGCGGCAGTCTTTTCCTGTCTGGGAAGGAAGACACTGGACAGCTCACGAACCAGCTCCTGCATCTGTGCATCGGTCTTCTCATCGCCGCTTTTCTTCACATGATCATTCTGATAGGGGCGGAATTCCATGCCGCCCGGACAGCCAGGCGTATAGCGGCATGGATCGAAGGGGCCGACGATGGAAAATGCCATATCCTCTGCGATCTCCCCGTAAGCCGGAAAGACACATTCGATATAACTGCCATCCTCCGCCACTTCAGAGACGACGCCCACGCTGGAGAGCGGGGCCTTCTCCCAGTTCCAGTCCAGGATCAGATCGCGAACCAGAATGCGGCTGGAGCGGCAGATGGATAAGTAGGAGCTCAGTGATTCGAAGATCAGCTCACTGCCCTGGCCCTCCAGCGTGAAGTTTTCCATGTCGTCAAGGATGAGATGCGCGTTCTGACTGCACTCTTTAAAGCGGTAAACGCCTTTAGGAATAATCAGCTTCTCTGCCTTTTCCCTCCGGCAGTACGTAAGCGCCTGGTTAAAGGCCTCCGTGTTGCAGAAATCGCTGTCCGCCCTCGCGCCAAAGTCGGTGACCGTGACGCTGCGGCCTTCGGACGGCAGTTCAATCCGAAGAGCCGCCAGTTCCTGTTCCAATTGTTCAAATACAGAGATATCTGTCTGATTCATATGCCTTGTTCCTTTCAAATTGCCGTTATTGTTTATCCTTTTACACCGGATGCCATAATACTTTGTTTTAACTGCTTGGAGAAGAGAATCGACAGCAGGATGACAGGGGTGATCGTGACCACCGCCAGCCCCATCAGGGCATTCTGCTTCGTCCCGGAATTGTTGGATATATTATACAGGGCCACATTCAGCGTCCACAGCTTCTGATCCTCCGTGACCAGCCAGGCCCAGAAGAAGTCATTCCAGTTGCCGATAAAGGTCTGCAGGGCAATCAGGGAGATAATGGGCTTGGACAGCGGCATGCAGATGGCCTTATAGAGGTAAAACGGGCTGGCGCCGTCTAAGGAAGCCGCCTCGAAGTAGCTGCCTGGAATCTGGTCAAAGAAGCCCTTGTATAGATAGACGTAGAAACCGAAGGGATACAAAAATGGCAGCAGAAGCGCGGCATAATTGTTGTAGGCCCCCATTTTCTGATACATAATTAACTGGGGAAGCATGATGCTGGCAAAGGGAATCATCATGCCGCCCATGAAGAACAGGAGTACCAGGTTTCCGGCCTTCCTGGAAAGCATACGGCTGATGACGAAGGCCGATACCGAACATAGAATAACCTGGGACACCATTGCGAAGCCGATGACAAGGATGCTGTTCATGACAAAGGTCAGGAAACCAAACCTGGCGATAACCTCATTCTTCGGGTAGATGTATGCGGGCATTTGTAAGTAATATTTGAAACTTTCCAGATTAAGCAGATGATTCGTTTTATTTCCCACGGTGATGAGACTGCCGCTTAAGGGGTACTTCTCAGCCAGGACTTCCATGACTTTTGTCTGAAATGCATGGGCCATACCGGAGCCGGCTGGCGCTGTCCGGGATAAGCCGTTTACGTCAAATTCATAGCCGAAGGAATCGCAGGCCCTGGTATAGCGGTCTCCATGGATCAGCACTTCCTTTTTCACCGCGGAATGGGCGTAGATACCGTAGTCCTTTTCCAGCTGCAGCTTCATCTGATGCGCCCTGGAGTAAAACAGCGTCTTGCCGTCTCTGACCCCGTATACAGAGATCTCCATGATGGAATCATCGGAAAGCTTGTAGTTGATGCCGAACATTGCCAGAACATTGTCCTGCATCATGGTGTCCTTCATCTGTTCTTCGTCTGCAAACTCCATGCCGGAGTAGTCGATGACGAGGGCGAGGCTGTTGGCCTTCTCAGGAAGCAGCTTCGGAGGAACTTCATAGATCTTTGCATTGTCCTTCATGGCGCTGGATACCGCGAAAATCAGCGGATAAAGCATCAAAGCGGCAAAGAGGAGGGATACCGCGACGGCGCAGATTTTCAGCCTGCGCTCGGCGGCCCCGTATTTGATTTTCGTCTTTTTCGTCGTTGTGTTCTTTTTCATTCTGTCTGGCTCCTCCTATTCCTTCTCTGATTTTTCAAAATGCATCTGCATGATGGTCAGGGCCGCGATGACGAGCAGAAGAATCACCGATGCGGCCGAACCGCGCCCGTAGTTCAAGTCCTGGTTAAACGCATTATAGATGAAGATGCCCTGTGTGGTGGAAGCGCCGCTCGGCCCTCCGGAAGCATACATGTAAGGTGCGTCCAGCAGCTGCATGGTGGTGATGACGCTCATAATCAGCTGAATAAAGATCATAAAAGAGATATTCGGCAGTATAATATGGATGATTCGCCCAAATCCGGTACAGCCATCGAGAGAAGCCGATTCCATAATATCGGTGGAAATCCCCTGAATGGCCGAGAGATACAGGAGCACCGTCAGCCCGCCCCCTAAGATTCCGGGGAAAATGATACAGAACTTTACGAGATTGGGATCGCTTAACCATGTCTGGGGCTGGCCGCCGAAGAATTTTATAATCTGGTTGGCGACGCCGTAATCCGGATGCCAGATCCATCTCCAGATAATGACATTTACTGACGTGGGAATCAGCGCCGGAAGTATGTACAGGGTGGTCAGGCTTTTCTGAAGCTTTGTCAGCTCATTGAGGAATAGCGCCTGGATCAGGGGAATAAAAAAGCACATGGCCAGCTGCAGCAGCAGGAAGATAAACGTATTTTTCCACGCTTCCCAATAATAAGGCATCTTAAACATGCTGACGTAGTTGGACAAGCCTACAAAAGTACCCGGCGATTGGATAGGATCGTATTGAAACAGGGAAATATAAAAGGCGCTGAGGATCGGGTAATATTTTAACCAGACCGTAAAAATCATGGGCAGCGCCAGAATACACCAGGGTGTTATCTTTTTTCTGAAAGAGTAGCTGCCGAAACTTATTGAAAATAGATGTCTCTTCATAAAAACCTCCGATTTCTTTCTATATAGATGCTGGTTTGTAACAGTTCAGCCCTCGCTTCCGGCTGCCGCGGTCCGTCCCGGCGCTTTCGTCT
>OBWG01000976.1_pt1 | contig 14765 bp, 23 predicted proteins | sample 1495221 | NCBI WGS metagenome assembly OBWG01 (sample SAMEA2580053, study PRJEB22360) | human gut metagenome | reverse complement strand
CAGCTCCCCGCGCGCCGACCGGGGGCAGAATGTTCTGTGCATGGCCTCCACGCAGACCAACGCCGAGATCGAGCGCGAGATGTGTCCGACTATGGCCGCTCGCCAGCACAAGGACCCGCCGGTGCTGTTCGCACGCGGCGTGCCATTCGAGGTTGCTTGGCGGTGGCCATGGATCGTTCGTCGGCTCATGCCCGTTGAATGCGAACGGTTGCAAGGGTTCCCGGACGGCTGGACGGACCTCGGAGGGACGCCCGACACGCCACGCTACAAGGCGCTGGGCAACAGCATGGCGGTTCCGGTGATGCGCTGGATAGGCGAGAGAATCGCCATGGTAGAAGACATTATCGAAGGAGGATCGAGATGAATATCGAGATTACGGAAGAGATGGTCGAGGCCATCGTTGAACGCAAGGTTGATGAACGCATCGAAGGCAGCAGCCTTGACTACATGATCCGCGAGAGGGTGAATGCGGCGGTCGATGAGGCTATACGCAAGCAGATCGGGCTTCTGCTCGATGAGAGGTTCAACGCAATCGCAGAATCGGAGGCCGGAGCCTTCATCGACAAGGAGGTGGAAATCTGCGATGGGTGGGGACATCGTGAACGTTACGATTCCTATGCAGACTTCTTCGCTGCGGAGCTGAAAAAGAGATTCGAGAGGCGCGAGATCGAGCGCGCCATCCAGGATGTCGTGAAAAAGAAGGTTGAGGAAAGCATCAATGGCCGTGCGAAAGAGATCATCAAGCGCGTGTGCGACGAGATCATCGTGGAAGCCGGGGGTGCGGAGAAATGATCAGTAAGTTCTTTGAAACCCTGATAACCATCGTCACGTACGCTATCTTCTTCGCTTTTTTCGTTGCCGTGCTACTCGTTCTCGTCGCAGTCTGCTTTATGGCGGCGAGCTTTATAGGAGGTTGTTTCTAATGGCGGACTTGAAGGTTTACGCAAGCATCATCGAGGATGGCGCGTTGCGGCAGATCGAGACGCTTGCGAGCCATCCGGCGTTCGATGGCGCAAAGATCAGGATCATGCCAGATGCCCATGCCGGCATCGGCTGCGTGATCGGCTTCACCGCCGACCTTGGGAGCAAGGTCGTACCAAACCTCGTCGGCGTTGACATCGGATGCGGCATGCTCGCAGTGAACCTGCTCAACACGGATGTGGACTTCAACGATCTTGACAAGGCTATCCGGGCATTGGTGCCAAGCGGCAAGAACGTCCATTCCGAGCGCATCGCGCGGTTCCCGGAGCTGTCGGACATGTTTTGCTTCCGTGAGCTCCGAGACACCAAGCGCATCGAACGCAGCATCGGAACGCTTGGGGGCGGGAACCACTTCATCGAAATCGACCGCTGCGACGATGGCGAGAAGTACCTTGTAGTGCACACCGGAAGCCGAAACCTCGGAAAGCAGGTGGCAGAATACTACCAGCAAGTCGCAATCGACTTTTCGCGCGGAAAAGGCGATCTGTATGTGGAGCGCGAGCGTGTTATTTCGAGCCTCAAGGCAGAGGGCAGGAAGTCGGAAATACAGAGCGAGTTGAAGCGCCTCGAAGCGGAGTTCAACTTGACGAAGCCTTCGATCAGCCCGGAGCTCGCTTATCTCGAAGGCGAATGGCGCGAGCGGTATCTTCACGACATGCGCATCTGCCAACGTTTCGCATCGCTAAACCGAGAGGTCATAGCGGACAGGATCATCAAGCATATTTCTGGTGACATGAGTTTCGCTTTCTTCCCCAGTTTCGAAACCGTGCACAACTACATCGGCGATGACAACGTTATACGCAAAGGGGCGATAAGCGCCTATGAGGGGCAAACCGTCCTCATCCCCCTCAACATGCGCGATGGGTCGATCATCGGGCGGGGCAAGGGCAATGCCGATTGGAACAACTCCGCTCCACACGGAGCCGGTCGCATCATGAGCCGTCGAAAGGCGAAGGAGATGCTTTCGCTCGAGACGTTCAAAGACGAGATGGAAGGTGTCTTCTCTTCAACGGTTTGCGCAGAGACGATAGACGAGGCGCCGGGTGCCTACAAGCCTTCGGATGTCATCGTTGAATCGCTCGCTCCAACCTTGGAGTGCATGAAGAGGATCAAGCCGGTTTACAACTTCAAGGCGGTGGGATAATGGCCGAATGCCCTTTCAAGAACAGGTCTTGCCAGAAGTCGCGCTGCGAGATTTGGGTGGAGAACGAGGGTTGCAGCCTCAAGGTGATCGTCTCGGTCCTAAAGGAGAACGGCAAGGCGCTTTACGAGGCCGCGAAGGATCGCCCTCGCGCGGCATCGTGTCCGACAGGGACGGTCGGACCGAAGATCAGGGCCATCCAGGATAACGAGATCGAGAGGTTCGTGGAATCGCTCAACGTCCTAGAGGTGGCGAACATGCCGACGAAGGACGTGTACGTGAACTCATTCCGCGAATGGTGCAGGCTTCGCGGGCTGGAGCCGTGTTCTTCCGCCAAGCTAACGAGAAGGGTCTGCGACGTTTGGGGCCTTTGCGTAGATACGGGGGTCTACCGGGCGATACGCACCGGCGCGGACTGAAAAAACTTGAAGAGGTAACAAAAGGTAAAAACTTTTCTGCTATAGTGTATACAGGCAGAAATACGAAAGGCGTTCCGGAAACGGAGCGCCTTTTTTCATGTCTATCCGGGATTCGTTTACTTGCGTGAGGGGGTGAGAACATGCCTCGAAGCAACACGCCCACTCGCTCCGGCCAGGGTGCCATGAACCTTGACACCAAGGGGCGCGTGAACCGGTTTAATCGTCAAGGCAAGAAGAGCCAGCGCAATTTCTGGCGCCGCAAATCGAGCGGAGGTGCCGGCGGCTGATGTCAAACCTTCTTTTCGACCCGATCAAGGTGCAGGCGAGGGTGACGGATTCGGTTCTCGTCGGGTTCTCCGGCGGGAAGGATAGCATCGTCACCCTCGACTTGTGCATGAGGTACTTCAAGAACGTTTTCCCGTTCTTCATGTACATCGTCCCCGGCCTTGAGTTCCAGGAGCGGACGCTTGAGTGGTACGAGCGGCGATACGGATGCGAGATCATCCGCATCCCTCATTTCGAGACATCGAACTTCATGAGGTACGGCACGTTTCGCGAGATGGATATGCGCGTTCCAATCGTCAGCATCACGGACGAGTACAACTGGCTTCGGCTGCGCACCGGCGCTGTGTGGGTCGCCGCTGGCGAGAGGATAAGCGATTCCATCGTCAGGCGCGCCATGATCAAGCAGTCAGGAAGCATCGACCGGAAGCGCGCAAGGTTCTACCCGCTCGCGTATTGGTCGAAGCGCGACGTGATGGGCTACATCAAGCATCATCGGCTCAAGCTGCCAACCGACAGCAAGAGCCTGGGATTCAGCTTCAAGTCGCTCGAAGGCAGAGAGCTCGCCTTCATCGCGAAGCATTACCCGAACGATTACGCGAAGATCGAATCGCTCTACCCGTACTGCGGGGCTGCGGTGGAAAGGTGGCGAAGGCATGCCGAGGAAGCCTAAAGCCGAGGAAAGCAACCTCGCGAAGTACCAAGCGTTCGAAACGGAGACTATCAACCGTCAGGACATCAAGAACGCCCCCTACAATCCTCGCATCATCGACAAGGGCGCGAAGAAGCGCCTGAAAGAAGGGTTGCGGAAGCACGGGTTGGTGCAGCCGATCGTCTGGAACAGGCGCACCGGAAACGTCGTCGGAGGCCATCAGAGGCTCGATCAGCTTGACGCGCTCGAAGGGCGCAAGGATTACGACCTCACCGTGTCCGTGATCGACGTGGGCGAGCGTGAAGAGGTTGAGATCAACGTCCAACTGAACAACCCGTCGATGCAAGGCGAATGGGACCTCGACAAACTGGCTTACGTTGCGGAGGAATTCGACCTCGGGTTCGAGGAAATGGGCTTCTCCGACTTCGACGTGGACGTGATGTTCGATGGGGACAACAGGTTCACCAAGCTCTTCGACACTCCGGAGGCCGAAGAGGTCAAAGGCGATCTTGAGGCGATCAAAGAGGCTCGCGAGCAAGGCGAGCAGAACCTCAAGGAGAGGAACAGCATCAACTGGTACACCGTCATCGTCTTCCGCGACGAGGACGAGAGGGCGGCGTTCCATCGCCGCATCGGGATACCCGAATACGAAGACTACGTGTCGCCCGATCAGCTTGAACGGCTGGGGCGCGAGAGCGCACCGACCAAAAGTAGGCGCGAGGGCACGGGCAAGCAAACGCACTAAGCGAAGCATGTAGGAGGTGAGAAACGTGGCAATGAGAAAGTACCGCGACGTAAACACGATGAACAGCGCACCGGAGAGAGTCAACGCCAAGAAGGCGAGGATGTGGGGTGGCAAGGCTGGTTCCATCGGCACCGTCCGAGGCGTCGGCTACAGCACGCAAAAGGGCATCGGCAACGCGATCCACGGCAAGAAGCGCCGCAGCAGCGGGGGCAGCACCGGCTAATCGGCCGGCATCATGCTTTCCCACCATTCGCGCGTCTCGCGTTCTGTCGTGTCCCGGTCGGTCCACTTGATGAGCGGTTCGTAGTAGGTCCGCAGGGCTTCGGCGTTGCCCACGTTGTCGGGTATCTCCTTTATGAGCTCGTCGGGCACGTCGAACAGATGCAGCTTCCCCTTCACGGCGAAAGGCTCGATCCATCGCAGGTTAGAAAAATGCCAGGCGTATGCGCCCGCAGGCATCCCGTCAAGCATGGCTGGCTTGATGTGTCTGCGGGCGAAAGGCTCGATGCGGTCAAGGGTGACGATGCAAAGCGCATGGCCTGCGATTGCTCCGGCGATAGGCTTGGCGCTGGCGCATATGAGCAAGTCGCCACGGTGGCTTGTCTGCCAGGTTCGGCATTCAACGGTCTTCCAGCCGAGCATGACCGGCATTGCCCACTCGGGGCGAAGTGACAGTGCTTTCAATGGGGTTCCTTTCATTCGATGATGAGATTATACGGCGAAGCCCCGCCGAAGCAGGGCTTCCGTTTTAGTCGGCTTCTCCAAGCTCCACCCGCTGTGCTCGCAACCGCGATGCTTCACGCTCAATGCCAACCTCTTCGATGTAGTTGAGGTGCGTGCAGAGCGTAGCCACTCCGCCATATGCGTCCACAAGCAGCCCGTAACGAATGGCAAGCTCCATGACCTCTTCCCAGTGCTTATCAAGTTGTTCCAGTTCCGCTTTGCCAGCTTCGGTTTCGAGATGCTTCACCAGCTCGTCTTCCAACTGCCCAACAGGCACGCATACGCCTTTGTAATCGCTTGCTTTCATCGATTAGCCTTCCTGCTCAACTTCGATGATGATTGCGGCCTCCCCGTTGCCCCATGGTTCGCTGTAGATATATGCGATCTCCATTTCGGCAACGTCTTCCGGCAAGTCGAAGAAACCGTCATCGCCGGTGTACAGCTTTTCCATGTTCCATCCGTCGCTTTCGATGCGCCTCACTTCTATCGGCCCTTGAATCGCAAAATGAACGCCGTCGACAAGCTCATTGATCGTCATGGTTCCCCTTCCGGTTGGTGGTGTTGTTGTATAACCGCATCGCCTCGACAAGCTGCCAAGGCTCGACGCTTCGCCAGAACGCTTCGCAGTCTTCGAGTTCTTCCCACCCGCCGGGGCTGGTGTTTTAGTCGATGTCTGCGCAGTCTTTCACCGCTTCGTCGGTAAGCGAAGGCGCTTCCGCAACTCCGACGCCCTGCTCGCGTGCGTACGCATAAGCCTCGCCCAAGGTCTTGCAGAACAGCCCTTGGCCGCAGTAATGAAACTCGCACGAACCGGGTTCGGCATGCCAGATTTGGCAGTTGTAGGGGTAATCGGCAGGGTCGGCGCTTGCAACGATCTTCGCGATCTTCATGGTCATCCTTCCGGCTAGATCCACTTGATGTAAACGGCGCTGTAGAAATGACGGTCGAAGTAATCGACTTGCGAATTGCTGTCATCATGGTTGTACGCATCGAGAATGGCGTTCGTCTGGCTGATGATCCGCTTCGCGTCGTCGGTCAGAAAGCTGCGGTCGATGTGATTCACTTCGACATCAACGCCGAGGCGCATGTACTTGCAGAGGTGGCTGAACAAACGTTCGTGTACGATTGCGCGGTCTTCCTCTTCCATGGCGCGGTACGCCTCAATGAACACCGATCCGAGGTCGTTACCGGCTTCGTCGGCCTGGCCGATCCACACGGGCATGCGGTCATCAGATGCCATGAACTCGGCTTTGGCGTCTTGCCAGGGCTTCGAGAACCTATCGCGCTCCAACTTGATGGTCACGCTCACGCTTTGGTACATGCTCCCGGTTTTGACGCTGACGTTCACGTTGCTCTTCTTGGTTACTGCAAGATGCTCGCGAAGGTCGGTGCGAATGGCCTTAGAGAGGTCGGCGCCGTACAAAGGTGCTTTCGCGAACTTCGTGCCCGTGAGTTCGGTAGCGCCCATATAGCCGTCAGAAGCCTCGACAGAGTATTCGCGCGAGAACTTGGCATCTTCGAACTTGATGACCGTTGCTTCCATGCCTTACCCCTTTCATAGGTGATTGAATAATGATCATTATACAGACTGAATAAAGATAGTTATGCATAATGATCGTTATTCACAATTCCTACATAAAGATCGTTATTCGCCTGTGGTATCATGATCGGCATGAACACCACCGAATGCATACGCCATATGGTCGGCCAGAGCGGCATGAGCGCGCGCAAGGCGTCGCAGGCGCTCGGCAAAAGCCCGACCTACCTTGGAACCGTCATAACCAAAGGGGTTGACGTGAGCGCGGGGAACCTCGCGAAGATCGCCGACACCATGGGATACGAGCTTCTGCTTCGAAAAGAGGGGGAAGAGATACCGGTGGACCCGCCGAGGGGAGAACGCGATGGCAAGGAAGATGATTGACAAGTGCCCTCATTGCGGTAGCGCGGAAGGGTTCTACACCTTGTCTGATTACATTAACGTGCCGATCCGATCCGGCTTCGATGGTTCCGATAAAGACAACTCGGATATGTACGATTGCGCAACCGATGTCCGTTACCATCGATACGCCTACTGCATAGAGTGCGGTGAGGTCATTGGAAACGCTTCGACCTTGTTTAGACAGATCGGCGACAAGTAACAGCACTGAAATCTGACGGCATCCGAAAGGGTGCCTTTTTCATGCCCCGGCTCCGGGGCTTTTCGTTTTTCAGGAGGTGCCTCATCATGGCGAACCCGCAGAACTTGAAGCCCTACAAGAAGGGCGAGCTAAGCAGTGAGGAAGCAAAGATACGCGGCTCGAAGGGCGGAAAGGCATCGGTCAAGGCGAAGCGCGAGAGAAAGGCCATGCAGGACCTAGCGCGCGCGATCCTCGATATGCCCCTCAAGGCGGGGGAACTCGATGACGCTGCGTTCTTGGGTGACACGGTGAAACGCGATGCGGAGGGAAACCCGGTTATCGGCGAGAACGGCAAGCCGATACACAAGAACCTTACCGTTGGGCAGGCGGCGCTCATGGCGCAGGCAAGCAAAGCGGTCGGCGGCGATTCCCAGGCGCTCGCTTTCCTCCGCGATACGGCGGGGGAGAAGCCGACAGAGAAGGTCGAGGTGAGCGGAGAGGTCGAGAAGGCGGCTGCGGACATCCAAGCGATGATCGCGGCGAGGAAAGCGGCGAAAGATGGATGATGACGAGCGCATTGATCTCGTCAACTTCATCTACGACTGCCCGCTGGATATTGCCTACAAGCTCGGATACGACAAGCTCACCGATCTGCACAAAGAGTGGATCATCGACATGGTTTTCGGCGAAGAGGACAAGACGCTGCAAGCCCATCGAGGGTCGTTCAAGACAACGTGCCTGATCATCGCCATCGCCTTCATCTTGATCCTGTTCCCGGCACAGCGCGTCATATTCATCCGCAAAACGGATGGCGACGTTGCCGAGGTCATGATCGCCGTTGCGAACATCCTTCGAAGCCCTTACTTCCGCGCGATCAGCCGAACGCTCTACGGCGTGACGCTCGTGCTCACCAAGGACACGCAAGGCGAGGTGAGCACGAACCTCATCCAAGGCGTTTCCGGCGCCTCGCAGCTAGTAGGGCTTGGTTGCGGCGGCTCCCTCACGGGCAAGCATGGCGACAGGGTGTTCACCGATGACATCGTGAACGTGAAAGATCGCGTGTCAGCCGCCGAACGCGAGCGCATCAAGCTGCTTTACCAGGAATTGCAGAACATCCGCAACAGAGGCGGGCGAATCTTCAACACCGGCACGCCTTGGCACAAGGACGATGCGTTCAGCCTCATGCCTAACATCGTCAAGTTCGATTGCTACAGCACCGGGCTGATGACTAGGGGCGAGATTCAAGCCATCCGAAAAAGCATGAGCGTGTCCCTCTTCGCGGCGAACTACGAGCTCAAGCACGTGGCTGATGAAGAGGCGATGTTCTCCGAACCGTCGTTCTTCGCCGATCCAGAGATGCTATTCGACGGCATAGGCCACATCGATGCGGCATATGGCGGCAAGGACGGCACCGCATTCACCGCGATCATGGAGCGAAAAGGAATCTACTACGTGTACCTGCGCCTTTGGCAGAAGCACGTGAACGAGTGCCTTTCCGAGGTATTGCGGCTGTGCAAGGCGCTGCGAATCGGCACGATTTATTGCGAGAAGAACGCCGACAAGGGCTATCTAAGCAAGGACATCCGGAAGCGCGGCCATCCTTCGACCTCGTATTCGGAGGACATGAACAAGTTCATGAAGATTTCGACCTACCTGCTAGACGAGTGGGAGAACATCCGTTTCCTCGATTGCGACGCCTACCCGCTCGACGCTTACGCGCTCAACCAAGTGCTGGACTACAACGAGAACGCATCGCACGACGATGCTCCCGATTCGCTCGCGAGCGCGGTTCGCAAGTACAAGTCGCGACCGAAGATCAAGTTGTTTAAGGAGGGCTTCGCCTGATGGCTTCCCACGAATTCCATTCGTTCTACTACGACCAAATGCAAGAAGAGCCGGTCACTGACGATTTCACGCTGCCGAGCGGTACGCAGATGACGCCGAAGCTCCTTCGAGAGCTCATCGATGACCATAGGCAGAACCACGTGCCGCGATACCAGTACCTCGAAGCGGCTCACCAGACGCATTACCGCATATTCGGCCCACAGAAGAACCCAAAGCCCGACCATAAGCCGGATAACAGGCTCGCGGCGGACATGGCGTTCAACATCACGCAGACGTTCGAAGGCTTCTTCATCGGCGTGCCAATCGACGTCAAGTTCGCGGACGATGAGGCGAAGGCCAAGTACCTGGCCGACCACTGTGAGCGCAACAACCAAGATGACGTTGACGCGGACCTGTCTGAAATGTGCTCGAAGTTCGGCCATTGCTACGAGATGTTCTACCAGGACGACGAGGGCAAGCCGCGCAGCGCGCCGCTCACGCCCATGTGCAGCTTCATGGTGTACGACGATTCCGTGCTTCACCGCCCAATGTACTTCGTGCGCTACATCTACGACGAGGACGGGCGCATGAAGGGCTCTTATTCCGATCCTCTGTACGTGACCAGATTCGAGGACGGAGGCAGCGGCATCGTTGAAGTTGACGTGGATGAGCACTACTTCGGCGATGTGCCGGTGGCGGAGTACATGCAGAACTCCGACAAGCGCGGGCTGTACGAAGGCGTGCTCAACCTGATCGAGGCTTACAACAAAGCCCTGTCGGAGAAGGCGAACGACGTTGAGTATTTCAGCGATGCCTACATGGTGGTCAAGGGCACGGAGCTGCCGGACAGCTACAAGGACGATTTGAGAAAGCGAAAGCTGATCAACCTTTTCGGCGACGGTGCCGAGCATATCGACTGCTTCTTCCTCGCCAAGCCAGACGCTGACGCTACGCAGGAGAACCTTGTGAACCGCCTCGAAATGCTCATCTTCAAAATGGCAATGGTCCCGGACATCACCGACGAATCATTCTCAACGGCTTCCGGCATTGCGCTCAAGATGCGCTTGATGCCTATGGGCAACCTCGCGCGCAAGAAGGAGCTCAAGTTCAAGGCGTCCATCAAGCGCCGGTTGAAACTGTTGGCAAACTACCCAGACGAGCCGTTCGGGGATGACGACTGGATGAATGTCGAGGTGACAATGCACCGCAACATGCCGGAAGACCTTGCGTCGGAAGCAGCAGTCGCCGGCAGCCTTTCCGGCATCGTGTCCGAGGAAACGCAGCTATCGGTGCTTTCGTGCGTCGATGATCCGAAAAAGGAGCTCGAGCGCAAGGAGAAGGAGAAGCAGGAGAGGGTGGAATCGCTTGCAGGCGGCTACCCGACAAACAGAGTGGAAGGAACGATGAGAGATGAAGATGGTGGCAACGTACAACCGGCAGAAGAAGCTGAACGTCCGCAAGGCGCCTTCGCCTGACGCTGAAATCGTCGGCTCGATGCATCCTGGGCAGACGGAGGAAGTGGAAATCATCGAAGGCGGCTGGTGCAAGGTCGGAGCAGGCTACATCAGAGCCGATCTTGTCACCGTGCGGCTCGATGGCGATCCGAACGAGCAGCGCGCTCCCGAAGGCGATGTCAGCATCGCAGAAGCGCCGAAAGAAGCCGCACCCGCCGCTTCCGAGCAGGCCGACCAAGCAGCCGATCAGGGCGATGGAGATGATTCCGGCGAGTTGAATTCCATGACCATTCCCCAGCTGCGCGAACTGGCTCTGAGCAGCGGCATCAAGATTCCTTCGTCCATCAAGAAGAAGGATGACATCATCGCCGCCATCCTCGCCGATGACTAGGGACGAGGCCTATTGGGGCGACCGCCGCAAAGACCTCATGGCGCAGATGTCGGCTGACGAAGCCGAGCTTTTCGAACGCCTCGAACGCCTCTACGCTTCGGAGGTGGCGAAACTCGAACGAGAGATCGCCGCATACTACGCCCAGTACGGCGAAGGCAACGTGATCGAGTACCGTAAGCTGCTTGCCTCGCTTTCTCGCGAGGATGTTGAGCTTCTGATGCGGAAGATGGACGAGTTCGCGGCGAAATACCCGCAGTACGGCCATCTGCTGCCTGTGCGCGAGAGCATTTACAAGCTGAACGAATTGGAAGCGGTGCAGCTGTCCATGAGGTTGCAGCAGCTTGAGATCGGGGCAATTGAGCAGTCGGAGCTTCGCGCTCACCTCGAAGAGCAGGCGCGCCGCGCTGCGAACCTCGCTGCCGAGCAGATGGGGTTCGGGTCGAGCTTCTACGCGGTCAATTCCCAGCTCGTCGCATCGACGGTAGGGGCGGCGTGGTCGCAAGGCAAATCCTATTCGGAGCGAATCTGGGACAACCGCGAGAAGCTGGCCGCGTACCTCAACGATGATTTCGCCAAGCTCATAGCAAGAGGCGTTTCGTACGACAAGTGCGCGAAGCTCCTTTCGGAGAGGTTCGAGAACGTTTCGAGCAGGGACATCCGCAGGCTCATCTTCTCCGAGGGCACGTTCGTCGCAAACGAGGCGCAAGCGCAGGTGCATGAGCAGCACTTCGAATCGTACTCGCTCACTTGCGCAGATTCGAACGCGTGCCAAATCTGCAAGGACGTTCAGCGCAAGCAGAAGGAAAGCCCGGTCAAGTTCAGCGAGCGCAGCCCCGGCGTGAACTTCGCACCGCTGCACCCATGGTGTCGATGCTCCTACTCGATCGAAGTTGGGGATTGGAACGCTTGGATCGATTCCTATGTATCTGCCCACGGCGGCGATGCCGCATCTGCTGGAAGGGGTGAGCGATGAAGAGGGTCCTATTCTTCACGGCGAACTACTGCGGCATGTGCAGGGCCTTGAAGAACACGCTCGTTGAGCCGCTGCGTTCGCGCGGAATCGAGGTAGAGGAAATCGACTGCATGCGCGAACCTTGCAGGGCTGAAAGCCACGGCATCAAGAAGCTGCCGACGACGATCATCTTAGGCGAAGACGGCGAGGTATATGCCCGGTACGAGGGCATCGCCACGGTCGAGGTTGTGGAAATGCACGTGCGCGACCTCGATCACCAACCGTTCGTGAGCGAGTTCGCTCAACCGAACTCCATAACCAAGCTGGCATAGGAGAGACATTGAAAGCAATCGAAATCCAGAACGTAGCCCCTTCCGTCACCGTCTGCCTCACGCACTCCGAGAAGAAGGCGAAGCGGATGATGCGGAAGATCGGAATCGAGAACGTTGAGCTGGGTCAAGGCTACGATGCGAAAACCATATGGAACGATGACCTGAAAGACGGCGAGTCGATTTTCATAGTGCTCATGAACCCCGACATCAACCACTCGTGGGACCAGGATGTTGGCCTGCTGGTGCACGAGGCCGTGCATGTGTCGCAAGGGTACTTCGCGAGCATCGGAGAGACGGAGCCGAGCATCGAGTTCCAGGCGTACGTCATACAGACCATCGCGCAGGATTTGTGCGTCGAGCATTTCGAATGGAAGCGCAAACAGGCCGGGGCGTAGCAGAACGGCATATGCAACCGCCTCAAAAGCGGTTTTCTGCGGGTTCGAATCCCGCCGCCCCGACCAAATTCCCGGCTCGTTCAATGGCAGGACATCCGGCTGTTAACCGGAAGATCGGCGTTCGAATCGCCGGCTGGGAGCCATCAGGTATCAAGCGCCCACGAGGCGCTTTTTTCATGCCGTCCGAGCATTGAAGACGTTAAAAGCCATGGATCGTGCAGGCGTGGATCACGTGAAAAGCTACGGGAAGTGCAGGCATGAACCACGTAAAACTTTATGGAAGGACGAAGAATGACCAATCGACAGAAGTTCGCGCACCTCGACGGAGCCAAGCAGAACGACCCCGCCCCTTCCGGCGCTGACGGAACCGGAGCAGAAGGCGGGGACGGCGAGGGCGAAGACGGGGGCAGCGACGAGGGAGGCGACGGAGAGGACGGCGACGGCGGAGAAGGCGAGAATGCCGATCCCAAGTACACCGATGCCGACGTTGACGCGATCCTTGAGAAGCGCCTTGCTCGCGAGCGCGCCAAGATGGCGAAGGAAATCCGCGACCAAATCTCCAAAGAGGCAGAGGACGCTAAGACCGAGGCGCAGAAGCTCGAAGGTATGACCGAGCTCCAGCGCGCCAAGCACGAGGCGGATCAGCTGCGCAAGGAGAAGGCCGAGCTCGAACTGAAGCAGAACCTTTCCGATCAGATGGCCGTAGCCCGCAAGGAGCTCTCCGAAGCGGGCATCGTTCTCGGCGACGAGCTCTTGGGGATGTTCGTCGCACCTGACGCGGAAACGACCAGCGAGGCAATCGACAAGCTCAAGGACCTCTGGCCCAAGGCCGTCAACGATGCCATGCAGGCGAAGCTCAAGCGCACGCCTCCCCCTGCGGACAAGGCACCGAACCAAAAGTCGTACGGGGCATCCTTCGCGGAAAACTACACCAGCAAAATGAATGGAGGGAACACCAATGGCGTTCAGTAAGACGATCAGCTACGGCGAATCCGAGAACATCCTTGATTCCGAAGTCGGCCTTGTGGCGAAGACGCGCGAGGCCACCAAGAGCATGGCCGCAGACATCGATGGCCGGAAGGTCATCAAGGCCGGCGCGCTGTACACCAATCCAGACGACGCAGATGACATCGGCATCTTCATGACCGACTACGACATGACCGACTACGAGAAGTACCCTGCGGCGGTCGTTGTGCAGGGCCGCGTCAAGGAAGGCAAGGTTGCGGCGGGCGTCGTCGCGAAGAAGACGGAGTTGGCCGCTAAGGGCCTCTACCTCGTGTAAGGAGCGATAAACAATGCAGACACTTTCCAACCTCATCGACAACAAGCAGCTGCTCGATTTCTCCCAGAACTTCGGGGTTACGCGCGCCGCCTACATGGGGTCGCGACTTTTCCCCGACGTGAAGACACAGTACCTCGAAGCCGAGTACACGCGCCTTTGCGAGAACGGGAACCTGCCCATGGTCGCCATGGTGCACGGGTTCGATACGGAAGCGCACATCGGTTCCCGAATCCCGTTCGAGAAGGTCAGCCACGAAGAGCTGCTGATCAAGGAGAAGATCAACCTCACAGAGAAGATTCGCAAGATCACCAACGGCATGAACATGGAGGTTGACACCCTCCGGTCCTACATCTACGACGACGTTGCCCGCATGGCGGAGCGCGTCGTGGTCCGCGCCGAGCTTGCCAAGATGGAGGCGATCACCGAAGGCAAGATGATCATCGAAGAGAACGGTCTTTCCCTCGTGGTCGATTACAGGGTGCCGTCCGACAACTTCAAGATGACCGATTGGGACGATCCCGATGCGGATATCATCGGTGATGTCCGCGGGTGGTACCTCGATGCCCTTGCGAAGGGGTACGCGCCTAGCGTCGCCTTCACCACGGAGGCAGTCGTTACGAAGATCATGCGCAACGCGGCGATCCAGAAGGCCATCTTCGGAGCGGCCGGCGCAGGCATCCTTCCCAGCCTCGACCAGATCAACACGCTCTTCCGCGCGCAGTTCAGCGGCCTTTACATCGAGACGAACGAGCAGCGTTACGGCGAGGTGGTCACGGAAGATGAGAAGGCGAAGGTCGTGCAGCACCGCTTCTTCAAGGAGAACAAATTCGTCATGGCATCCACCGGCCTCAACGGATCGGTCGGAACCGGCCTGGGGGGCGTGACCCCGGAGGAAGAGGCGACCGGCGGTGCGTTCGACACCAAGCGCCAGCAGCAGTACGTCACGGTCACCACATGGGACACGCCCGATCCGGTGGCTACGTGGACGAAGGCGTCCGGCCTGTTCATCCCCGTGCTGCCCAACCCCTACGGGCACATCATCGCCGACGTGGCGACTGCGACCTCCGCACCCGCC
>OBWG01000970.1_pt1 | contig 14832 bp, 10 predicted proteins | sample 1495221 | NCBI WGS metagenome assembly OBWG01 (sample SAMEA2580053, study PRJEB22360) | human gut metagenome | reverse complement strand
ATCGGTGCCCGATAACATCATTGCAGCAAGGATGGGATGTCGGTTGTGGTGCGGCTCAACGGTTCTTAACGTACCGGGTGCCGCGGCCGGCGCCCAGTTTGGTGATGGTGCCGTTGTCAAGCAGTGTCTTCAGTGTACGTTCAACAGTGCTGGCGCTGATATCGGGCAATTGTTGAAGTATGTCCGCTTTTGAGAGCGGCGATAATGTGCGATCAAATAGATTGCCGATACGCTGCTCCTTGGTGGGTTTTCTATTGCTGCCCCAGCCGGACACTTCCCCAATCCGTTCGTCGAACTCTTTACAGGCAGTGAGGATGACGCCGAGTAAATAGTTCACAAATGGTGCATAGTCGTTGACGTTGTCGTTCCAGCCGTATGTGCTCGCGGCAAGTGCCTCGTAATAGGTGTCTTTGGTCCGTTCGATAAGGTGTTCAATGCTGATATATTTACCTACTTGGTAACCATTGCGGTAGAGCAGTAGCAAGGTCAGCAGCCGGCTCATTCGACCATTGCCGTCATTGAATGGGTGGATGCAGGTGAAGTCGAAGGTGAACATTGCTGTGGCGAGCAATGGATCGATATGTCCGTCTTGGATGGCTTCTGTATAGGCGGCGCAGGCGCGCTCGACGAGCTCCGGTGTGATGAGTGCGTTTGGGGGCGTGAAACGAATGATTTGTTTTCCGGTGGCGTCGCGCTCGATGATGACATTGTCGCTGTCTTTGAAATGTCCGCCGAAAGCGAGGCCAGTGTATCGGAACAGATCGCGATGCAGTTGGAGGATTGTATTTGGGGTCGGGGGAATGTAGTCGTGGCTTTCGTGGATGGTGGCGAGTACGTCGCGATAGCCGGCGATTTCCTCCTCGGCACGATTGCGTGGCGTGGTTTTTTCTGCAACCAGTGCCTTGAGTCGCTTGTCGCTGGTAGAGATACCTTCAATACGATTGGATGCGTTGGTGCTTTGAATGCGTGCAACCGCGATGAGCGTGTTCAGCAAATCAGGCCTGATTGCAGCCTGTACACTTTGACGACCTTTGGCTTCGTGGATGGCGGATAGCAGTGTTGTGGTTTGTGGGGTGAGCAGTCCCTTAGCGGCGGTGATGTAGTCGAAGTGCTTCATTGTGAATCTCTTTCTGCATCATCGAATAGTTTTCTGCATCATATTCTATCAATATGATGCAGAAAAGTGGATTGTTGTTCCCTTGATGATGGTGTTGCTCAAATCTCACCTTCCGCTGGCGGGAGGTGGCTCGCAGCGCCGGTGGGTGGTTTGCTCTCGAACCCGATAGACTTGCCGCATGGCAGCAGTGACAGTGGTAATTACCAGTTGCAATCAGGGTCCGTTGATTCGCGAAGCAGTCGAGTCGGCATTGTCCCAGACGGTTCGCCCGGAACGCATCATCACCGTGGATGATGGGTCTGATGATCAAGCGTCCGTCAATGTGTTGAGTGCAATTCTCGACGATTGCCGGCATGGAGTGCTGGATACGGGCGGTGTCGCCGTCGATCTTATCGGGCAGGTGAATGCAGGTCCCTCCGCCGCGCGCAACCGCGGCATCGCCGCTGCCGAGACGCCGTTCGTGGTGGTGCTGGATGGCGATGACCGTTTGATGCCGACCTTCATTGAGCGTACGCTGCCGTTGCTGTCTGCTGATGATTCGATGGTTGCGTCCTCTGGTTGGCTGCGTACGTTCGGGGTTCTGGGCTCAGTGGTCCAACCGACCGGTGGCGACGCGGGGGCGTTCGTGTCACATAACTGCTGCCCGGCCACATGCATGATTCGCCGCTCGGCGTGGGAGCGTTGCGGCGGATATGACGAGTCGATGCGTAGCGGCTTTGAGGATTGGGATTTCTTTTTGTCGATGTTGGAAAGTGGGCTGGCTGCGAAAGCGGAAGATGGTATCGACGGTATTGGGGATGCCGGCGGTATCGATGATGCCGATGGTGTCGAGGATGCTGGTAGTGCAGGCGGTGCTGTGGATATTGGCGGTACTAAGGATACCGGGAACATTGAGGCTGTCAGGGATGCCGGTAACACCAAGAATCCCAAGGAGGGCACGGCTCACATCGGCATTGTTCCCGAGCCCCTAATTGAATACCGCACGGCCCCGGCCTCCTTAAACGTGACCAGCATGACCAAGCGCCTCGATCTCATGCGCTTCCTGATCGCCAAGCACCGCGATCTCTACGCCGCGCACATCGCCGACGCCATCCTCGGCGTTGAAGCCATCTCCATGAGCCGCTTAACCATGTGGGAATCGTTGATGTGCGGTGACACCACCGCCAGTCAAGCCTTCATGACTCACCCCACCTATGGCGACGGTGGAATGGCCGCCGCCGTACGCTTGCGGAGTTGATGGTCAGCCGGGCCGGCTCAAATCGGTGTCCCCATTGTCGTCAACCTGCCAGTTTTTGGCCGGCAAACGCCGCTGAGAGCCTTTTGGCGGCGTCAAGTTGCCAGCACTTGGCCCATTAGCGTCGTTGCCGTGGTCGCTTGCGGTGGTCTACGAAAGGATGTGGTCCGTGGACGCTGCAGACAGTCAGAAACATGTGAGCGGTAGTCATCACGTGCTGAATATTCCTGGTACGCTCTTTTTGGACCATTCGCTGACAGAGAGTATTTGTTGAAGGAATGAGGATGTCGTGAGCGCTATACCGATTATTGACCTGTTCGCAGGCCCCGGAGGCCTTGGCGAGGGTTTTTCGTCGCTCAAGGATCTGGACGGTAAGCTAATTTTCCAGATTTGCATGTCGGTGGAAATGGAAAAGAACGCACATGACACTCTACGGTTGCGCTCGTTCGTACGTAAAATCATGAAGTCTGATGGGCAGTTGCCGAAATGCTACTTGAACTATCTTGATAACCCATCAGCTTACAATTTCCAAGCCATGCAGCTAGAATATCCGGATGAGTGGGCTGAGGCTGATAAAGAAGCTGTTCGAGGCACTTTGGTGGAAGGCGATGACACCTTTGTGGATATGGCCAAGGATAAGTTGAAGGCTCGTTGTGGCGATAACTACAATGGCCCACTTGTACTTATTGGTGGGCCACCTTGTCAAGCGTATTCTCTTGTGGGGCGTGCGCGGAGGACGCGGAACAAAGAGGCCTTGGATAACGATGTCAAGCAGACGCTCTACAAGTGCTACCTCCAGTTTATCGAAGAACTACGCCCTACGGTTTTCGTTATGGAGAACGTGAAAGGTATCCTTTCTGCTCAGCACCGTCATCAGGGCGTGTTTGCGCATATCGAACGAGATATGCAGGATGCCGGTTACACGTTGCATTCTCTAGTGGTTGATGAACCTGAGACTCCCAAGGACTTCATCGTGAAGGCTGAATGTTATGGCATTCCTCAGGCCCGTCATCGCGTAATTCTTCTTGGTGTCCGTAATGATGAGGAACGTGGCAAGCCATGCACCTTGCAGAAGAGGAAGGGTGTATCGGTCTCTGACGCATTGGCTGGGATTCCTAAAGTGCGGAGTGGATTCACTTCTAAAGGGGAACCTGATTGCGATTGGGATGAATATGTACGTCGTGCTGCCAAAGCAATTCTTGCCACTGATGAGGGCCATGATTTATGGGATGTGCTGCAGCCGGTACTAAGTGGGCCCCTTCCATTTTCACAGGATGCAAGTCGTGTAGAAAAGGGCGTCATTAACGTTTACCGTGGCTGGTACCGTGGCCATCTCAAGCATCGTACGGTATTGGCGAACCATCATGCCCGCAACCATATGGCGACCGATCTAGAGCGTTATCTATTCTGTTCAGCATTTGCCGCGAAGCATAATAAGCCGGCTAAACTGTATGATTTTCCCAAGTCGCTATTGCCGGATCACGATAATGCAAAAGGTGCCGCTAAAGGGGAAAAAGTTATCTTTGCCGATCGTTTTCGCGTGCAGATGCCGGATCGATGCTCGACGACAATTACTTCGCATATCTGCAAAGATGGTCATTACTTTATCCATCCAGATTGCACGCAATGCCGTAGCCTGACTGTGCGCGAAGCCGCCCGTTTGCAGACATTCCCGGACGATTACTACTTTATGGGGAACAGAACTGCACAATATCAACAGGTTGGTAATGCTGTGCCCCCTCTTTTGGCGCAGCAAATCGCCAAAGTGGTGGCTGAGTATCTTGATCCCGATCGCGACGTAAAAGGATATTTCGACTAATACGTACCAGGTCGTGGTGCGAATTGGCTAGCAGAGAATCCTTTGTCGATCATCTTTTGCCGCCATGTCCAAAGATACCGGGTCTGTTCATCAGTTAATCGATTTTCCTTGTCTATTTTTGCCCCCCCAGCCAGTGCCTCATCGGTTAAAGCATGTCGATATCGAGCCCATTCAAGGATTGTGCGCCAAGTATCGGCAGTGATTGCAGCGAGGAACTCTCTTTGGTAATCAATTGTCTGATCGATATCCACCAAGGAGCTGTGTGTGGGTTCTGATTTCGGCAGAGGAGAATCCTCTACTGCCTTCCTGACCGCTGTCGGCTTTCCGCTTGGTGGGTTGTATCGGAATCCGCATTCGGTGGCGCGCGATAGAAGATAATTCAGAGCGTTAGTGTTGATGCCAGTCGATATGTCATCAATGAGCGCCATTAGTGAAGTTTCCGCTTTGGGACTGAGTATGCCTTGCCCTTTAGCAAAAGTGTGTAGCTCACGAAGAAATCCAGCTGGTGCTGCTGTCCAATCATCTATACGCGCATCTTCTGCTTGCTCTGGTGCTTTGTGTCGCGGTACGGATGAGGGCACCGGAACAAAAGCAGGAGTGGGATTTTCGGTCTTCGCGATGGTTTGTTGGGCTGCGACGGGCGTACTTTCTTCTGTGGCTGGGACAGCGGCCGCCTCGAACACTGGTGAGGGCAAAGGTTGCACCGCATCGAGACAAGACGGTCGTCGCCGCAGCGAATCCCAGCAGGCTTCTTTTTTCGCCCACTCGCCGATATTTTGGGTGGAACGATTCGAGTCGTTCAAAACATTACTGGCCTGTTCGGCGGCCTTCATAAGGCATCCGAGGATAGCATCGTTGATGCGTTGTGCGCGCCAAATTGTCTCAAAATCGAAATCAGCATGGAACCGTTTCAGATCGAGTGCATACTTTGCGACGGCATATTCTGCGATATTGCCTTGGTAAGCACCCTTATACCAATCCGCCATCTTGATGTGCTTGTACACGGTGTCGAAGAGAATACGCTTGCACACCAGCTGTTTGAAGAACTCGGCGTCGAGCGCCTTAACGCTTTCTTGCCCTTTCTTTGATTCATTTTCGACGAATCGAGCGAAACATTTCTGGGATCCGAGGCTGGCGATGTGAGGATACCCATCCCAACACATGAGATATTTTGGTGCATCAATCATCTTGATGCGCTGCTTGGAAGGATTGAGCTTTTCGAATTGCTTACGATCAGCGGTGTCCCTACGGTTTCTCTCACTATCGTACTGACCGCGGGTACGCTCGTAATACCAATGCGTTGGGTTTCTACCGGGCAGCGGAGGCGTGAGAACTTGCTGAGAGAGCTGGGACAGTTTGACCTGATACTCGCTGTTAGATGAGAAATCGGTCTCGGCGACCTTGTTTTGACTGTTGGTGTATCGGGAAATGTATGGGACAAGCTCGCAGGCAATATCCTCACGTACCACAACGAGTTTGACCGGGACTACGACTGCGGACAGGTCGAGGCTGTCTTTCTTTTGACTGTAAAAAATGGATGCCGTGGTCTGGCCGCCGTTGACAATCTGCAAGTCATGGATTGCCGTAATGTTTCCTCGTTCGTTCATATCGACTCGGCTGGCGGTCGCAGATAAGCCGTTGTTATAAGCGACGAATCGATCAGGTTCCGTGCTTAATGTGTTGCGGATACCGCGGTTGACCTTTCCTCGCAAAGATAGGAACGAACGGACGTTGGCCTCCATAAGTTTGGAGCCATGTTTTTTGTACCAGCTGGAAAGCGTTTGACCGGACAAGAACATGAGGTAGGTGTCCATATTGTTGCCAGCCTCGGGTGCCTTGACGGCTGGAATGCCCTCGGCTCCAAGGTTCACAGTGAGGTGTTCGAGAGGGGCTGCAGCTTGTGATGCTTCCATGAGGTGGCGCAAATCCCATACATGGGCTTCGAGGCTGACCTTATGTTCATCCTTACCTTTGGAATAGAAGTCAGTGGGGTCCTTGATGCTGGAATCGCGCCCGGTGTATTCCCGGTCAGTAACAAAATAAAGACGGAATCGAGAAATGCCTCTCTTGTGCTCGTGAATGAATGAGGCGAATTCCCAGGCCGCACTGCTCTCCTCTGCCTGTTCAAGGAAGGAACCATCAAATGCGGCTTTGATGTAACGACGCATAGCTTTGATGTATCGCATACAATCTTTGGCTTGAATGGTATTTATCTGTTCGTCTCCAACACGGTTGGAATAGTCATCACATGCAATTACAACGATGGATTCGTCCATGTCAAATGCAGATTGATCGTATCCATCTACCGCCATGAATCGGTTCGTGCCCTCACCAAATCGATATCCCGGTTCAACGGGCTGGTAGTCAGCGATGGCCTCGCTGTCGCGTAACATTTCGCAGACGACTTGGAAGAATGCCTCTTGATCGAGAAGCCCTTCATCCATGGCCTTCTCTTGGACTCTTGCGACGAGTTCGCGTCTGTAGTCTGCTAGCTCCATCACTTCTCCAATGCGCTAGGTGCCTTGCCGTTTGTGATTGCGAATGGCTCGATCGATTCCTGTTCAACTGTGTATGTCAGGTTAGTTACTCCGTTAGGCAACATCGATGGGGTGACTCGCGGGAACCTGTCTTTGACGTCGTAGACCCTAACTGGGCCAACTTCAAACATCGTATGCATGGCTATGTCTGAACGTATATCAAGCCCCAGCGCATTGAGCCCATTGTCGATGCACTGACCGATCAAGTAAGGGTCGTCTGCCAACTGCCGAAGTCGTTCTATAATCCGGGGTAATGAGATTAGCTGCTTATCATCGTTGTTAGTAGGTGTGTCTAGAACGATGGTGATCAAACTGATCTGTTTGTCGGCGATGTTGAGCTGTTCGGGAGAAGAAATAGTGATTCGGTGTGCGGAACTGTGTACTGTCTTGATCTCCCAATATCGGTGTTCAGCATCGAACGAATAATCCTGAGGTGCTCCATAGGGGCCGGTCCATGCTTGCATCACGGTCTCCAATGGTCTGCCTGACAGCTTCATGACTTTCTCCGCGGCAAGAAGTTCACCGCACACACCACGTAAAATAGCTTGACGGTTCGTGTGTGTGATGCTTTTCAAGAGTCGATGCCACTGGTCTACAGTTGAGTAAATCTCACGTAGTGCAGAGTTTCTTGAAGATGCAGTGCGGATACGATCTGCAAAAGCGAGACAGATTTCGGCGAATGCGTGTAGTAGGCTCCAATCCCGTAGGATGAACGTTAGCGACCAGTTTTCGCCAATCGGTGACGTGCGTGAGCCCACCTGCACATCGATGGCTTCTAATCCGTTTATTGGCCAAGGCCGCTTTTGGGATAAAATCATGATGTAGGGACGGGCATCTGGTGTACATCCAATGATCAACGGTACTTGTAGCGTCAGATCCAACTCCCGGTTCTCGCGGCCGGGCCGCTCGGCCATGCGGCGCCAAAGCTCTTCGACTGAAGCCGCATTCTGGTAGTTGGTCATTGCTCGTCATTCTCCTCTTCTTGCCTCTCAAGACTTTCGTATGTCAGGCGAGTGGCGACAGTGTTGCTATAGTAGGTTACGCTTGTCCTTCGCTTTCCCCTATCAATGTAGTCGACAGTTGGAATGATAATTTTTGCTCCCAGTAGGCCATGTCCTTCGGATGGGATGTGTTTCTCAGCTTGTGAATCGGGATGTCTTGTTTTCACATGGACACGATAGAGCATAAGCACAGGGTCGTCGCCGAAATACTTTGTCAAATAGTATTCCCTTTCCGACTTGTTCCCCGGATAGACATTCTTTTGATGGAGTATATCGGCGACCTTGCGATAGTCCGTGGAGCCGGCAAGACGGAGCTTGTCGCCGCTGATCTTCCAGTACATATGGTCATCATCGTAGAAATCGCTGGTGCGGACTACCTCCTTCCAGGTAAAAGGGACGTTCCCGGAAACGATGGCGCCTTCGCCGTTGATGAACGCAATAGTCCAAGTGGTGCCGGGGATGTTACTTTGCCGTGTTCTGGCGAACTGAGCCATCATGGTGGTGTTAGATTCCAATGGCTCTCGATTCTTGTAGCGCATCAGTGTTGGGCCAAAGTATGTGTCGTTGTAGCCCGCACGGTAAGCCGATAGAAAATCGATTATGGTCTTGCTGGGCACGTTCTGGAAAATCTTTGTCGTGCCTTGTTCGGGACGACTTGCAGTGATGTGTTCATTGGATATGCAGTCTGTGATCAGAATATCGAGTGCCTTGTTATTGGTCTCGTTACGTTCCGGGTCAACGTCAAGCCTAACTGATTCGATGATCTGGTTTGCCAGATCGAATGTCTCGAGCGGGCCGTTGGTCTTAGTAGCGTTTCGCATCTTATTGGCACTGGTGATACGCACTCCGCGACTTGGATTGCCTTGGATGGAAATACCGAGTTGCTGTGGTGTCATTCCGTACTCGGACATTTTGTTGGCTGTATCTTTGATATCTTCGACAATGGAGCATGCGTAGCGGAAATCGTCGATGGACCGCCTTAGCAGCCAGATTCGTTGCAGGGCGTCGTAGCCAGGACGGTATCCAAACCATCGTCCCATCTGCAGGAGTGTGTCCGCAGATGTCACATTGCGGTAAAAGACGCTGCAGACAAGCCCGTCCAAGGTCATGCCGCGAGAAATTTGATTTCCTCCCACATAGATGGTGCATTCATTGGGTGTGAGTTTGCTTGGAACCGAGCGAGCGAGATTCCAGTCCTTGGCGTCGGAGTTGACGAGCCTAACCAGTAGTCGTCCGCTTCCGGCCAGAGATTGCATTCGTCGACAGAGTATGTTCCATGTTATGCCGTGTGTGGATGCATATCCTGCATATTCGGACTTATACGCGCGACGGAGCGCAATAATACGTTCGTCGGCTTCATTTTGGAGATGATATTGCAGCACATTGGTCATATTGTCCAAGTAATCATTGACCATGTCGGCTATTTGCTGCTGAACAGCAGTGAACCGCGACAAGTGAAGTAGCATTGATTGACGTTTGCGTTCGCTGTTTGCTCTGAGTGCGCAGGCGATGAGGAAGCAGTCCACAGCATATTCAATTTGTGGATCCAGCTTATTCGTAGTGAATTTATACTCCTTCTTATGCGTCAGTGGCAGCCATTTATCAAGATCTCTTTTTCTGCCCCACTCCAATTCGTGGATACAGCTGCTGTCTGTTGCTGGCGTGTCAAGATCTCCAAACAGCTTCTTGGCTCCGATGTAGGCTGCCGGCGTTGGTAAAATATGGATGAAATCTTTGGGGAATAAGTCATCTTCTAACTCATCATCGATGAACACGTTGGCGAATGGCGTGGCAGTTACTGCCACGTACGAGGTCCGTTTGCTGATCCTACAGAGTTTGCATATCAACGAGTTGATTCTTGTAGGCGAGTCTTCGGCTTTGGCGGAGTTGACTGATGCATAGTCGCTCTCATCGTCGATGACGAGTACAGGTAGGTCTTTGGGAAATTCAGGGTTGTCGAGCCATTTGTTGAATTTATCCAGAACTTGGCCATTCTTCTTCATTACTGCGACGAGAGGAGCTCGGTCCCACGTAGGACGTGGATGGGTCTTGAATGCGCTACTTTGAGCCTTGATAAAGTCGTCGTCGTTGGTCAACGGCGTCACCGTCACTGCCTCTTTCCCGAGATATTCGCCGATTCCGGTGACCTTTCGCGCGAAGTCGAATCCGATGAAGTCGGAGTTGATTCGCTTCTGCGTCTGTCCCCGGAGACTCTCGTCAGAACTGGTGAGCACGACGATCAGTTTGTACCCGCAGTCCACGGCCTTGTTCATCAATGCCATGTACGTGCGGGTCTTGCCGGATTGCACATCGCCAAGTACAAGACCTTTGCGTTGGACTGGTGGATGATCTCTGCGGGGGTCTGCAAGCAGGCCGAGGATTCGTTCTGTGGACCTGCCTAAGGTTTGGAGCTGGATATAGTCCGCCCCTTGTTTCTTCTGGAGATATTGATAGTAGGCGAGCCATCGGGGGAAGGAAAGTTCGGATGCTTTCATCTCGGGAAGCCACTCTTCCCAAACTGTCTTTTCGTTATCAGTGAGAGTTGTCCCTTCAGGAACTTTATCAAGAAGCTGGCTACGCAATTCGCGGAATGCCTGTTCGAACTCTTTGCCGTTCGAACTGAGCCCCTGCATCTTTGCGGCTTGTTTCAGCATCTGGACGATATCGCCTTCATCGGGTGTCTTCTCTACGCTAGCGTAGAATGTCGTTACCATTTGTTTGGCGCTGGACCAGCTACCGGGCATGAGATACCTCCTTAAGGATCGACTCTCCGTTATGGCATAGTGAGATAGGTTCGACGTTTCTGAATCTGCTGACGAATTGTTGTGGGGATAACCCGCCAATGCTGTTCAAAAGCCACATCTGCTCTGCAAAAACTCTTGCCTGCTCATCCGTGACACTAAAAGATTCTGGACGTTTGTCCATTGCAAATCTTGATTGCATATCCTCATAGGGGATCGTCATTGACAGCACATTAACTATGTTAATAAATGCACCTTGCTGTTCTGGGGACAGAGAATCCAGAAACGACGCGATATATGGGTTGTTCCGGTTGATTTCGTAGCGGAATGCGCCATCGCGGTCATCTACGACATCCCACACAGGAGCTAAGGGGTCATCGTTCTTCCTGCGACCTCGGAATTGTTGGGCTCTGCGACTTGGTTTTGCCAAACGATCTACATATCGTTTCATGACGTCACTGATGATTTTCGGTGGCGTGGCCCGTGACTTTTTGATGTCAAGAGTCCACTCAGCATCTAAGCTATTTGGAATATCCACTTGCACGCGACTCAGCTTAGTGGCCTGTTTTTTGGGAAGCATACGGAACCAGCTACCCCAAGTGATTAGTCGGTAAGCGCGGTATACATAAAAACCTTGAGTGTCGGTCAGTGTTTTGCCTCGTTGCTCGCTGAGATCCAAAAGCTTTTTGTCTTCGTCACGCAGACGGTTTTGATACGGCAATGTATAGCCGCGCAGCGTGGCTCCTAAATTGCCGATGCGCTGCACTCCGGTGGTTTGTACTGCCGGATTATCGCGAAGGAATGGGTCTCGTTGCGGAATCGGATATCCGTTAATGTCGATGACGATCTGTCGGATATCATCGTCGGGATAGGGGTGCGTAAACCGGTGAAATACCAATGCAAGGTATCCGGTGAGTTCATCCATAGCCTTGTCGATCTCTCTGAGAGATCTGCCCGTAAGAGTCTCAAGCTTGTCGAGATTGCGCCACAGGATACAAGTACCGTGTGAGACAGGCATGGCGTCGTGGACTCTTTGGGGCAACGCCGACAGAGTCTCTTTCTCGTTCAATTGTTCCAACGTCCATTCGCCTGCGCGTGCTACAGCGTCCAAATCCCAGCGCAGTGTGGTACGTGCTCCGTCCTGAAGCGTTGTCATGAGTAAAGATCGCGCTTGAGAGAGGGAAGCGGTTTTCAGGCCAAGCCCAAACCGGCCCAGATCATTCGATGCACGGTTCTCATTCGGGCTATTGCCGGCAAGCTGCATAGCTTCGAATGCGGTTTGATCATCCATGCCATCGCCGTCATCCACAATAGCAATGTATGGTTCCTCGCCCTGCCCGAAGTACAAAATACTGATTTCTGTGGCATTCGCAGCTATCGAATTATCGATGATATCGGCTATCGCAGTATTCAAGTCATACCCAACAGAACGCATGGACTCCAGCAGGTTGGGATTTGGCGCACATGTTCGTTCTCTCACAGTGATACCTCGATGTGCTTAAAGTTGCTTGCAAAATCTAATGTAACGGACGTTAAGAACGGTTTTCGGATAATCAATTAAGATTGGCGGCTAGTATAAGCATCTTTCTAATTACTGTACTCAATACGCAAGCTGGGGTCTGTCTCGTATGTGTCAATAATCTTGTTGTAAGAGGTGACCAAATCAGTGAGCATTGTTTTGCGTTCATCTTGGCTAAAATGACCATGCTCATGGACATTGGTTGACAGGAATGACTGAATATCCCAGACCTCCAATCGTTCAGCGAAGCCCATATCCGCTGCCAAATCCCAAGCAGTTTTCACTCGGTCTTTCACCGTGATAATGATTGGATGAAGGCCATTCTTGATATTGCGCTGGCATTTCTCCATAAGCAACGTGGCTGGAGCGGTAGTGCAGTGTATGGCGGTATCTCCGATATTGAAGTCGCCGCCTCGCCCGGTGGGGTCATCTGCTACTGAAGCTCCGTTGATTTCCACTTCCGGCATGATAATAGACAGCTTTGCTGCCACGAGCTGCTGCAGCACCGTGCCCTCGTACATGGTACCGGGATTCTCTTTTTGCCGCTTCTTGGCCTGCTCTAACAGATTGCCTACTGCTGCGGTGATTGAGAGTGACTCATCGGCCTCTAGCCTGAATGGCTTGCTATTGAAGAACTTGCGTATACGATCAATCCAAAAACGCTCTATCTCGCTGAAATCTTTGCTGGACGGCCGCTCTTCATTAATGAGCGCTGCATAATCTTTCATTATGCCCATAAGGCCGCGGCTAGTTCGACCACCTTCGGACGCGAGCACCCTCTTGATGTGGTACTCCTCTAAAATGCTTTGGCAGTTCGCACCACTCAGTCCTTTGACCTGTCCTTCTTTACCCGTGAGATAATCATCGGGATTGATTGGCAATGTATCTTTCGAGAAGGCGCGGTTGAGCTGCAGTATGCCGGCTAGGTTGCCTTTGGTGTTAATGCCGTGGCTCTTTCGAAACTCCTCGATGGCGTCAATACCCATGCTCGCTCTCCTTCGACGACTATCAAGCTGACCGTAGCTCGTGTTGCTGCTTTGCCTTGTCCAATGTACCGCGAAGTGCTGGCATGAAGTAGTGCTCGCCAAGCCATTCGACTACAGGTACTGCCACTGCGTCACCGAAGCCGAACAAGGCTTGGTTGGTGCGCAGACCATTAAGGTTGTAATGAGATGCGCCCATAAGTGCCGCGTACTCCTTTGGAGTCATCCAGCGCACTGCCGTCGACCCCTTGCCGAGTCGTACCACGGCTTGTCTTGAAGAACCCCCGCGAGCTGTTCGTAGACATCCCGAAATGTCATCCGCTCGGACTTCCCACGTGGGTTTCCCGTTCCGAGTGCGCCTGTATGCCGTTCGATAAGAGATGAACGGATTGTCCTTCAGCTTCATCACTCTCTCTGATTGCACAGCGGACAGTGAGTCAAGAAATGCCGTTAGCTTGCCCTTAGGCCACCATCGGGAATCATCGTCTGACATCTCTTCGGCGTACATGCCAAAGCCCGCCATAAGTGGTTCCGGCGGTTCCGGCAGAACTGCCCTGTGCATACGCAGGGAGGTATCGGCAAACACCTGTTGCAACCAATCTGGCCGTAGTGGGGAATTGGCTTGCGAGCCCTCAGGAGGATTGGTTAGGCCGACCAAGAACAGTCTGGGGCGGGACTGGGGCACAAAACGCCGAGCGTCGATTGACAGCGCGTCAACTGAATATCCCAGTTGGTTGAATGCGCTTACTGCTGCTGCTATATCCTCGCCTGAGTGAGACGTAGCAAGACCTGCGACATTCTCAAGTACGGCTACAGGTGGCCTATTGTTGCCCATCTCTTCCAGGAGGCGGATATACTGCCAGAAAGCGCTGGACTGTTTGCCGTTCAACCCTGTACGGGTTCCAGCCAGAGATATATCGGTACAAGGGGAGGAGCCCCAAGCAATGGAGATATTGTGAGGCAAGTCAGAGCCATGTAGCTCACCCATGTCCCCCTCGATCAGGGTATGTTCCTGCTCATTGTTGCCGAACTGGTTCCTATACATCTGGCATTTGGCGTGATCTATATCGTTCGACCACGCCACGTGGAAGCCAGCCTCTTCGAGGCCTAGGCGGGCAAGCCCTATGCCGGCAAAGAACTCAAGCGCTTGTGGTGCGGTTGAGCCGATACGGGTAGCCCCGCTGGATGCACCAGTCATGCCCTGTTCCTTTCCGATTTCTGACATTCACTGGTACTAGTGTACGTGCTGCTTGCTATGAAATCGTATGCGTATTCGCTGTGGCGCGCTCCTCCTATGACATCTACCAGCATTTTTTGGCGGCGAAACGCGCATTTGATTACGCAATCGCGTGGATTGAAGATGTCGGGAAAGGCGCTCTCGACTATTGTGGTAGCCAAGAGAAGCGATCCGTTTCCGAGGTGAGATTCGGGAACGGTCCGACTCTCGGCAGTGATTTATCTACGCAGACAAGCCAAAGGAGCCTCGCCATGATTCTCGTCACCACCACCCCGTCCGTCGACGGATACGCCATCACCAACTACCAGGGCATCGTCTTCGGCGAAGTGGTATCCGGTGTGAACATGTTCAAGGATCTTGGCGCGGGCCTGCGTAACATGTTCGGCGGCCGCAGCCAGGGCTATGAGGAAGAGCTGATGCGTGCCCGCAACGAGGCCATCGCCGAGATGCAGCAGCGTGCGGAGGCGATGGGCGCGCACGCCGTGGTCGGCGTGGACATCGACTACGAGGTGCTCGGCGCCGACAACGGTATGCTGATGGTCACCGCGTCCGGCACCGCCGTGCAGATCGCGCGTACGGCCTGAGCCTATCGAACGCAGGCCGAGCTTGGGCCCGAGCTCGTCCACCGAGCCGGGCTTTGTCGG
>OBWG01000966.1_pt1 | contig 14864 bp, 9 predicted proteins | sample 1495221 | NCBI WGS metagenome assembly OBWG01 (sample SAMEA2580053, study PRJEB22360) | human gut metagenome | reverse complement strand
AAAGTTCATTGCCAGCTATGCTAGCCATAATCACTCAGGATTCCGAGAGATTATTTACTAGTTATTATATCATTTTTTGCAAAAAATAATAGTCTTAGATTACCAGTGCCGAGTCTGAATTCATAATTTGGTCTTTGTAATTTTTTACTATCGCTGTCAAGCAGTCTGCTGCTCTTAAACTTTCCTTAAATTTGTTGTGTTTCCTCAGGAAAACGGATAAAATATACAGATAGGACAGAGAGAATGTTAGGAGGATCTTATGAAGCGGGAAAAAGCCATACTAGCAGCAGTCTTTGGACTGATTTTTATTCTTGCTCTTGGAATATGGAATTATATTTTGATAGGAAAAAATAATCAGGGTGTCAGTGAGACAAGTCAGGCATCCCTGCCTGTGCTGACCATAAACACCGGAGGAGAAGAGATCAATGAACTCCATGGATACACAGAGTCCGTGGACGCATCTTTGATGAGAGATTCCATCACGCCGATAAAGGAGGATAAATTCCAGGTTTTTATGAAACACGGAAACAGCTCCATCGAAGCGCTGGATTATAAAATATATAAAGAGAATAACCGCTCTGCTCTGGAAAAAGGAGTAGTAGCTTTTCAGCAGAAAAAAAGCGGTGCGGCAGCGGACTTAAAAGTCAAGAGCCGTCTGGAGTCGGGGAAAACATATCTTTTGGCTCTGTCTATAGAAGATGAGGGACAAAAAATCACATATTATACCCGCATTATTTACGGTACCGATCTGCATTTTGCCGAGTGTCTGAAGTTTGCAAAGGAATTTCACGATGCCACTTTGACAGAGGGAAGTTCAGAATATGTAAAAAAATATTTGGAAGTAAAGGACGGAACTATGACAAATGATCTTTCTTTCGTTGATATTTCTTCCAATCAGGAGGCAGTCTGCTATGCATCACTGAAACCAAAAACTGAGCGCATGTACGCGCCGGTCATCAAAGAGGCCAGCTCTAATGTGACATCGGTGGAGTACAGATTTATTTTGTCTGCGGAAAACAGCAAAGGGATCAAGCAGTACTATCAGGTGACAGAATACTTCCGTATCAGATATTCCAAAGACCGGATGTATCTGCTCAATTACGAGCGGACTCAGAATGCGTTTTTCCGCTATGACGCACTGGACCGGGCAAACAACAGAATACTGATGGGGATCACGCAGATGAATCCCGAAGAACTGATCAGCAGGAACAGCGGGCGGAAAGCGGCATTTGTTCAGGAAAATGAGCTGTGGTATTACGATTATAAAAATGCTTCTATGACAAGAGTGTTTTCTTTTGTGGGAGAAGACTACAGAGACTCCCGAAACAATTATCCGCAGCACGGTATCCATGTGATGGAGATGGATAAAAGCGGAAACATTAAATTTATTGTATATGGATACATGAATCGGGGAGAACACGAAGGCAAGAATGGAATCGGTGTCTATGAATATGAAGCGGAGAGCGGAAAAGCAGACGAGAAAGCTTTTATACCGGTGAAGATCCAGTATGAAAATTTAAAAGATGAGATTGAAAAAGGAGCATACCTGAGTGACAGCGGAAAGTTCTATTTTGAGCTGGACGGGGCTTACTACCAGGTCGATCTGGACAGCCGGGAGTCAAAAACCATTGCAAAAAATATCAGCAGCGGCATGGTCGCAGTCTCCGGAACCGGAATGCTTGCCATAACGGAAAATGAAACGGACATACGGATCATAGATCTGGAAAATAACAAAGAGCATAAGCTCCGCTGTGATAAAGGAGAACGGATCAAACCAATCGGTTTTGTGAAAGAAGACCTTGTGTACGGTATTGCAGATGCAGGGGATGTGAAGACAAGAAAAGACGGTTCCGTCCAGTTTCCAATGAAAAAAGTTGCAATTGTCGATGACAAAAATCAGGAACAGGCCAAGTTTGAAAAGAGCGGAATCTATGTTACGGACGCCAGGGTAGACGGAACTGTTGTCGTACTCAGTCCGGCCAGACGCTCAGGAACAGGGTACAAGAGCATGAAAGAGGATTATATTCGCTACAAGGATAAGACGGAGGATAAAGCTTCACTGGAATACGGATATACAAGCGACCGTCTGAACCAGGTATATCTATCATTCCCTGATTATGTATATGTACAGACAGTTCCGAAGTATTTATCTTCTGCGCTCAGCCAGACCGAGAAAGAGTGCAGCGTATCCTTTGCGAACAATGAACAGCGGTATAAAAATGTCTATATTTATGCCGGCGGTTCACTGAAGGGAACTTATACGGATATGGCAAAAGCTATTAAAGAAGCTCAGAAAAACGCAGGTGTGGTAGTTAATTCAAGCCAGCTGTACCTGTGGGAAAAAGGAGTTATGAAGAGCTACGGGAAAGTGGCAAATATTCCGATGGTGAAAGCAGAGTCCAAAGACGAGACCGGAATTGCCTGTGTAAAAATGATTACGGATTCCGAGGGAAAGGATGTCACCTACGGACAGCTGAAGCGGAGCAAAAAAGATGTTTACGGCATGCTGTATGATTCTATGGACAAAATGGCAGCAGATTACACCGGATGTAAATTTGAAGACGTTCTCTACTGCATCAGCAAAGGAAGGCCGGTCATTGCAAAAAGGGCCAACGGCACATTTATTCTGGTCATGAGCTATAACAATACAAAGATCAGATATTTTGATCCTCTGAAGGAAGAATCTGTTCAGGCGGAACGGTCTTCAATGGAGAGAGAATTTAAAAAGGCAGGCAATGTATTTTACAGCTATGCGAAATAGAGAAGGTGAGACATGAAGTTTATACACATTGGAGACCTCCACCTCGGAGCTTGTCCGGAAACAGAGAGGGGATGGGGGGAAGAGCGGAAAAAGGATATTGAGCAGAGCCTCAGCGAAGTCATTGCACTGGCCAATGAAGAACAGGCAGACTTCTTATTTCTGTGCGGAGATATCTTTCACAAAAAACCATCATTAAGGGATTTAAACAGGCTGGATTCTTTTTTGTCCCAGCTGGTATGTACCAAGGTTTTTATGATCGCGGGAAATCATGATTTTATTGACGAAGGATCGGCATATCTGCGATATCGTTTTTCTGCTGATGTGCATCTGTTCACTGAAAAAGAACTTACGAGAGTATACGAAGAGGCACAGAATACCTATATCTACGGTCTCAGCTATCACAGCAGGGAAATTACGGAGCCTTTATATGATGAGGCAAGGCCAGGGACAGAAGAAGGTATTCATATTCTTTTAGGGCACGGAGGGGACGGCACACATAGTCCCATTGATTTTCACAAACTAAAATGGTCGGGATTTGACTATGCCGCGTTAGGCCATATTCACAGTCCTGAGATGATATCAGAGGATCTGATCGCCTACGGCGGCAGCCTGGAACCTTTAAACAGGACGGAGACAGGACGCCGCGGATTTTTTTTGGGAGAGATCACAGACGAAAAGAAAGTCGTCCGTTTCCTGCCGGTCAATCAAAAAAGTTATGTGGAAGTACGGGTGAACCTGACAAAAGATATGAATGATCAAGAAATTCTCTTTGCTGCGGAAGAAGAGATGAAGCTGCTGGGGGAAAACCAGATGTTTACGCTGTTCCTTCAGGGCTCTAAAAGAGCAAAGATTCGTCCTGATTTTGATCTTCTCGGAGCAAAATACAGGATCGTGGATATTGTTGACGAGACGAGGGGGAGCCGTACGGAAGATTCGCTGCTAGAATCCAACAAAGATAATATCATCGGTGCCGTACTGCGCCGCCTTGAGGGAATGCCGGAAGCGTCACGTTTTGCAGGGGATGCATTTGAGCAGGCATCCAGGGGATTATATCAGAGGCGCCGGTCAGAGAAACGGGAGAAAAGATCTGCTTTTTATATCCGGAATATTTATATCGACGGTTTCGGGAAATTCTGCGGAAAAGAATTATCCTTTGAGCCTGGATTAAATATTGTATATGGACCAAACGAGAGCGGGAAGACTACAATAAAAGAGTTTATCGTGCATATGCTGTTCGGTCTGGAAAAATCCAGAGGCATTGCAGCGAGATCTGATGCATATACTATATATACGCCGGTTTATGGAGGAAATTACGGAGGAGGCATGGAGATCATATCGGACGGACATGCCTGGCTGCTTGAGAGAAGCTTCCGCACGGGAGAGAAGTCTTTTAATCTGTATGATAAAGAATCAGGTGAAAAAGGTGATCTCTCAAAGCTGTATACTCTGAGCCTCGGTGCATACACAGATACTTTCTGTATTCAGGAAGGGGACATTCCTCCGTCAGGAAATCTCTCTATGGAGCTTACCAACTATACATCCAATCTGACAGGCAGCAATACAGCAGATATAAAGATCGATCTGGCTCTGAAGGCGCTGAAAGAAAAAAAGAACATGCTGAGAAGAAAAAGCAGAGAGGAATCGATCGTCCTGTCTGAGAAGAGGGAGCGTTATCTGAAGGCTCCCGAGTCTGACGGACAGAGCGGAAAGCCGAGGAGTATTTTGTTTTTTTTGACGGCAGCAGCTGTGTTTGCGTCGGCTGGCTTTGTTCATCCGGGGTTCTTCGCAGGCTGTGCTGTATTTCTGGTGTTATCGGTTCTTTCGGTTAAGTCAGAAAAGAAGGAAATGACAGAGCAGGAGGACTTTAAGGAAGAATTAAGAAGAGACTATCAAATTTTTAAAGAACAAACAGACCGTACAGAATATAATATAAATCAGGCAGATGCGGCCATTCAGGCTGTTTTAGATGCCGCCAGGGAATTCCGGGAAAATCTCGGGGAACAGTTTAACGAAAAGGTCAGTGAGATCGTCAGTTATCTTACGGGAGGAGAGTACGAAAAAGTAAAAATTGATGAATCACTGTCTTTTATGGTAGAATATAAAAACAGGTTTATTGATCTGAAGTATTTAAGCGCGGGAACCGTAGAGCAGATTTACCTGGCTGTGAGGCTTGCCGCGGGAGAGATTCTATATCCGAAGGAACCAGTCCCGGTTCTGATGGATGATATTTTCGGCAATTTTGATGATGAAAGGACCCGGAGGGCGCTTGATTATTTGAGCAGGTATTCCGGCAGGCAGCTGATCTTATTTACGTGTAAGAAAGAGCTTTTTCATCAGCTGGACCGGAAGAATCAGAAAATCCACTGGATTTCCCTAGAGGAAACCAGAGAATAATGAAAGGTGGAGAATATGGCTGAAGAAACAAAAGAGACAAAGAAAGTCATTTCCAAAGAGAAAAAACCAAAAAAGAAGAAAAAGAAAAGAAAGATCCTTGTCAAGATCTCGATTGTTTTTCTTTTTCTGGTGGTTATCGGCTGGTTCACCATCGGAATGAAAGTCATGAAGCTGAGGGCAGAGGCTAAGGATCTGGTAGCCAACACTTCAGAGCAGACATTTAAGGCAACACAGACGAGTGTCGTCTATGATACGAATGGGAAGGTTATCACCAAGCTGAAAGGCGAGAAGGATGTCTATTATCTGAAGTATAAAGATCTGCCGGTGTATGCGGTGGCGGCGATGATTTCCGTGGAGGACAATAATTTTTACAAACATAATGGGGTAGACTTCAGGGGTATCGCCAGAGCAGCAGTATCCTTTGTTACAAATAAGGGAGAAGTTACTCAGGGAGGAAGTACGATCACTCAGCAGCTGGCAAGGACTGTTTTCCTGACACGGGAGATTTCCTGGCAGCGTAAGGTCAAAGAAATGTTTGTGGCATGGGGTCTGGAGAAGGAGTACTCCAAGGATCAGATCATGGAGTTTTACTTGAACAACGTTTATTTTGCAAATGGCTATTACGGAATTCAGGCTGCCAGCAAAGGTTATTTTGATAAGGATGCCAAGGATCTGACCATGTCAGAAGCCGCATTCTTGTGTGCGGTCCCTAATGCGCCAAACATGTATGAGCCCTATCATCATAAGGAAAAGACAATGACAAGGCGCGACAAGATCCTCAAGGATATGTATAAGCAGAATCTGATTACTAAATCCCAGAGAGATGAAGCTCTGAGAGAAAAGATCACACTGAAAAAGAAAAAAACTGAGCAGAAGAGAAATTATATTGAAACTTATGTAATTCACAGTGCTACGAAAGCACTGATGGAGAAGCAGGGCTTTGAGTTCCGCTATGTGTTTGACTCTGACGAAGACAAACAGGATTACGATGAGAAATATAACAAGTCTTATGCTGAGTGTAAGAGGACTTTATACAGTGCAGGATACCAGATTCATACATCCATTGACCTGGATGCTCAGAAGGAACTTCAAAGCAGTATCGACAATGCTCTGAGCGGTTATACGGAGAAGGACAAGAACAAGGTTTACAAAGTCCAGGGCGCAGGCGTCTGTATTGACAATGAGACAGGCAAGGTAGCAGCCATCGTAGGAGGAAGATATCAGAAAAATGCAGGATTAGGGCTGAACCGTGCTTATCAGAGTCCGAGACAGCCGGGAAGTGCCATTAAGCCCATCCTTGTCTATGCTCCTGCTATGGAGAGAGGATATGGACCGGGTTCTATCGTGAATGACAACCCGATGAGTCCCAAAGACAAACACAGGGTCAGAAACTCCGGCGGTTCCTATTCAGGAAGTATTACACTGAGGCGGGCGTTGGAGAAATCAAGCAACGTGGCTACTATGAGGCTTTACGAGGAGATCGGGCCGAAATCCGCTCTCCGGTATTTGGAAAAGATGAACTTTAAGAGCCTCGACGAAAATGACTATAAGTATTATACAACCTGCCTCGGCGGCTTCACCTATGGAACTACGGCTGAGGAGATGGCCAGCGGATATGCTGCACTTGCCAATCAGGGCGTGTTCAGAGACCCAACCTGTATTGTGAAGATCGAGGATTCGGACGGTGAGACTGTGGTCTCCAATCCATCCAAGAAAAGAACGGTTTACTCAGCCAATACGGCTTCTATGATGAGCAGCGTTTTAAAGAGTGTTATCACCAACGGTACAGGCCGGGGTGCAAAGGTTCCTAATGTAGATACCGCGGGAAAAACAGGTACTACAACGGACAATAAGGACGGATGGTTCTGCGGATATACACCGTACTATACAACTGCAGTGTGGGTAGGAAGGGATGACAGCAGGGTAATGGCCAACCTGAGCGGTTCCGGTTATCCTAAGACAATTTGGAGCAATTTTATGAATGCTCTCCACAAAGAGTATTCAGGAGGCAAAAAGCTTAATTCCTATGAAGGCGGGGGCGGAACAAACATGCCGACCACAGGCCAGACAGCAGCAGGCACGACAGAAAAGGGAAGTACCAAAGGTACAACCCAGACAACGACTCACGCTACAACACAGGCCACAACCCAGGCGACCACTCAGGCAACGACACAGGCCACAACAGCGGCTACACAGCAGCAGAACGGTGATGATCGACGCGGCGCCGGAAATGACGATTGATAAATAGATAAAGGCAGCAGACTTTAATAAATAGTCTGCTGCCTTTTCCTATACTGCTGATAAATTTATAAATGATTCTTTTCCAAATATTCTTTGATGCGCTCCGTTGGGTCCAGAAGTTCGCTGATGGACCCGTTGTGGTTCAGCGTATCGATCAGCAGAGCTACATATTTGCTCACATCTGATGATACATACCAATCACGCTCCAACAGTTCCGGTGTCTGGTAAGTAAGATTGGTTGTGATAACCTTTTCGATGATACCTTCTTCCACAGCCTTGTCAAAGACATCAAGTCCGTTTGTGAACAGACCGAAGGTAGAAAGACAAAATACACGTCTCGCTTTTCTTGCTTTCAGTTCTTTGGCTACATCGATCATACTCTCTCCGGAAGATATCATATCGTCCAAGATCAGAACGTCCTTGCCTTCCAGGGAATCTCCCAAAAATTCATGGGCCACAATAGGGTTGCGGCCGTCTACGATAGTAGAATAATCTCTGCGCTTATAGAACATACCCACATCAACACCGAGGACATTGGCCATATAGATGGAACGCTGCATAGCACCTTCGTCCGGGCTGATGACCATCAGATGATCACTGTCAAAATTGACTCCGTCGCACTGCTCAACCAGAGACTTTACAAACTGGTAAGTGGGCTGTACCGTATCAAAGCCGCTGTTTGGAATGGCGTTCTGTACACGAGGGTCATGGGCGTCAAATGTAATGATATTCTGTACTCCTAAATGAATCAGCTCCTGAAGCATCATGGCACAGTCCAGGGACTCTCTGGTGCTTCTTTTGTGCTGACGGCTTTCATACAGGAAAGGCATGATGACACTGATTCTCTTGGCTTTGCTGCCGCTGGCTGCAATGAGCCTTTTTAAGTCCTGAAAATGATCATCCGGGGACATAGAGTTCTGATGACCGCACAGAGAATACTTGATGCTGTAATTCAGCACGTCAACGAGAATGTACAAATCGGTTCCGCGGACAGATTCACGGATGATCCCTTTTGCTTCTCCAGACCCGAAGCGGGGACAGCCGGCATCCAGCAGATAGCTTGCCTTGTAATACTCATCATATCCGGGCATATTCTGATAGCGAGGGGCTTCATCTCCGCGCCAGCCTGTAATATACTTATCAATCAGATTGCCAAGGCTTTTGCAGCTCTCCATAGCGATGATGCCAAGATTGCCGTCGGGAAGGGTTTTAAAGTTTCGGTCAGATCGTCTCATTATAAATCTCCTTTGTAGTTTGTTCACTCTTTTTATATCACTCCCGAAGCGATTCCGTCAAGACTTGCGGGAAAAAGATTTCTTTAAACGGATATCCTCGCCGTATAACTGGCAGATGGTATAGTTCTCAATAATTCTGGAAAAAATCCGTTCCGTATAGCGGTCTTTCAAATTACGCATTGATAAATTTGTCGAAATAAGTGTTGATTTACCGCTGAGCTGCCGTTCATTCAGGCAGTGGAACAGCTGGGAAGTAATGAAGGCATTGTTAAGCTCTGTCCCCAGATCATCAATGACCAGCAGGTCACAGTGAAAAATAAGCTGGTAGGACATAGGGAGATTATCCTTGTGCTTTTGATATGCCTGGGAAGTCAGAATATCAAAAAGCTGAAAAGCGGTTACATAGACACAGGTATATCCCTTATCCATGATCTCTTTAGCAATACAATGGCTTAAAAATGTCTTCCCGGTGCCTGTGGAACCGTGCAGCAGCAGGTTTTCCCTGGAAGGAAAATGACCGATAAAATCACGGCATTTTCTCAGCACGGCATGGATATTCTGTCTCGGAGAAGGCCGTCCGTCCTCCAGTAGTTTATCAGAATAATATTGATCATTGAAATGGAGAAAATTCTCTTTTTCAATGATATGCTGCATATTGGAATCAGAATAAATCAGGCGGATCACAGCCTGATGGAAACAATGGCACTTTTCGGTGCCGATATATCCGGTATCTTTACAGTCGGGACAAGTATAAACAGGGTCCAGATAATCCTCAGGATATCCATGATCTAAAAGAAGCCGGCGCTTTTGGTCAGCCAGCTTCTGATTCTTTTGCCTGCAAATGTCCATAGAGTTATGATCTTCAGATGCGATCAGCTGTTTTCCCAGGAGAACAGCGTTGTGGGCCATCTCCCGGTCCAGCTCCCTCATCTGAGGAATCTGTGCATAGACCTGACGCCTGCGCTCTCTGGAGAGATTGTAGCTGCTGAGCCGGTTCGCCTCGTACATCCTCATGATTTCCTGATATTGTTCATTGGTCAGGGACATCTCAGTCCTCCTTTACAGGGTGTATCTGCTTTTCAAAAAGCTGTTTTTCCAGCTCGTCATAGTCATAGTCACGTTCTTCAAAATTGTGGAACTGGTTGTTCGGCTGTGGGGCTGCGGATTTGGATACAGTCCCCGGGCGGCTTTCCAGTTTCTTTACATCATCCAGTGAAACTACATGGTTGTCCTTCCACTTTTTCAAAATACTGTCCGTATACTGGAATTTTGGCTGGCCGATGGAGCGGATCGTACGGTTGCATGCTTCTATGACGATGCTTAAGTCAAAGCCGTCGGTCTTGAGCCAGCGCTTCATGTATTCGATCTGTGCCGGTGCGGGCTGGTTATTCAGTCCAAAGGCATGCATGATCTGGTAATACTCTTTCTGGTAGTTCTGGCAGTGAAGCTTGGCCTCGTCTGCTGTTCGGATGCCCTCCTGATACCAGGCAATCGCTACGGACTGCATATAGCGGAAGTTTTTCTTGCCGTTGGATACACAGTAATCTACCAAGTGTTCGATCAGCTCCGGTGACATTGCAAGGTCATCGTAGAAATAAGAGAGAGTATTCAGATCATTGGCGGTGAGCGGACGTCCTATGTACATTTCTGCGATATAGATCAGATAAGAGAACTTATCATCCTTATTTTTCTGGGCCAGCTGGGACGGAGTCAGCGTCCTCAGGGCCGGAACCGCCTTAGCTTTCGCAGCCGAAGTCCCGGTCGTGGTTTCCTTTGCTGGTATTTTCGCTGGTTCCTCTTTGTCAGGCTCCATGAGATCATCCGCATCGATCGTCAGGGCCGTGGAAACGGGGAGCAGTTTGATGGAACGGATCTCTCCTCCATCCATGACCAGGTCCAGGAGATTTTCCTTTTTCCAGTACTTCAGAGCGCGGCAGATATCACGCTCCGTAAGTTCCAGCAAATCTGCCAGGTAAGGTATATTGAACTTCTGGCCGTTAGAAACCATGCGCAGAAGGTAAATATAAACCTTCACATATTCTCCGTTGGCTTTAATCATGTAGTAGTCTACGAAGGCATTCGGTAATAAAGTTCCCCCGGTCGGGTATGTTGTCGTTACGTTAATACTGCTCATAAATCCATCTCCCTAACTTTAGTCAATACGTCTCTTTCTTTAATCTAAAAGAACTATAACGCAGACCGAATAAATTGTAAATAGCAGCTCTTTTCACAGAATAATCCACAGAACAATTGTGGAAACTGTGGATAAAGTGGATAAGTAAACGGAATCCGCAGAAAGACAAGCCTCACTCAAAAAATTTTGATGTGGAAAAAATAAAGAAAAATCCACAGGGAAAGTTATACACAATTGTGTATAACCCTGTGGATAACGTGGATAACTATTTCTTAACTAACTCATTGCCGATAGAATCAACATTTCCGGCCCCCATAGTTATCAACAAATCATTTTTTTTGCATTTTTTTAAAATAAATTCTTCTATCTCATCAAAATCCTTGATATATCGAACATCAGTACCGGTTTTTTCGATTTTATCTGCTAAATCTCTGGCGTGGACCATGCCGGTGTCTTTTTCCCGGGCAGCATAGATATCGGTGATGATCACATGATCGCATTGGCTGAGAGCCTCGGCGAACTCATCTAAAAAGGCATTTGTCCTCGTATAGGTATGCGGCTGGAAGACACACCACAGATCTTTGTGGGGATAATTTTTGCAGGCATTCAATGTTGCTTTGATCTCCGTAGGGTGGTGGGCATAGTCATCAATGACCGTAAAGCCCTGGCAGGTCCCCTTATATTCAAATCTCCGCTTGGCGCCGGAGAAGGTCAGGAGTCCGGCTTTTACAGTATCTATGGAGAGCCCGAGGAAATCAGCAACGGCTGCAGCAGACAGCGCATTATTAATATTATGCAGGCCGTTTACGTTTAATGACAAGGAATCTACAAAAGTTCCTTCTTTGTACAGGTCAAAATGTCCATGGCCCATAGAGTCATAGGAAATATTTTTAGCCGTATAAGTAAAGTCATCGTTATCAATGCCGTAGGTTACATACTTGGCTTTGAGTCCTTCTACGATATAGGAAATGTCATCAATCTCCCCATTCAGGACGAGCAGGCCGTCTTCCGGAAGCTTGTGAGCAAACTTTTTGAAGGAGTCACGGATCTCATCAATATCATGGAAAAAGTCCATATGGTCTTCTTCTATATTTAGAATAATGCTGATCTTCGGAAAAAATTCGAGAAAGCTGTTTGTATACTCACAGGCCTCTGTCACGAAGACATTGGAATGGCCGACACGGATGTTGCCGTCAATAATGTCCAGAATACCCCCCACAGTGATGGTTGGATCTGTCTCTCCGGCCAGCAGGATGTGTGAGAGCATAGAAGTCGTGGTTGTTTTGCCGTGGGTTCCGGATACTGCCACTGCATTTTTATAATTGTGCATCATTTGTCCGAGAAGAGTCGCACGCTTCATAAGGGGAATGCCTTTTTGCAGTGCGGCTTTGTATTCTTCATTTTCCGGATGGATGGCCGCAGTATATACGACCAGATCAATATTATCCGTGATATTTTCAGCGACTTGTCCTAAAAAGACCTTGGCGCCTAAAGAATTCAATTTTTCGGTTATATCGGAGGAACGGATGTCAGAGCCGGAAACAGTAAATCCTTCTTTGAGAAGGATCTCGGCAAGACCGCTCATACTGATACCGCCGATCCCCATAAAATGAATGTGAATTGGTTTCTTGAAATCTATCTGATACATAGGAATTCCTAACCTTTCTCTGATTTTAAATAAAGTGTTTTTTCTATTATAGTGCACAAAAAAATAAGTTGCAAGGAAGGAAATGAGAAACAGGGGTTTCCGGTAAAAAAGGTGTACAGAATGATGGAAATATTGTCGGATTTTGTACTGCTAAATAGTAAAATACAATAATATCAGCGAAAATATATAATAATATTTGTTCACATTTTACGAAAGAGGTGCTATAATAAACATTATCTAAGATAGTATGTACGATGTTGATCCCTGCACAAGCATCAGGACTGGCTTCCGATTTGTATTTTGGAAGGCGGCAGGTGCTTTGTTTTAGAGTATAGATGTATACAGTGGGAGTCATAGTATGAGCAAAATGTGTTGAGAGTGGGGATATTTTGCGGCGTTGAAAAGGGAAGGTGATAGAGCAAAAACGGCCGCACAACAGATCATTAGCTAAAGTTTTGAAAACTAGGAGGAAGACAACATGCAAATTACAGATGTACGTATCAGACAAGTAGCAAAAGAAGGGAAAATGAAAGCAGTCGTTTCTATTACGATCGATAATGAATTTGTAGTACATGATATCAAAGTCATCGAAGGAGAAAAGGGCCTGTTCATTGCAATGCCAAGCCGCAAAGCTGCCGATGGGGAATACCGTGACATTGCCCATCCGATCAATTCGGCAACGAGAAACACTATCCAGACCATGATCCTGGAACAGTATGAGGCCATGAGACTTGGAGACATAGATGCAAGTCAGCCGGAAGAAGGAGCAGAGTAAACACTTAATTCTAAATACTATGATTGTCCATAAGTAACAGGAACGGGAGATCCGCCGTTCGCTGATCAGTAGATTAAGACAGCATATAACATGACTTTCGGAGTCATGCCATATGCTGTCTTTTTGCCTTTCAGATGATTTTCTGTTATGCTGTAAAAAAATCAGAAGCGGGTTAATTATGGATCATACATCAAGAGAAAATGCATTTAAAAAGTTATATGAAGTAAGTTATGAAGAGATGCTCAAATTTATGAAGGGGTTTTTTTATTGGGACTGGGAGGAGGCCTATGATGTCCTTCAGGAAGTATATCTGACGGCATATGAAAAAATAGACAGTCTTTCAGAACATGAAAATCCTGTTGGATGGCTGAAACAGACAGCAAAATACAAAATATATCATGTGTTTGAGAAGAAAAATAGAATAGGAGAGATACTGACAGACGAAAATATAATGTCATTAAACCAAAAGTTCGAGGACGATTATAGCGGCCTGCTGGAAACGGATATTAAAAACGTACTCTCAGAAGACGAATTTCGTCTTTTTTATGATTTCTACATGAAAGGATTTACTATCAATGAGCTTGCGAGATTCAGGGACAGTACAGATCAGGCGGTGAAATCAAAACTTGCAAGAATACGAAAAAAAGTAAGGAAACAGCTGTTTATGCTTATTATGTTTGGCTGAATGAAGTCAACTTAAACGACACCTTCGCGTGGTTTTTGGGGATATAGATATGTAACCTTAAAATTCATGTGAAAGGAGCCGAAATGAGAAGGAAGGCATTTGAACAGTTACTAGAGAAAGCGGTTGGGAAATTTGTAGAGGAAATCCACCCGGAAGATATAGAAGAGGAAAAATTATCTGAGGATGTAAAAGAAAAAATAAGGACAAAAATTACAGATGTTAATAAGACGCATAAATAATCCGTAAAAATCGTCGGTTCTTGGTTATGATTCACATATATATAATTATCTGTTACAATGAATAGAAAATCCAAAACATATAGAACAGGTACAAAGGATGAGAGATTTTATAATCAAGAGATGGGCTTTTGAATGGATTACAGAATTTTTTAAATCCGAATCGGATCAAGAGAAATTACGGCATATAGAACATATATTAGAATGTATGGAGCCCTTAAAAGATGAAGGTAAGCTTGATAAGGAAGTATTCTACTGCGGATATATAGAAAGAAGAAGCTTATTAAAAATCAGAAGAAGGAAGAGGTACTGCTCGATTGCAGCAAAGGCAGCGGTATTTCTTCTTGTATTTATGCTTTCAGCACAGGTCATATGTTATGCGATAATAGGGAAGTCTATTTTTCATTATCTGGGTCAGATGAAGGAAGAAACAAATATGATAGAGTATAATATTCATGATCCTGACGGACCATCGATATTTAATCTACTTGAAGAACTGATGAACTATGTGGCATCTCAGGAAAAGGGAGAAGATGGACAATATAAAGAAAAGTATGTTATTTCATGGGATGAGATAGAAACGATTTGTAAAGGTAAAGTAATGTATCCACGAGATATTCCTGGAGGCTGGAAGTTGGATGAACTCTATGTAGAAGTACTGGGAACATTAGCAGGGCCATCTTTTGCAACTTATAAAAATGGAGAAAAGTCATTTTATTATGTTTTTGAAGACTGCAGCGGCATTGAAGATGGAG
>OBWG01000964.1_pt1 | contig 14908 bp, 13 predicted proteins | sample 1495221 | NCBI WGS metagenome assembly OBWG01 (sample SAMEA2580053, study PRJEB22360) | human gut metagenome | reverse complement strand
TCCCGGATTGCCTGGCGGTAGGCTTCGCTGGTATATTGCGTTCCCCGGTCACTATCGCTTGAGAAAGCAACAGGAAATGTGAAGGTTATCAAGCCGATAATTCTTGTGGTGCTGGTATTATTACTGATCAAAGTGGTTTCAGGAATATAAAAACAAAGAATAAGAATATGTGAGACGCATTGCGGCTCCTAGATAATGTGAACAATAACAGAAGTAGAACCAAGATTATGAAACGGTTCTGCTTCTGTATTTTTTAGGGGTAACTCCTTGATATTCTTTAAATTTACGAATGAAATAACTTATGTTGTCAAAGCCACAGTTGACAGCAATATCAGAAACCGACAGAGAGCTGTCATCCAGAAGGATGGCGGCTTTTTTGATGCGATATTCATTTAAGAAAGCAAACGGGGTCTTTCCCATCTCCTGGCGAAAGTAACGGCAGAAATAAGTTGGACTCATGCAGGCAACGTCAGCCAGTTCCTGTAATGTGATTTCTTCTGCAAAATGTATACGGATGAAATCAAGCACTTCTTTTAACTGATTCATGGAGGATTGCTGTTTTCTGGTTATCTCATTTGGTTTCAGGATTTCTGAACGAAAGCAGAGTTCAAGCATCTGTAAGAGACCAATCTTGATTTTGAGTAATGCACATTGTTTTGGATAGTGATAGTCTTTAACGATAGATTGAAACAACTGACGCAACTCTTCGTTTTCTTTCTGATTAAGAACAGCGGAAATATTATTGGGAAAGAGCAATTTCTGTTGTGTGATCGGTTGGATAAAGTTATGCTGACATGCATCATACGAATCGAAATTCAGCAATTGTGGATCAAAAACAATTGCATGATGCAGCGAGTGATTATGCGCCCGTAGTTCATGAGGTTCTCCAGAATTAATAAAATAGAACTCTCCAGCCTTCATTTCATAGAAAGTTCCGGCGATGATCCCCTGCATGGTACCTTTTTCTATATAGAGAAATTCAAGTCCTTCATGCCAGTGGGCGGTGACAGAATAAAAGCCATTTTTGTCTTTATGTGTATATACCTGCAAAGGGAACATAGGTGTTCCGTGAGCATTAGATTCTTTTAACGAATGTGACATGTATCTTTTCCTTTCAGATGCGTTTACAAACAACTTTTAAATCTTTTAACAGTTGTGAACTGTCTTATTTTATCAGAAATTCATGAATTATCATAAAATTGTGTTATTTTTAGTTAAAATAATGAAAGCATATTTTCATTTTCTGTATTATACTTTGTTCGAAATGAAAAAGCAAGAAGGGAACATAAGATGGAGAAAAAGTGGTGGCAGAGCAGTGTCGTTTACCAAATCTATCCTCGCAGTTTTGCGGATAGTAATGGAGATGGAATGGGCGATATTTCAGGGATTACAGGGAAAATTGAATATCTGAAAGAATTGGGAGTGGACGTGTTATGGATTTGTCCGATCTACCAGTCACCTCAGGATGACAATGGGTATGATATTTCTGATTATCGTGCAATCTATCCAGAATTTGGAACGATAGATGATATGAAGACCTTGATTCGGAAATGTAAAGATAATGGTATTAAAATCATCATGGATCTGGTAGTGAATCACACATCAGATAAGCATCCCTGGTTTATAGAAGCAAAGAAAAGTCTGGATAATCCATACCGGGATTATTATATCTGGAGAAAAGGAACAGATGGGCAGCCACCAAATGACCTGATGTCGAACTTTGGAGGAAGTGCATGGGAGCATTCTTCGGAGACGAATGAATATTATTTACATTTTTACAGTAAGAAACAGCCGGATTTGAATTGGGAGAATCCAAAGCTGCGTCAGGAAATCTATGACATGATGAATTGGTGGCTGGATCAGGGAATTGCTGGATTCCGTATGGATGTGATTGATCTGATCGGAAAGATCCCAGACCAGAAAGTAAAAGAAAATGGACCAATGCTTCATACATACCTTCATGAAATGAATGAAGCTACATTTGGACATAGAGATTGTATGACAGTGGGTGAGTGCTGGGGGGCAACTCCCGAAATCGGAAAACTTTACACAGATCCGGAAAGAGAAGAACTCAGTATGATTTTCCAGTTTGAGCAGATTCAGTTGGATAAGAAACCAGGTGGACAACGTTGGGATCTGAAACCGTTGTATTTGCCGGATCTGAAACGTGTATTTGGCAAATGGCAGACGGAACTGGAAGGACATGGATGGAACAGCTTGTTCTGGAACAATCATGATCTTCCAAGAATCGTTTCCCGTTGGGGAAATGATGGAAAATATCGTGTGCAGTCGGCAAAAATGCTTGCAATACTGCTTCATGGAATGAAAGGAACTCCGTATATTTATCAGGGGGAAGAGATTGGAATGACAAATGTTCCATTTCGGACAATTGACGAATTTCCTGATATAGAGACCCAGAATATTTATAAAGAGCGTCTGAAAGCGGGATTTACCGAAGAAGAGACGATGCATGCAATTCGTATAAAAGCAAGAGATAATGCAAGAACACCGATGCAGTGGAATGCAGGAAAGAATGCCGGATTCTCAGACGGAACTCCGTGGTATAGAGTGAATCCAAACTATAAAGAGATTAACGTAGAGCAGTCACTGGCTGATCCAGAGTCCATATTTTATCATTATCAGAAATTAATCCAATTACGAAAAGAACATGACATTATGGTGTATGGAACATATCAGCTGTTGTTCCCGGAAGATGAAGATCTCTATATCTATACAAGAACGCTGGGAGAAGAGCAGTGGTTGATTGTCTGTAACTTTCATAAGAAGATAAGAAAATTTAACTGCAAGAAATCGGGGCAGGTTCTGCTTAGCAATTATGCAGATACACCTGCCGCAGAAGATATTATAGAACTTAGACCATATGAGGCAGTTATTTATCAGATGGAATCAGAGGATGTAGTTCATGAAGGACACGGACAAGATCATAGTTCTGATTTTGAAACCGATATTGTGTTGGAGTAGTTCCAAAAGTCTTTCGAAAGACTTTACAGAAATAATTGTCATTTGAAAATCCGACCATAGAGGCTATTTCAGCGATAGTATGCTGACGGTTCTGTAAAAGAAGGGCACAGGCTTTCTGGATGCGCAGGTTTGCCAAATATTTTCCGGGAGAGATACCATATAGATGATTGAATTCTCTACATAAATGGTATTTGGATAAACCAACAGCGTCAGCAACTTCATCAAGATTCAGTCCGGCATGGAAATAATTGGCATCAAGATAATTTTTAGCCTGGGTAACACGTGGTGAGGAACTCATTGGATGTTCTAATGCATAGCCTGTCAGATCCAGAAGAAAAGCATAGGCAGCTTTGGAGTTGTCAAACACAGATTCCAGTTGATTTGAAACAGCATCTACATAGAGATGTTTCATTTGTTCCGGCAAAGTACAGGCTGAACCCAGATGAAAAGCAGGACCACAGGCCTGATGAATGTGATAGAGAAGCGGGAGACATTCTGTTGAAAATTCAAGATAAAGGACATTCCAGTATTCAGAGTCAGCTGGTAAAGCATATTCGCTGTCACCGGGAATCTGAACGAGGAACAGATCGCCTGCTTGTTGAGGATAAGTCTGGTTATCTGTTCGGAAAATTCCTTTCCCTGAAAGCGTATATTGAAGAAGCACATAGGAGTTTTTGCGGGTACGGTTATCCCAGTGATAATCATGGGAAGTAATGTGGTGCATGCCAATTCCACGAAGTGTCTGAAGTGGAAGAGCAGAAGTTATGTGAAATCCGACAGAACCAAAAGGCAGTTCTTTAGTAGGATAATTGTTGGTCATAGTACAACTCCTTTCAAAATAAAACAGATTAGCTGATTGAGACTATCATATATCAAGTGAAAGAAAATAGCAAGAAATTACCATTCACTAATCTGCATTACCATTGAAAGTTATTGGAAATGGAAGTTATAATACATGTAGTCAAGAGATGAGCAGAAGCAGAATGAAAGAAAGGAGGAAGAAAATGCAAATCAGTTTTGAGGAAGAACAGCAGGTTTTTCATTTATCAAACGATAAGATCAGTTACATAATTCAGATTGAAAAACACCGATATTTAAAGCATTGCTATTATGGAAAACGAATACAGAAATGGCGCGGTGGCATAAAAGACTATTATTATGACAGAGGATTTTGTGCTAATCCGGTATCAGAAGACAGAACATTTTCACTGGATACGCAATTGAGAGAATTCCCGGATGTAGGGCAGGGAGACTTTCGAAGTCCTGCCTATGAGCTGGAAGATGTAAATGGAGATAGGAACGCAAGATTTTTCTATAGCGGTTATCGCATTCTGACAGGAAAGATTGCTCCGGATGGTCTGCCACATGTTTATACAGAGGCAGATACAGAGGCAATGACACTGGAGATTACACTTCAGGACAAAGTGAGAAACCAGAGAATTCTGCTGTATTACACCATTTATGAAGATGCAGTGATCACACGGTTCGCAAAATGGATCAATGATGGGAAGGAACCGGTAGAAATCTGTCGCTTCTTAAGTATGAGCATAGATCTTCCGACACAGGCGTATGATGTGCTGACTTTAGCCGGTGCACATACAGAAGAGAAGAATGTATACCGCCGTCCGCTCTGTGCAGATACGATCACGATAGAGAGCAGCCGTGGAACAAGTAGTCCGCAGGCGACGCCGTTTATTGGGGTATTAAGCCCAGAGACTACTGAAGAACAGGGAGAAGTACTGGGAATAAATCTGATCTACAGCGGAGATTTCTATGGATGTGTCCAGTGTGGACAGTACGGAACAACCAGAGCGCAGCTTGGGCTTAACCCATATCAGTTTGGATGGCAGCTCACATCTGGGACAAGTTTCTGTACACCAGAGGCTGTGCTGGTGTACAGTGACTCAGGATTAAGTGGGATGACGAATACATTTCATAAGATATACAGAAACCGTGTTTGCAGAGGAATATATCGCGATAAAGAGCGACCAGTTCTTCTAAATAGCTGGGAAGGAATGTATTTTGATATTAATGAGGAGAAGATGCTGACGCTGGCAGAAGAGGCGGCGGAGTTTGGAATAGAACTTCTGGTGATGGATGATGGATGGTTCAAGGGAAGAAATACAGATACTACTTCTCTGGGAGACTGGACAGAAGATGAGAAGAAATTCCCGGATGGATTACAGAGCCTTGCCGAAAAGGTGAAGCAGAAGGGGATTGATTTTGGAATATGGTTTGAACCGGAGATGATTTCAGAGGAAAGCAACCTTTATAGGGAACATCCGGACTGGGTGATCCGAAGTCCACTTTATGAACCGACACTCAGTCGGCATCAGTTGGTACTTGATCTATCCAATCCGGCGGTTTGTGAGTATCTGATTGATGTAGTCAGTAAGGTACTGGCACCAGGGAATATCAGTTATGTGAAATGGGACATGAACCGGCATTTGACGGATCTGGGAAGTGCTTATCTTGGTCGGAAGAATCAGAAAGAGTTGTCGCACCGCTATGTACTGGGGCTTTACCAGGTGATGGAGACACTGACAGAACGTTTCCCACAGGTGTTGTTTGAGAGTTGTTCCAGTGGAGGCGGCAGATTCGATGCAGGAATGCTTTATTACATGCCACAGACATGGACCAGCGATAATACGGATGCGGTCTGCAGGTTAAAGATCCAGCATGGAACCAGCTTCCTGTTCCCGACGGTTACAATGGGAGCACATGTATCGGCATGTCCGAATCATCAAGTCGGACGAACTACACCACTTGCTACAAGATTTGCAGTGGCATCAGCCGGCAATCTTGGTTATGAGCTGGATTTGAAGAAGCTTTCAGAAGAAGAGAAAGAAAAAGTCAGAGAACAGATTATAGAATATAAAAAGAGACGAAGAACGGTACAGTTCGGAACATACTACCGGCTTGCGGATCCATTTCAGGAAAATCAAAGTGCCTGGAATATCATTTCCGAAGATGGAAAGGAAGTCATTTTCACTCATGTGCAGATCCTTGCAAGGTCAGCCTACCGAATTCCGGTGTTACGGCTGAGAGGCTTGGATCCAGATGCAGTTTACATAGACTGCGAGACGGGGCAGGAATATGGTGGAGATGAATTGATGTATGCAGGGATCCGAATACCAAGAATCAGACAGGACTTTTCGAGTACGACGATCGTATTCAGAAAAGCCTGATTGAGATAAAGGGAAACCAGTTAATTTTAAGTGCAGGAAAAAATGAATTGTAGGAGGAGACAAAATGGGAAAAGAGCAGAGTTATCAGAATGCAGCAAGTGAACTTCTGCGTCTGGTGGGTGGAAAAGAAAATGTAATCAGCGCGGCTCACTGCGCGACCAGGTTGCGTCTGGTATTAAAAGATGAGAGCAAAGCAGATGTAGATGGAATTCTTAAGACAGAGCTTGTAAAGGGACAGTTTTCTACAGGCGGACAGTTCCAGATCATCATTGGAAGTGGTACTGTAGATGAAGTATACAAATATTTTATCAAGGATGCGGATATTAAAGAAAGTTCTAAAAACGAAGTGAAGAAGGACGCAGATCAGAAGATGAATCCTCTGCAGAAGCTGGTAAAGATGCTTGCAGATGTTTTTGTACCGATCATTCCGGCATTAGTTGCCAGTGGTCTTCTTATGGGCCTGAATAATGTGCTGACAGCAGAAGGACTTTTTATTTCAGGAAAGTCACTTGTTGAAGCATATCCGAATATTTCAGATCTTGCATCTATGATCAACACATTTGCAAGTACAGCATATGCGTTCCTGCCGATTCTTGTTGGATTCTCAGCAACAAAGATGTTTGGTGGAAATCCTTATCTCGGAGCAGTTATGGGAATGATCATGGTATCTGGAGATCTTCTGAATGCGTATTCTTATGGTACAGCTATTACAGAGGGAACAGTTCCGATATGGCATATTGGTGCATTAACAATTGAGAAAGTTGGATATCAGGGAACAGTTCTCCCGGTACTTGCAGCTGCAGCAATTCTTGCATTTATCGAGAAAAAACTTCACAAAGTAGTTCCGGAATACCTGGATAACCTTCTGACACCGGCACTTTCCGTACTTGTAACAGCATTCCTTACTTTTACTGTTGTAGGTGGAGTTATGCGTACAGCCGGAGACTGGATCACAAACGGTGTTCTGTGGCTCCATGATACTTTAGGTGTTGTTGGAGGATTTATCTTTGGATTTATCTATGCACCGTTGACAATGACAGGAATGCACCACAGCTTGCTTCCGGTTGATATTCAGTTGATCGCAGCGGGAGGCTCTTTCCTTTTCGCAATCGCAGCATGTAACAACGTAGCTCAGGGTGGAGCAACACTGGCAGCAATGTTCTGTGCAAAGGATAAGAAAATGAAGAGTATTGCGGTTTCCTCAGGTATTTCAGCGCTGCTTGGTATTACAGAGCCGGCCATGTTCGGAGTAAACTTGAAGATGAAATATCCATTCTATGCAGCTATGCTTGGTTCTGCTGTAGGATGTGCATATGTAACACTGACAAATGTTCAGAATATCTCTCCAGGGGCAGCTGGAATCATTGGATTCGTATGTGTCAAGTCTGGTGGAATGTTGAATTATATGATTGGAATTCTGATTTCACTTGTAGTTGGATTTGCTGCGACAATGGCATTTGCGAAACACCCGAAATTTAAAGAAGTGTAAATATAAAAATTAAGAAGATGAAATAGAAAAACATACAGGTGTGTATTTGGTGTACACATGGATGCCCTTACCCATGCGATCGAAGGATATACTACAAAAGATGCATGGGAAATGACAGATATGTTTCATCTGAAGGCGATTGAACTGATCGCACAGAATTTGCGGGGCGCAGTGGAAAACACAGAAGAGGGCAGAGAGGGAATGGCTCTCGGACAGTATGTGGCAGGAATGGGATTCTCAAATGTAGGACTGGGAATCGTACACTCCATGGCTCATTCACTGGGAGCAGTCTATGACACACCTCACGGTGTTGCAAATGCCATTCTTCTTCCGGCTGTCATGGAATATAATGCTGATGCCACAGGGGATAAATATAAGTACATCGCCAAGGCCATGGGTGTGGAAGGCACAGAAGACATGAGTCAGGAAGAATATAGGAAGGCTGCCGTGGACGCGGTGAGACAGCTTTCCATCGATGTGGGAATTCCACAGGATCTGAAAGAAATCGTCAAAGAAGAGGATATTCAGTTCCTTTCAGAGTCAGCGGCGGCAGATGCGTGTGCACCTGGAAATCCAAAAGACGCAGGTTTAAAAGATATTATTGCAATCTATAAATCTTTACTTTAAGAATTTACGTAAACGAAATGAAAGGACTGGCGCACGAAAAAAGTGCGGCAGTCCTTTTTGCAAGATTATTTGCCGTTTTGAATTTTATCAAAGAAATCTTTTGTCTTCAGAGAAAAAGAACATTTTTCTACCTCGGCATTTGTCAGAAAATCTGTATAAACCCCATAGACACCGAGTTTCATATATTCTTTGGCTTCATATACACTGTTGACAGTATGTGTGAAAGAATACAGGCCTGCATCATTTAGCAGCTTCATCCGGTAATCATTGACACTGCTCACAGGGACAGTGACAGCTTCAATGCCGTTGGCAGTGCAGAACCTGATCATCCTGCTGAATGCCACATCTGTCTGCTGATAAGTGGTATAAAGGAAGTGACGGAACGGATGAACCTGTTTTATGGCATGATACATTGGCTGATTGTAAATCTGTACGATTAACCGGTCCAGAAGGTATTCTTTCTTCATTTCTTTTGCTGTCTTTACAATGACAGAGAAGTCATTTTTTGCGGCTGCGGCATCACTGTCTTTGGTGTCCGTCATAATATATGTATCAGGATATTTGTCCATCAGTTCAAAGAGTTCTTTTAGTGAGACAGGAGTGTATTTGCCGTACAGCTTAATATTTTTAAACTTGGCATAGGAAACAGGTTTGCCTCCCTTGCTCTTCGGATCACTCAAGTCTTTTCCCCAATAATGCCTTGCGACCATGACATGATCCGCAGTCTGCATCAGGTCAGCTTCAAAAACCCTGAAACCATTTTGATAGGAATTTAAAAACGCATCTTTAGAGTTGGTATACTCCTTACCATCGATCTCTCCAAGAGCATGGGCAACCGCGCGGTGTTCATACCACTGCTGTGGTTTCTTCTTTTCCTGCCCGGAATCTTTTTTCTGAGCAGACTGATGTTTGGCTTCATTTGCGGCATTCACTTTTTTCTGCCGATCCTGGTAAAAATGAAACCCAGTAAAAATCATAATCCCAAGAAAGCAAAGAAAAGACAGACGCAGTGTGATTCGTTCAAATACTGCACGGATATATCTCGGTTGATGCTTTGCTTTTTTAACGGCGTTTTTGACAGATTTTGTTTTTATCTTTTTCTTGTTCAGCATGAAACCTTCCTTTGTAAAAAAGATGTAATATAATTGTAACAATTATGTTAAAAGTATTATACCATAGGAAGACCAAAAAATCAAAAGTATATCAGCAGTATGCGTGACAAAGTTTTAACATTCAGAGGTGGATTTCCGGCAGAGCTTCATGGTATAGTAAATGTATCGATGCTAGTTAACCTTTCAAATGATTCAGAAGAATCAAAGGATTTAAGGAGGAAATCACTATGGCAAGTATTATCGCAAGTCCAAGCCGTTATATCCAGGGAAAAGGTGAGATGGAAAACCTTTGTACATATGCGGAAAACTATGGAACCAACCTTTTTGTTCTGACAAGTCCGTCCGGAAGAAAAAGAGTGGAGCCTTCCATAGCAAAAGGGCAAAAAGATGCCAAGATTACATATGAAGCTTTTAACGGCGAGTGCTGTATGACAGAGATCAACCGTGTCATGGACATTTGTGAAAAGGCCGGAAGCGAAGTCATCGTCGGAATCGGCGGAGGAAAGATCCATGATACCGCAAAGGCAGTGGCTTATTACATGAAAAAGCCAGTCATCATTGTGCCGACCATTGCGTCTACCGATGCGCCTTGCAGTGCACTGTCTGTGATCTATACGGATGACGGTGTCTTTGAAAAGTACCTGTTTCTGCCGGCAAGCCCGAACATGGTGCTGGTGGACACCGACATTGTCAGCAAAGCTCCGGAACGCCTTTTAGTAGCCGGTATGGGAGATGCTCTGGCAACCTATTTTGAAGCGAGAGCCTGCAAACAGTCTGACGCATCCAACTGTGTGGGAGGAAAGATCACACGCGCGGCCATGGCACTGGCTGAACTTTGCTATGAAACTTTGATTGATGAGGGGATTGATGCGAAACTTGCTGTCCGTGAAAATATCTGCACGAAGGCAGTAGAACATATCATAGAGGCAAATACCTATCTTTCCGGAATCGGATTTGAGAGCGGCGGTCTGGCAGGGGCACATGCGATCCATAACGGCTTAACTGCAATTCCGGAAACCCATGAATTATACCATGGAGAAAAAGTAGCCTTCGGAACGCTGGTACAGCTGGTTCTGGAAGGGGCGGATCAGGATGAGATTCAGGAAGTCCTCGGATTCTGTCAGGAAGCAGAACTCCCGACTACCCTTGCAGACTTGGGAATCAAGGAAGTAAAAGAAGAACAGATCATGGAAGTAGCGCGTCTCGCATGCTCTCCGGATGACACTCTCGGCAACATGCCGTTTGAAGTGACACCGGAGGATGTATATGCGGCCATCATTGCGGCGGACGCGCTGGGAAGATATTATTAAGCTTCCTGCCTTTGGCACAGATGTCTTCCTGCGAGGAAGCACACGGCACATAACAGAATAAGGACTGCGGCCATCAGCAGGGCGCAGTGAAGAAAGAAGGCATCCGGCAGGATGGTGATGACAGGGTCGAAAGCCTCATCGAAGATCCAGTAATCATTGGAGAAGGCCAGCTCGTGAAAAGTCACGAAGGCCTTGTCCCATCCGGCCGCCCAGACCAGAGCTCCCAAAAGGAGCGGAAGCACGGCGGCAGAGACGGATGCCTTTTTTAAGAAATGGAAATCCTTTTTTTCCCGCTTCCATAAAAGGCCTGCAGGGATTATGATAAATGAGATGATACAGGCGTATTGGAGGCCGGAGAAAATACGCTTTACATCCTGAAAGTGAATCTTTCCTTCCTCAGACATGGGAAGAGAGGGAAACTTCAGGTCTTTTTTATACAATACAGAATTATAATCAATGAGCCGGTCATAGTTTTCTCTGATCTGTTTTTCAGAGAGCCCGGATTCCCGGCTGATATGAAGAAGCTTTATATCGGCATAGTAAAGGGGCCGGAAATTCAGTGTAAATACGACCGAAAATGATATCAGGAAAATAGATAAAGAAACTGTAAGCAGAAATTGTTTCATGATGCACCGCCTTTCATGAAACCCATTATAACACAAGGAAGTACCATGATAGCGATTATTTCACCTGCAAAAAACATGAAAGTCAGGAAAGAAAAACAGCGAAAGCTGACAGAGCCTGTATTTTCAGAAAAGACAGGACAGATTTATGAAGAATTGAAAAAACTGAAGCCGTGGGAGATTGAATCTTTGATGAAGGTAAATGAAAAGATTGCAATTCAGGCTTTTTTAGATATACAGAATTTTGAAAATGGGGACGGAAGTGCGGCCCTCATGACTTATGACGGCCTGGTATTTCAGAACGTGGGCGCAGGAGATTTTACCGGGTGGGATATGAAATATGCCCAGAAGCATGTGAGAATCTTAAGCGGAATGTATGGAGTGCTGAAGCCTTTAGATGCGATTCATCCGTACCGTCTGGAGATGGGATGCAAAGTAGAAACAGCGGGACAGGGTCTGTACCGGTTTTGGGGAGATGCGATATATAAGGAGCTTTATAAAGAACAGGATCTGATCCTTAATCTGGCTTCTGAAGAGTATGCCAAAACTGTGAAAAAATATCTGGATGGGCCGGATCGTTTTGTGGACGTGGAGTTTCTCACCATGAGAGGCGGAAAACTCCGGACCATCGTGGCATGGGCCAAGATGGCCAGAGGGCAGATGGTCCGTCATATTGTAAAGAACAGGATTGACCGGCCGGAGGATATCAAAGAGTTTGACTGGGACGGATACGAGTATGAACCTTCCCTGTCTTCTGAAGCCAAGTATGTATTTATCCGGCGGGAGACTAAGCTTTAGTTGACGATCAGGAATCCAAGGTTTAAAAGCGCCGCAAACAGGCACCAGACAATGTACGGGATCAGAAGAAAAGCAGATTTTTTGCTGTACTTTCGGAATACATAGAACATTAGTGCATTGAGCAGATTCAGAGCCAGAATCCAGACAAAGGAGAAAAAGACCAGTCCGTATTCAAAGAAAATGATGGGCCAGAAGAACAAAAAGAAGGACACGGCGAGAAAAAGCTTGATTCCCTGTTTTTTCTCCTGCTCTGTGATGTCCGAGGTCAGCAGGGTGTAAAGGCTCAGTCCTAGTAAAATATCGAGGATCAGCCATACGACGGAAAAGATCCACGGGGCAGGAACGAATGGAGGCTTATTCAGCTGACGGAAAATCTCATCCATCCGGGGTGTCAGGAGTCTGGAGAGCAGACTGACCAAAATGGGAAAAATGATGCAGAGTTTTAAAAGCTGCTTCGTTGATAATTGTTTCATAACACACACCTGGGGCTTTTTACATAGTCTATGCAGCAAGGGTTGTATATCTTGACAAAAAAAGATATTATAATGAGAAAAGGAGTGATGTGAGATGGAATTAAAGTGTCCTAAAATATATAGAGACGGAAAATATCTGGCTTACGGCGGCAACCAGGAATGGTTTCCAGGCACTTTCCAGCGCCGTGCGGGATGCGGAAGCGTCACCGGCACGAATATCGCCGTCTGTGAAGGTTTATTTTCGGAAGAAGTAGAAAATTCAGAGTCGATACCCCATGAATCATATTTAGAACTTATGGAAGGCATGTATCAGTATATGACGCCCGGCTTCATGGGCTATCCGCTGATCGGAAAGTTTAAAAAAGATTTTTTAAGCTTTGCATCCGACAGGGGAAAAAAATTAAAGGCAAGGAGCATGTTTCTGCCCAGGAATAGGCAGGACTGTCTCGATTTTATTAAGGAAGGGTTATATCACGGGCACCCCACAGCACTGCTGATCTGGCGTCATTCCAGGAAAGAATTCAGAGAAGACAACTGGCACTGGGTGACTATCACAGGATATGATGAGGAACGGGAAATCCTGATCTGGTCCAACTGTGGGGAAAGGGAAGAAATCCCTGTGAAAGTATTGCTGGATGACTCGGCCAGATACTATATCGGATTGGGCCGTTTTGAAGAAAATAATTAAAGAGTTCCGATTTTTACAATTCATATGAAAAGAAAGAGAGTAAGCTGTAACCCATCAGCAAGAAACCAAGTAAATTAAGAGAGATGGGAACAAAGGCGTTCACCGGATATATCCGGCGGACGCCTTTCTTTTATGAAAAGGAGTGATATGTATGGAGAATACGAAGAAGTTGGGACTCGGAAGTGCGGTATCTGTCTGTGTAGGGCTGATTGTGGCCACCAGCTGCCTGCTTTCCCTTGGGCAGGGTATGGGCCTTGCAGGTAAAAGTTTTATTATCCCACTGTTTGTCGTATTGATACTGAATGGGTTTTTGGCGTTAAGCTTTCAAGAACTGCATTCCATGATGCCGAAAGCGGAAGGAGGCCTGGGACAGTATACCCTGGTGGGACTGGGGCCAGTGGCTTCCATGGTATCGACCTTGTCCGCCTATGTGATTGTTGATATTCTATCCGGTTCCGTGGAAATCGCCATGTGCGGAACGGTACTGAATCAGACCTTTCTGCCTCAGGTTCCGGCACCGTTGATCAGTGTGATCGTATTGGGAGTTTTATCCTATGTAAACTATAAAGGGGTTGATTTTTTCGCCCGAATCCAGAACATTGTTGTATTCCTTCTGCTGGCATCTTTTCTGCTCATGGGAATCATAAGTTTTTTCCATCTGGGCACCGGCGAGATAGTGACGGCTGCTCAGCAGACGAAGCCGCAGGTTACCGAGATTGTGACGGCTGCTCAGCAGACGAAGCCGCAGGTTACCGGGATTGGAGGAATCGTTTCTTTATCAGCATTGGCATTCTGGCTGTTTATCGGAATTGAATTCGTAATCCCGGTGTCAAAGGATCTTAAGAATCCCAAAAGAGACGTACTTTTGGCTATGATCATTGGCATCGTCGTCCTGTTCGGAGTGCAGGCGCTGCTCGGTGTGGGGATGACACAGTATGTCACACTGCAGGAACTGGCGTCGAATCCAATGCCTCATATGCTGTTTGCAGAACGGTGCATGGGCCAGGCCGGAGTTTACTGGATGGGCATCGTGACACTGCTGGCGGGAATCAGTACAGTCAATACCGTCCTCGGAGGCATCCCGAATATTTTAAGCGGTATGGCAGAAAATCAGCTGTTTCCGAAGGCCTTTCAACAGAAAAACAAGTATGGGGTTCCGGCAGCAGGAATCGGCCTGCTGAGCGGAGGAATCACGGCATTGATCGTTACCGGATTTACCCAGTCTTCAGGGCTTACAAATATCATCCTTGCGGCGTCCTGTTTCTGGCTGACTTCTTATATTATGGTTAATATAACAGTCCTTGCGCTGAGAAGAAGGTATCCGGATGCCGAGGGCAGAAACAAGAAGCTGGTTCTTCTCGGTATCCCTCAGGTGATCTGCATTATCGGTGACATTTATATGATCTTTAACATTGCCGAGGGTGATGCCAGAATCCTGATTTATAAAATATTCGCGACTCTGCTGCTGGCACTGATCGCATTCTCAGTGATCTGGGTAAAGGGAATAAAGAAAATGGGTACGGTCGAATGTCCGGAAATGCAAACGGTGAATACTTTGGCATGAGTTTTTCATCACTATTTCCGTCACGCTTTGAAATGCGTTCCTCCAATAGTGATA
>OBWG01000950.1_pt1 | contig 15136 bp, 15 predicted proteins | sample 1495221 | NCBI WGS metagenome assembly OBWG01 (sample SAMEA2580053, study PRJEB22360) | human gut metagenome | reverse complement strand
TTCTCAAATCCAAAGGCCTAAACCAGACCTTTTGTTTTTAGAATTTTCAGGGTTTGTGTATTATTCAGTCTTCAATTTTAAAGGTACGATGGAAGCATTGCTTCCGACCGCAGAAGGAGGGATTTGAACCCTCGCGCCGCTACTAACGACCTACTCCCTTTCCAGGGGAGCCCCTTCAACCTCTTGGGTACTTCTGCTTGGTTGAATCTTGTTTCATATTCAATTTATATTCGCAGGCAAATCACTAAAACTCGTCTGCAGCGGAGAGGGTGGGATTCGAACCCACGCGCCCTTGCGGACAAACGGTTTTCAAGACCGCCTCGTTATGACCACTTCGATACCTCTCCGAACGCGCTTTTCCATTTTACAGAAGTTTCGACGTTTTGTCAAGTACTTTTTTTATTTTTTCAAAACTTTATTTTTCTAAGTTTTGTGTTTTGCTGCTGTTCTCAGCGGCAACTCGATTAGTCTATCATGTAATTCGACAGATGTCAACATTTTTTTTAACTTTTTTTCTGCAGGTTGAATTTTCCAAAATTAGGAAGATTCAACCTGCGTTACCAACTGTTATTCATTCCAATTCCTGGTAAACCTCTTACAGGTCCTTATCCACGGCCCAGCGGTCCAGCTGCTTCAGGAATCTTCTATCCTCTGAAACTACCTTGACTGGTTTTTTGTAATCTATAGCCATCAGTCCCAATACGGATTTTCCGTCTGCAATCTGATTATCCATTGTATGTACTCCAATATCCAATGGAGAAGCACAGGCCAGATGCATAAAATCTCTTAAATCATTGGATGTGTACAGCATAATTTCACGTACCATATTGATACCTCCTTATTCGGGCATAGTATAACATTTTAGGATAAAATATACAATATCCAATCATGATTTTATATAATTCCATTGAGTCAGAGCAGTACGCAGCTCATCCTTTTCTGCTGCCGCCTTTTCAAATGGCTGTCCGCTCATCACAATCTCAATCGCCTGGCGCATTGCCCGAGCCCCTGCTGCTGCACCGCCTGGATGTCCCTGAACGGCTCCCCCTGCTGCCAGAACCACATCTTTTCCCACTTCCCGGATATACTTTTCCACCATCCCCGGATGGACTCCCCCTCCTATGGACGGCATAGAGGGCTTAATGTCATAGAAAGGAAGCGTGAGCTGGGCTACTGTCTGCATATACTTTTGATGGAGAAGCGGATAGCCGCCATAGGGTGTATTAATCATTACAATATCAGCTCCAGCAAGCCGTGCAAGCTTTCCCACAGCAAGGGGAGAGGCCATTCCATTCATGGCTCCTTCAAAACACATTCCAGTACCTGCCGAATGTCCCAGGATAGGAAGAACCGTATGCTCCGCCACATGCTTAAGCACGCTGTATCCCATGGCCGCAAAATTAATCATCAGTCCATCTGCACCGGCATCCTCTGCACGTTTTACATTTTCTATAATTTCACCTGCGCCGCTGGTTATGTTCACAAAATATTTTACCCGCTCCCCTGTCTTCTCATAGGCCGCCTCAGCCGCCTCTCTATATGCCCTTACCCGTTCTTCGGGCTTGCTGTAAACAGGATTTCCAAACAATTCATCGTCCTTTATAAAATCCACACCTCCCAGTGCAGTCTCATAAAATATCCTTGCCCCCTCTTTCGGAGTCAGTCCTGTACACGGCTTGATCATATTCAACAAAATCGGCCGGTTACTTATTCCGGCAAACTTCTGAATTCCTTCAATCCCATACCGCGGTCCCCTGAATTTGCGGACAAACTCCTCCGGAAACTCTATATCTAAAAGTTTTACCTGGGCTGAGGTGGAGGCATCGTTGCCTAAAAGCGCGGTAATAAGCAGCGGCAGGTCTGTACCAAAGTTTACAGCAGGATAGGCAATCTGAATCAGATATTCTCTCTGGTCTCCGGTAATCTGAGTAGCCAGATCCAGGGAAGGCACATCAAATACGTTCACCACCTTCCCCATATATTTTTCGCGAATCTCCTCTGTAATTCCAGGTATGGGAATCCATGTTCCAATGGTCTGCCCCACTGCAAGGGCTGCCGCTTTCTTAAGGACATCCACTTCCTTCGGCAGACTGATATGATATGTTGCTACTGCATAATTTTGTTTGTGTACTGTCTCCGATAATGTATAAAGTAAAGAATCCATCTTTTCTCCTTTAATCCGCAGCGCTCATATGCCTGACAAAACAAAAGAGCCCGGCATCCTGTTTCGATGCCCAAGCTCTGTTATCACTCTCTGATTCTGCTATATACTTATATCACGATTTACGCATTCTCATGAAAATACACATCCAAAGAGTAAGGAATATTCTCCGTTCTCTTCTTCAGATTCTGAGCCAATAAATGACTGATTCGTTCGCTGTCCCGTTGTTTCAAGGCATCCAGATAACTCTGGTGCTCTTCAATCATCCTTTCCCTGGATTCCCGGCCTTCCAACAGTTTCTGACCGTAAATCAATTTAAAGAACGACAGATTATCCCACAACGATTCTATCATCGCACAGATTCTGTCCAGCTGGCTGATTTTATAGATTGAAAAATGGTACAACCTATTCTGCTGATACACATCAATTGCATCAAGCTCCTCCTGCCTGACAATACGAATATATTCTGCGTGAATCTCTTTCAGGTTTTGGATGTCTTCATCTGTAATCTTCTCACAGGCATACTTTGCTGCTACCGGCTCCAATGCCGTTCTGGCTATATATATCTGCCGTACATCATCCTTTGTCAATGTCACAAGCCTCGTCCCTGCATATGGAACAGACTCCGCAAGCCCTTTCTTCTCAAGATTGGCCAAAGCTTCCCGAATCGGCATCCTGCTGACTCCCAGCTGGGACGCCAGTTCCTCCGTGTTAAGCTTATCACCCATTGACAGCTTACCGCTCATAATCCATTCCATCAGCTTGTCCAAGGCCAAGTCCGGAAGCTTGTTATGCTGAAGCATTCCCCTGTCCAGATCATTCATTGTAATACGCATATTAGATTTCATATAGCTCTCACCTAAGTAATATTTACAAGCCAAGCTTCGAAACGGTCACTTTTAAAATCGCCACTTGCGCGGTTTCTTCAATTAATTCTGCTGTATGCTCTGCATTAATTGCATCTATTCCGACTGCCACTAAGCCATGATCTACCAGTAAAAATCCGGGCAAATCCGGGTTCTCTCTATATATATCTTCCACCATTGGGAAATACTCTTTCTTTACCATCGCTGCCGGAACATCTAACGAAGGTAAATCCGCGCTCATCTTGAGCTGGGCGTGCCACGTGGTCCTCTTTAAGGCCTTTCCTGTGGATGCCCATGCAATCGAATACGGTGAGTGTGTATGTACAACAGCATTCACCTTGGGACAAATTCTATATAGCAAGCCGTGAAGTAAAGCCTCTCTTGTAGGTTTTCCTTCCCCTTCTACTAGATTTCCATCGAAATCCGTGATTACAAATCCGTCCGGCGTACTGTCAATAAAAGAGCTGCCGCTTGCCTTCACAATCATCAAATCTTTCCCTGGCACCCTGGCACTCACATTGCCGCCGCTTCCGGTTTGTATACCTCTAGTATATGCTCTTTTGCAGGCTATGACAAGTTCCTCTGCAATTTTTTTAACATCTTCTGACATTTCCTGGAACGCCCTCCTTGTCCTAATATTGTATTTCATCACCTATCACAGCATGCTCTTTCAGTTCGTCCACCATATGGTGGGCGGCCTGAATGCCCCATTCCTCTGTATCCAGATTTCCTGGTATTGTAATGATTTCCACATTGGGATTTCTGATTTCCTTTAACTGGCGAATGATAATATCATCCACCTCTTTATAATAAAGCGCCTCGCCCTTGCGTGTATTATGGCGCATTCCGTCTGTAGGAATCAGAAGTTTTACCCGGTAATCAATTTTCTCAATCCGCGCAGCAAATCTTGCTGTTGTAATCTCTGCTTCATCCGGAAGCAGCTTGATATGAGCCGTATTGGCGTTATGCATCATATAGATTCTTTCGTCCATGCGGGGCGGAAACTCTCCCACCTGAAAATCAATAAAATCCAGGCCGCCCACGCTGACCACCAGAGGCACCTTTTTCTCCACCCCCCGGACAAGACGGTACTTTGCATCTTCCCCATAGGAAAAACCGCCATTAAAATACTCCTGTGTAATCTCATGGGTTGTTAAATCCAAAATTCCGTCTATCAGCCCGTCCGCCGCCATCTGCTCCATGATTGCTCCGCCTGCACCGGTGGAATGAAAACCGATAGGCTCTATACCAAGCCGTTCCAGCTCATCAATGGCAGCACACGCCCCTGTGTTCGTAATCCCCATCAAAGTCACGCCCACAACCGGCTTATCGCCTTTTTTCAGGACCTGGCCTGCGTGTTTCACCATTCCCGCACAGCATGCACATGCATTTGCCATGATTTGTCTCGTCACTATGTTAAGTCCGGTAAAATCGCATATGGATGGAATCGTTACTATATCCTTTGCCCCTACCACACTTTCAAATGTTTTGCGGCCTGATGCCACCGTGGTTGCCATGACTTTTGGGAAACCTATGGGAAGCCGCTTCATGGCGTTGGTGGCCATGACCGTATTCTGAAGGCCTCCTGCTGAAAGGATTCCGTCAATCTTCCCCTCTGCATACAGTTTCTCCACATACGACGCCACTGCCTCCATCATAAATGCAATCTTTTCACCCTTTGTCCTGGGTTCCAGCTCAGCCCACTCTGTCCCTGCTGCTTTGGTGACATCTTCCCTGGAAACATCGTATCCATAAGACGGATTGGGGCCTGTGGCCACGTTAATTACCATGGCTTTCATTCCCTGGCTCTCAACCTGCTCACGCATGTATGCAATCTCTCTGTACTTGGTATCACAGCTTCCTATGATTGCGATTGTATTCATCACTATTCCTCCAATACGATATTGTGAAGACCATCCCCAACAGTCTCCACAATATCCCTCATGGGCCCCGCGTTTTCACAGGTGCGTCTTCACAGGTGCTTATTCACATTACTTCTGGCTGAAGTACTTTGTTTTTGCCTTTGCAGCTGCTTTTTTTGCATCTTTATCAATAATCGCGCCCTTGTACTCATCAAATACAAAGTCCGTGTCCTTAAGCCCGATTACCGGAAGTCTGTTTTCATGGGTATCTTCGTATTTCTCAACTGCTGCGGATAAGATAATATCATGGGCAAGCAGAAGATGCTTATGAGGGTCAACCCCAGCCTCATGGCAGCGGCGGACCGTATCGCGGATTGTCTGCCATGCGGCCACTATATCAACATAGCGTCCCGGAGGGCAGATATCATAGTGAAGCTCATCCTGCATGGTCTGGGGAGCATCAATGTTGCCCATAACGAATACAGAATCCCCCACACAATAGTACGGTCCGTCTTCTGTTTCAACCACAACCGTCATATGTCCGGGGCAATGTCCGAATGACTCATATACACTTACCCCTGGTGCAATCTGTGCCTCGCCCTTTACTGTCTCAAAACGTTCTTTCACTCCCGGCTGGTCATATGGCGCAATGAATTCATCATTGCAGGTCACGTCTCCATCTTTGGCGATAATGGGTCTGCAGTATGATTTGTAATGAAGGGGGATCGGGTTATGGGCATAGTCCCACTCTGTCTCATGACAAATAAAACGTGCCTTTGTAAATTTTTCAAGATAAAATACATGGTCCCAGTGCAGATGCGTAAACAGTACAATATCAACATCAGATGGCTTAAAGCCAACCTGGGCCAGCCGTGATTCAATGTCATCAATTCCCGGTCTCTGCACAGACGGGCCATGGTGATACTTATCGGCATGCTCCGTCCAGGACATACCCGTGTCAACCAGAATCAGCTGGTCTCCGCCTTCAATTAAGAATGTGAAATCCGGAAGCTGGTCCGAGTCATTGGTAATCCCCAGCTTTTCTACAAATTTTTTACACGAAAAATGATACCAGTACTCCAAAGGTTTGGTCGGAATATAACCAGAATTAAGTGGTCGGATTGTTAATGGCATATTAATTTTCCTCTCTTTCTCTTTCATGAATTATCTATCTTAAAACCGCCATGGGTTTATCCCACAGGCCGTTTTAATCCCTGTTTATATGCGGCAATTATGCTGCCTTGCTTTCCTGTCTTCTCTTGCTGTACGTGTCGAACAGCACCATGGCAATGATTACAATACCGATTACCAGCCCCTGCGCATAGGAGGAAATCCCCTTCAGGTTCATTACATTTACAATAATTGTAAGTATCAAGGCTCCTACCACAGTTCCAAGTACTCCGCCTTCCCCTCCCAGCATGGAGGTTCCGCCTACAACCACTGCCGCAACGGTCTGCAGTCCGTAACTGTCTCCCATGGCTGCATCTGCTGCATTTAACCTTGCCGTCATCAGCATGCCTGCAAGGCCTGCGCACATGCTGCACATCATAAATGCAGATAACATAACTTTTTTTACCGGAACCGCCGCGTATTTGGCAGCCACAGGATTTGAGCCATATGCGTACACCTGACGGCCGTAGGTGGTTTTCTGAAGCAGGACATATATCAGGATGACAACCACCGCCGCTATGATAATCAAATTGGGCACAGGACCCGTATACCCCACACCTATCTGAGTAAAACCCTTGGGAAGGTCATATATGACCGCCCCCTGCATGACCAGGACCGCAAGTCCGCTCATGACCCAGTTGGTCCCGTAGGTAGCAATAAAGCTGGGGAGAATTCCGGCTAACAGCCCGTTGATGACTCCCACTACCAGTCCAATGAGAATTCCCAGAATAAAGGCTGCCGGAATGGGTACACCATTTTTAATGCACTGGGCACAGATACATCCGATGAATCCGGCGGTTGCTCCCACCGATAAATCCATACCGCCTGTCAGCAGTACTGCCGTCAAGCCGGCGCTGAGCACCAGCAATACACTGGCCTGCCTGAATACTGTGATAATGTTGTCGACGGTCCTGAAATTTGGGGCGGCAATTGCGGAAAAGATGACCAGGATGATTAAACCTATCAGACTGTAAAATACTTTTGAATTCCTTATCTCTTCAAATATTTTCTTTGCTTTCATGTCCCTATCCCCCCTATTCCTTTGAACGAGTACGGACAACCGCATCAATGATAATGGCCATCAGAACGATAGAACCAATGATTGCATTCTGCTTAATTGACTGCACACCCACTATGTTCAGACCATTTTTGATGACTTGTATAAGAAGCACACCAAAAATCGTGCCTGTAACGCCGCCTTTTCCTTCACGCAGAGAGGTCCCTCCCAGAAGCGTTACTGCCACTGCCTGGAATTCCCAGCCCGTGGCTGCCGTAGGCATACCTGCCTCAATACGGCTGAGTGTGATGATCCCGGCAATTCCGGCAATGAACCCGGCAAATGCATATGTCTTAATCAGGCAGATAATGGGATTGATGCCTGCAAGCTGCAGTGCCTCCCTGTTACCGCCCAGTCCATGGATATTGGTTCCAAACCTGGTCTTATTCAGTACCACCCACACCATGATAAATACCAATACAGCGGCCCAGACCATAAGCGGTATTCCCATAATCATGGTCTCTGTAATGATACGGTATGTAAAACTTGGAAAATAGATAGAAGAGCCTGCAGCCAACAGTAACGAAAGGCTGTTCAGTATATTCTGCATTCCATAAGTCGCGATGAAGGGAGGAATACTTCCTTTTGCAACAATCACACCATTCGCCACGCCAATGAGTGTAGTGGATAAAACTGCGAGCAGCATTGCAGCCGGAAGCGGGATTCCCCTCAGGGCCATCCACACAGTAAATACGGTTACAAAGCTGACCTGCGCACCAAGAGACAGGTCGGTTCCCTGCGTCAGGACGATACATGTCTGCCCAAATGCAACAATCATTAACGGGGTTGCCTGAATCAGCACATTTTTAAAGTTCATCAGCGTAAGATAGTTGGGGCTCATAACACTGAAAATCACAATCAGAACAACCAGCATATAGGCTACCGGAGGCAGACTTTTCATTCTCTGCACAATCTTATTCCTCTGCATGCTCAGCACCTCCTGCTCCCAGCATCATCCGCGCTCCAATGACCTCGGAATTGAATCCGTCTGTTCCTCTGATGACCTCGTCCACGATTTCGCCCTCATGCATGATATAAATGCGGTCGCTCATACCAATTACCTCGGGAAGTTCGGAAGAAATCATGATAATTGCCTTACCCTCTGCTGCAAGCCTGTCCATCAAATGATAGATTTCCAGTTTTGCAGCCACATCAATACCACGGGTGGGCTCATCAAAAATCAGAATTTCCGGGTCAAAACTCAGCCATTTTGCCAGTACCACCTTCTGCTGATTGCCGCCGGACAGATATTTACATGCTTTATTAACGCTGGTTGTAGCGATACGAAGCTGCTTCTTATATCCCAGCGCAACTTCGGTAATTTTCTTTTTTGAAATAAAGAAGTTAGGGAATATCTTCTTAAGGCTGACCGCCACCATATTAAGCGCAATTGACTCATCCAGAGCAAGCCCCTGCTTCTTGCGGTCCTCGCTTACCAGACCTATTCCAATTCTGACAGCCTGCACAGGCGACTTTGGAAATACCTGGCTCCCCCGTACGTAAACTTTTCCAGACTTAATCTTCTCGATTCCATAAAGCAGCTCGGCCGTCTCAGTGCGGCCTGCCCCCACCAATCCGGCCAGGCCCACAATCTCGCCTTTTCTAACGGTAAAGCTTACATTTCTGACACGCCCTTTATAATCGCACAGATTCTCTGTTTTAAGGGTAATCCCTTCATGCTCATTCTCTGTACGCGCATAGACTTGTTCCACACTCCTGCCCACCATCATGTTGACCAGTTCCTCGTTGGTGCAATCGTTGATTCCCACCGTATTAATCTTAACCCCATCCCTGAGAATCGTGATTCTGTCCCCAATCAAGGGGAACTCCTGCATCCGGTGGGATACATAGATAATACCGATCCCCTCCGCCTTTAGCCTGTGAATCTGTGCAAAGAGGGAGTCCACTTCTCTTTCCGACAAAGTTGCGGTGGGTTCATCAAACACCATAATTCTGGGATTAAATGAAAGCGCCTTGGCAATTTCCACCATCTGCTGCTCTGCTATGCTTAAGTTCTTTACATAATCTTTGGGATTCATGTATTCACAGTTCAACGCCTTTAAAAGCTTTGCAGCCTCTTCTTCCATCTTCTTATGGTCAATCAAACCCAGTTTGGTCTTATATTCCCTGTTAAGAAAAATATTCTGGGCAACGCTGATATACGGCACCAGCGTAAACTCCTGATATACTGCTACAATTCCCCTGGCAAGAGCCTCCTTGGTCCCGTTAAACTTAACCACCTGGCCGTCCAGCCGGACCTCCCCTTCTTCCGGTTTATATGCGCCGAGAAGACATTTTGCAAGCGTACTCTTGCCTGCGCCGTTCTCACCCACCAGGATATGTACTTCCCCTTCCTGCAAATCAAAATCCACATCATCCAGGGCCTTCATGCCCGGAAAAAATTTGGTGATATGCTTCGCAGTTAATATTGTTTTCCCCATCGTTTCACCCCAATACTTCTCACGGAATTTATTTCCTCTGTATTCGTCCCCGCAGTTTCCCGCGGGGACAAACAGGTGAAATAGTTCAGTTTCAATTTTGCCGCATTCTACTGGATGACCTTCCACCATGCAATGTTGTCAATGTAATTTTGAACTGTATCGGCAATTACAAGCGGGTCATTTGCTGCTGTGGGAAATGGAATGAACTTGCCTTCCGGTTCTGTCTTATCATTCAGATACTTAACTGCATAGGCACATGCAACAAATCCTGAACCATATGGATCCGTGTTATAGGTAGCGAACATGGTTCCTTCCTTTACGGCATTCGTAGCATCAACACTCCCGTCAAATCCGCAGACCAGTACATCACTCATGTTGGCTGCCGTCAGGGCCTGGACTGCTCCCAGGGCACTCTCATCGTTGCAGGCGATGACTGCATCAATGTCTGTATACTGCTGAATCAGGTTTTCCGTTACCGACATTCCTTCTGTCCTCTTAAAGTTTGCGGTCTGTGAAGCAACGATTTCGATTCCCTCATACTCGGAAAGACCAGTATTAATACCATTTAATCTCTCAATTGCATTTGATGCCCCGGCCGGCCCTTCAAGAATGATGAATTTTCCTTTTCCGCCAAGCTTGTCCGCCACTGCTTTGGCCATGGTGTAGCCGGACTCGTAATAGTCAACGCCTGTTCTGAGGAATGTATCTTCTGCTGCCGGCGTGCCAATGGTCAGCACCAGAACACCTGCATCCTGGGCTTTTCTCACGCCTGTCATGATACCGTTGGAGTCCGCACAGTGTACAATAATTGCATCAACATCCTGTGTAATCATGTTCTCCATCAACTGTACCTGCTCCTCAACCGAGTCCGCAGTCGTCGGTGCCTGTGTGATCGCGGTAAATCCCATGGCCTTCCCGGCAGCCTCCACACCTGCTGACTGAGCCACCATGTAAGGATTCGTTGTGTTCTTGGCAATGTAGCCGATCTTGTAATCCCCTCCCGCCTTGACGCTGGTTGCAATCTGAGCTCCGATTCCTGTGACCGGAAGCTGACTTACATCAAGCACAGTAGCGGCAGACAATCCTGAAGAACTGCTCTTTGTATCTTCTTCTGCCTTTGTCTCCTCTTTCGCACTGCTGGCTGGTGCCTCTGTCGGTGTGCTGCAGCCCGTAAAAAGCATGGCAGACATTGCAGCCGTTAATAAAATTGATACTACTCTCTTCCTCATTTTTTTCCTCCTTGTTTTTTTATGTTATTTTGGATATTGGATTTTGGATACAATCTTCTTGTGATTAATATAGCACTTCCAAATTTGCTTGTCAATATTAAATAGTATATTCTTGTTTATTGTTTAATTTTTGTATATAGTGCACATCACTCTTCTGATTTTTCTGTCAATAATTACAATTGTCATTTTTTTATCAGGTATGTGGATGTTTTTTATGGGATTAATTTATGAGTTGTATATAGACTGAACGAAAATGCATCTGAATCAGAATGATAAAAAGGGGATACAGGTTATATTTTATCCTGTATCCCCTAAACCGGGTATCCTCACCTACACAATGGAATTTCTCAGCACTTCGGCCATAAAAAGGTCCTCAGGCGTCGTAATCTTAATATTGGCATAACTGCCCATTACCATATGCGCCTTCACCCCCATCTGCGCCTCCACCACCATGGCGTCATCCGTTATGCCGGTGCAGTCCTCCTTCATCTGGCGGATAAATGCCTCCACAATCAGGGGCACGGAAAAGACCTGGGGTGTCTGTGCCTGCCATACCATGCTGCGGTCCGGGCTGGACTCAATCATTCCCTCCCGGTTCACCAGCTTGATGGTATCCTTTACGGGCATGCCCACCACGCAGGCATTGCATTTGCACACTGCCCTGTATGCCCGTTCAATGATTTCGCCGGTGACAAAGGGGCGGGCCCCGTCATGGATAAACACGTATCCATCCTGTCTGTCCCTGGCAACGGATTCCTTCTCCCCCTCTTCCCGGTCCATAAGGGTACAGAGCGCCTTCCATACGCTCTCGTACCGCTCGCCGCCTCCGGCGCCTATGGTACTCACCTTCTTCAGGCCATACGCCTCCACGATCTCTGTTCTCACATATTCCATATGCCCTGCATCTGTCATGAGTATGATTTCATCTATCACAGGAGAGGCTTCAAACACCTCCAGCGCATAGGCCACCAGCGGCTTGCCGCCGATTTCCATGTACTGCTTTGCCGTATTCCCGCCCATGCGGCTGCCCTTCCCTGCTGCCAGGACCACAGCCGTACAATATTTCTTTTCCATTGCAGACCTCTTCTTTCGTCCTTCCCGGGCCGGAGTCCATTTGTTCCTTACATCCCCGCCGACTGTACGCTCCGACCCAATTTTCAAATTTCAGACAGGCTCTAGCGTTCACCCAGCTTCAGATTGGGAATGGCATTCAAATCCCACCCGGATATATTTCCCTTTAAATATTCATAGTAGGCAGCCGTCCCGATCATGGCTGCATTGTCCGTACAGAAAATAGGGGACGGATAATAGAACTGAATCCCGTCCTTCTCACAGGCCTCTGCCATGGCCTTTCTCAGCGCGGAGTTAGAGGCAACACCGCCGGCTATGGCCAGCTTCTTATATCCAAATTCATGGGCTGCCAGTATGGCGCGGCTTACCAGAGACTCCACCACGGAATTCTGGAATGAGGCCACCAGGTCAGGCACATTGATTTCTTCCCCGGTCATACGGGCGTGGTTGATGTGGTTCAGTACAGCTGACTTTAGTCCGCTGAAGCTGAAATCATAGGGAGCCCCCTCCACCTTGCCCCTGGGGAACTGGATGGCATGGGGATTCCCCTCTTTTGCAGCCTTATCGATCTTAGGCCCGCCGGGATATCCCAGGCCCACGGACCTTGCCACCTTGTCAAACGCCTCTCCGGCCGCATCGTCCCTGGTCCTGCCGATGATTTCAAATTCCCCGTAGTCCTTTACAATCACCAGATGTGTATGGCCTCCCGACACAATGAGACAAACGAAAGGCGGTTCCAAATCCTGGTTCTCAATAAAATTAGCGGAAACATGCCCTTCTATATGGTGCACTCCAATCAGAGGCTTTCCTGCTGCATATGCAATAGCCTTTGCCTCTGCAACCCCCACCAAAAGAGCGCCTACCAGACCGGGTCCGTAGGTCACACCGATTGCCGTAATATCCTCCAGAGCCACCTGCGCTTCTGCCAGGGCTCTCTCAATCACATAATTGACCGCCTTTATATGCTCCCGGGAAGCTATCTCCGGAACCACGCCTCCATAAACCGTATGGGTGGCAATCTGGGATGAAATCACATTGGACAGCACGGTCCTTCCGTTTTTCACCACTGCCGCGGCCGTCTCGTCGCATGAGCTTTCAATTGCCAGTATCAAAACATCCTCTGATGCCTGTCCTATCATAGTATTCTCTCCACTTCCACGTATCCTCCGGTACCTCGTACCGCGCTATCAGTCCTCATCAAATTCCAGCTCCGCTGTCCATCCGTCCCTGGCAGCCTTTGCCCTTGGGAAAATCGTTCTGACTTCCTCCATATACTCCTCGGGCTTGGTAAGGGAGGGGCTGTAATGGGTAAGCCACATCTGTTTTGGATTAGCCTGCTTTGCAAGGGCCGCCGCTTCATAAAACGTCATATGCTTATATTCCCTGGCCTTGGCTGCTTTTTCTTTTTCCCCGTACATTCCCTCGCAGATAAAAAGGTCTGCCCCGGCTGCATACTCTGCAATCACCGGCACCGGCCTGGTATCTGTGCAGTATGTCACCTTAAGCCCTCTGCGGTCCGGCCCCAGCACCATATCCGGCGTCAAAAGCCGTCCCTCATGCTCTATCTCCTCGCCCTTTTGCAGCCTGCTCCAGAATTTCTGGGGAATCTCCTTAGACCTGGCCCTCTCCACGTCAAAACGTCCGGTACGGGGGATGGTGATGGAATAGCCGTAACACAGCACATTGTGGTTTACCCTGTAAGCATCTATCACATAAGGGCCCATCTGCATGCTTTCCCGGTTCTCCGTAAGCTCCACAAAGCGCAGTTCAAAGGGCAGTTCCGGCGCAATGGTGCGCAGCGCTCCCACCACCCGTTCCAGCCCCTTGGGACCAATCAGGGTCAGCGGCTCCACCCGCTCCGCATTGCCCATGGTAAGTAAAAGACCGGGAAGGCCGCTTATATGGTCCGCGTGATAATGTGTAAAGCAAATGATATCTATGGGCTTGGGACTCCATCCCTTTTCCTTCAGGGCCACCTGGGTCCCCTCACCGCAGTCAATGAGCAGATTGCTGCCCGAGCACCTTGCCATCATGGATGTGAGCCAGCGGTACGGAAGGGGCATCATGCCTCCTGTTCCTAACAAACATATATCCAACATACTGTAATCCTCATTCTCTCAATATCTTAACTCACAAAATCATATCACACTTTCCTCTTAATAATCAAGTATCGCCGGAAAATAACATGGCAGACACAAAAAGTCAGGCGCTTAAGTCAGACGTCAAAAAGGAGCTGCCGCAGCAGCTCCCATATTTATCTGTAACAGTTACATTTATCTTATATAAATCCTGTCCCGCGAAAGGCTGGATGCCGTCCTACACCAGATGGAGGGGAATATCCTTCTCAGCGATGAGCTCCTGCCATTCCCGGCTCAGCCCGTCATCCGTGACGATTTCATCAATCTCTTCCAGTTCAGCAAAATATCCCGGCCTTACCTGGCCGAACTTGCTGCTGTCCGCCACCAGTATCTTCTGCAGGGATGATTCCAGGGCCGCCTTTTTTGTAACCACCTCATAATTATGCGCGCAGGTCATGCCCAGCTTTTCATGGACACCGGAGGCAGAAACAAACATCTTGCTGGCCCTTGTCCTCCGTATAAGCCCGATTCCCTCAACTTATAGCAGAGCACTGTGAGCTGCGTCTGTTCCGGTATATATTTGGACAACACGCCTGTGGTGGTTCCCGAATCCAGAATCAGGATATCCCCCTCCTCAATCATCCCCGCCGCAAACCGGGCGATTCTGTCCTTTTTATCAAAATTGCGGATCTGCTCCGAAGAGTACAGATATTCGTCGTGTTCCCGCGCTGCCGGCTCAGAAGCCTTATTTTCGTAAAACAGACGGTTTTCTTTGAGATAATCAATATCACGGCGGATGGTCATTTCCGAGACCTGAAAGCGGTCTGCCAGCTCCTTAATTGATAATACGGGCGATTCCTTCAGTGTATCCAAAAGCGCGTAAATCCTGAGATCCCTTTTTCCCATAAGTTCTGTTTCCCCTCCTGTCGCAATCCTGCTGCGGCCCATGGGTGCACAGCGTTACGAATCCGACTGTAAAATATTATAATTGTATTTTCAGAAAATGTCCAGATGTTCCTGGCCGTGCTAAAATGTTATATATTGTTTGTAAAATGTTACATCTGCATTTAATTTAACATTTTTTGATAATTTATCTTGATTTTCGTATTCTAAAATGTTAATATATGCTCATAGTAACACTAATTAAAACTTGCTAATAAATGTCAAGCAGTTTTTGAAAAAAGTTGAATAGTAAAAAAGG
>OBWG01000938.1_pt1 | contig 15326 bp, 10 predicted proteins | sample 1495221 | NCBI WGS metagenome assembly OBWG01 (sample SAMEA2580053, study PRJEB22360) | human gut metagenome | reverse complement strand
CGGTTTCCAGAGTGGCAGTGGTGTCGTCGTCAATGGGCTCGTCCTTGAACTTGCGGATGGAACGACGATTCAGCAGGGTTTCGATAGTTGCATTGGTAGCCATGACTGTATTGTCGCACGGCTCGCGTGCATAGGGGATGTCGGTTGTCTCACAGTGAAATATGCATAGTGAGACGTTGGTGCCAGCGGTTCAGGCGCTTAACGAGAAGCCTTGCGGTGGCGTCGCTCGACAAACGCTTGAGAGCCCTGATTGGACAACTGCGAAACTATTGCGCCGAATGCCGCTGAGATGGCGGCAAATGCCAAGCTCATGGCCAGGCCTTGCGGTGCGTCGGCAGCCAGTCCTTTGATCACATTGCGGCGCGCGGCGCCCTTGTCCCAGGCTATCTGAAACAGCTTGCCCGCAACCAGACCAGCCAAGGCCGGCACTGCCGACTTGACGAGCTTGTCGCCCAGAGAGTCGGGGTCGTTGAGACGTTGGTTGCGCAAGTCGTCCACCTTCTGATCGATGCGGTGCAGTCCCTCGACAACGCGATCGGCGTCAGAGGCAATACCGGTGTTCGTTTCGTCACTCATGACTATCAGTCTAATCGCAAAAGATGGGATGTTCGGTGGAGTTGCCAAGCTGTGCAGACTAGAGTGGAGGCATGAGCGAACAACACATGGACGGCACTGTGGCTGTTGATGCATCTTGCGGCAAGGCGGGGTTCTTGGTATTGCTGCGACATGGTCAAACTTTTTGGAGTGAATCCGGGCAGCATACCGGGCGAACGAACATCCCTCTGACTGAGGTAGGCAGGCAGCAGGCTATGGATGCGGGGGCGCGATTGCGCGAGGCCTTCCCCGAAGGTTTTGACCCTGAGTGTGTGTTCTCCAGCCCGTTGAAACGCGCATGCCAGACCGCGGAACTCGCAGGTTTTGCACAGCATGGCATACTCGACGGCATCGCCGAGTGGGATTATGGCCGTGCCGAAGGGCGTACCCGTCAACAGGTGAGCGAAGCCAGTGGGTTCTCTTGGGATGTGTGGCGTGACGGCCCGCGCTCGCTAACCCCCACGCTGGAGGGCGATTGGGTGGATACTTTGCCGGATGGTGAGCAGGTCAATGTGCATTCCGGAGCTGGAGAAACACTGGACGAGGTCGCGGCGCGGGCCAGGACTGCCATCGAAGAAGTGACGCCGTTGCTGCAGTCGGGGCGGAACGTGCTATTGGTTGCGCATGCCCATATTCTGCGTATCCTGACCTCGCAATGGCTGAACGTGGATCCGCAATTCGCGCGTCTGCTGCGATTGGATACTGCGCATTACTCGGTGCTGAGCGTGTATAAGGGCGATAACGTCATCGAACGGTGGAATGCCTGAGCTGAGCCGTAGCGGGCAGGCTTGACGTTTCTTTGGCGCAAATGCAGTGACTGCGTTCTGTTTTGAGCCGTGAGCGGACGGGGCGTGTGCGTCATCACCTCTGCAAACGATAGCTTCGGCGTGTTGCGCAACGGAGTAAATGGCCGCGCATGAGGTATGGATTTTGCATGTTAGCGCTCTCATTGTTGCCAACGCTTGCATTGCTGCTGCCGGCTGAAACCGACTGGTTTATCGGGAAATTGGTCAACTGCACATGCTTCTGTAGCACTTTTTGGCGCGCCGATAATGCCATCGTTTGCAAAAAAGCGCGAACCGTTGCACAATAGGTCATGTCGATAGTCGTGAGGGTGCTGCTAACGGCACTCTGGCCGACCGGAGATCGGGCGGGTCGACGATGAAAGAGAAAGGTTCGATGATGAATCGTACAGTGAAGTCAGCGGTCGCAGTGGCGGCCATCGCTGCAATGTCCCTCGGAACCCTTGCCGCTTGTGGAAGCTCCACTTCCGGCGACGACTCCAAGGGCAAGGTCTATTACCTGAACTTTAAGCCGGAGGCGGCTGATCAGTGGGCCGCCTTGGCCAAGGAATACACCAAGGAGAAGGGCGTTGAGGTCAAGGTCCAGACCGCGGCATCCGGCACCTATGAGCAGACCCTGAAGTCTGAGATTGCCAAGACCGAGGCCCCGACCCTGTTCCAGGTGAACGGCCCAGTCGGTTACCAGAACTGGAAGAAGTACACCGCCGACATGTCCAACACGGATGTGTACAAGGAGCTCACCAACCAGGATGTGGCTCTCAAGGATGGCGACAAGGTTGTCGGTGTGCCGTACGTGATGGAAACCTACGGCCTGATCTACAACAAGGACATCCTCAACAAGTACTTCGCCCTCGACGGAGCCAAGGCCACTTCCATGGACGAAATCGATAATTTCGATACCCTGAAGGCAGTTGCCGACGACATGCAGTCCCGCAAGGACGAGCTCGGCATCAAGGGTGCATTCACCTCCGCCGGCTTCGACTCCAGCTCTGACTGGCGTTTCAAGACCCACTTGGCCAACCTGCCGCTTTACTACGAGTTCAAGGATGACAACGTCACCGAGCAGCCGGCCAAGATCAAGGGCACCTACCTGCCGAACTACAAGAAGATCTTCGACCTGTACATCACTGATTCCACCACTGAGCCCACTCAGCTCAGCGCCAAGACCGGCGATGACGCCAACTCCGAGTTCGCGCTCGGCGAGGCCGCCTTCTACCAGAACGGTACTTGGGCTTGGACCGACCTGCAGAAGGCCGGCATGAAGGCCGAATCCGTGGGTATGATGCCGATTTACATCGGTGTCAAGGGCGAGGAGAAGCAGGGTCTGGCCACCGGTTCCGAGAACTACTGGTGCATCAACGACAAGGCTTCTGATGCCGACAAGAAGGCCACCGAGGACTTCCTGTCCTGGGTGATTACCTCCGACGCCGGCAAGAAGGCCCTTTCTCAGGACATGGGCTTCACCACGCCGTTCAAGACCTTCGATGACGTCAAGAGCGACAACCCGCTGACCGAGGCCGCTGTTGAGGATCAGAAGTCCGGTAAAACCCAGGTCTCTTGGAACTTCACCATGATGCCGTCCGAAGAGTGGAAGAACAAGATTGGTCAGGCCCTGCTCGAGTACGCTCAGGGCACCGGCAACTGGGACGCCGTCAAGACCGCCTTTGTGGACGGCTGGGCTTCCGAGTACGAGGCGTCCCACTGATTCCAGTCGGCATCAGTGAGCAACCTCGATAACTGAATCTGCGGCGCCCTACCCAATTTCCTTCTCCGGGGCGCCGCGCTTACCTCCCTACTCCACCTTGTGTGTCTCCTTTCCTATATCACTGAAGGCCACCGTCCGTTTGGGCGGTGGCCTTCAGTGATGCTTGGCGTTTGGTTGCTGGCCGGCTGTTGTGCTAGCGGGTTCTGGCTAGCGGATCTTGGCGGTAGAGGAACGAACCACAAGGTGAGCTGGCGCCACGACGTACGGTTCGTCGACGGGCTTTTCCTCGATGAGGTCGAGCGTCATGTGCGCGGCTTTGCGGGCCATGCCTACTGGATTCTGGCGAATCGTGGTCAGGCCGATGTCGTCGGTGTAGAAGCTGTCGTCATAGCCGATAAGCGATACATCGCCCGGCACGGAGAGACCGTTGCGCTCCAGCTGGAACATGAGCGGCAGAGCAATGCCGTCTTCCTGGCAGGCGATGGCAGTGGGCAGCTTAGGCAGACTCATCAGTTGGGTGACCACATCGCTGATTTGGTAACGGCCGGCATCATCCACCTTGCAGACGATGACCTGCGGTTCGATGCCCTCGTTGCGGCAGCATTCCGTGAAGGCGCCGAATCGGTTTTGCACGGAGAAGTTGAGCGACACATCGCGGTGGCCAAGGTTGATCAGATGGCGAGCCGCTAGCGTGGATCCCTGTACATCGTTGATGTTGACGGCGGCGGTGAACCCACGCACTTCAGGATCGACCGAGTTGATGCCGATGATCGGCACATCCGCCGAGGCCAGCTGAGTGATTTCGTTATTGTCGATGTCGAAAGACACCACGATAACGGCATCCGCGTTGCGGCGTACTGGCAGCATTTCAAAGAATTCGCGGCGTTCCTCGATGCTGGAGATTTGGAATACCGAAATATCGTATCCCGCAGCATGCAGCACTTCGTTGAGCCCCTCAATTACTGAAGCGGTGAACCATAGGCGAATGTGACCACTCATCAGTACCGCGATGCGCAGTGATCGGCCTGATTTCAAGGCCGCTGCCGAACGGGACAGGGAAAAATTGAGTTCGTCGGCGATGGCAAGCACGCGCTCGCGGGTTTTAGTCGAGACCAGATCCGGTCTGGTGAACGAGCGTGACACAGTGGAAATGGATACGCCGGCCTTCTGGGCGACATCTTGGATACTTGTGGTCATAACAGCCCCTTTGCCTTGCAAAACGCGAAGCGGACACAACTGGCTCCAGTGTACATGGTGATTGGGCAATTTGCACAATGACAACGATTGTATTACAAACGTTTGCAGATAGTCTATTATTATGCAGAAACGTTGGAATTTAGCTATTTTTTGGAGTGAAAGATAATTGCTCTGATGGAATGTAGTTGCATGTAGAAACGCTGTAAATGACAACGTTTGACATATGGTTGTCGAGTGTTTACCATGAAGCTTAGGCTTGATTGGCAGGATTCGCGAACGTGTGTTCTGCTTGACGGGCTGGAATTGAGTTGAACTCCGCGCTCGGCGCACGATGCAGTGCAGTGTTGCGGACTCAAGGAGGAGGAAAGTCATGATCAGCATGGCGGGCAAGGCAATACGCCGGTGGTGGGCGCTGTTTGCGCTACCCACGTTTGCCGCATTCATCATCGGGTTTTTGGTGCCCTTCATCATGGGCGTCTACTTGAGCTTCTGCGAATTCACCACCGTCACCGATGGCGAATGGATAGGGCTCAAGAACTACACCAAGGCGCTGAAGGACAAGGAATTCCTGCACGCATTGGGTTTCTCCACTGCATTCACCATCGTGACCACCATCGTGATCAACGTGATCGCTTTCGCCATCGCCTATATGCTGACCAAGGCGATCAAGGGCTCCACGCTGTTCCGCTCGGTGTTCTTTATGCCGAACCTGATCGGCGGCATTATCTTGGGCTACATCTGGCTGCTGCTGCTGAACGGCGTGCTGGCCCACTGGGGCCGCGCCTTGACCTATAAGGCATCCTACGGATTCTGGGGTTTGGTCATTCTGGTGTGCTGGCAGCAAATCGGTTACATGATGATCATCTATATCGCCGGCTTGCAGGCGCTGCCCACCGATGTGCTGGAGGCGGCGGCCGTGGATGGTGCCAATGGACGGCAGACCATGTTCCGTATCATCATTCCGTTGATGATGCCGTCCATCACGGTCTGCTCCTTCCTGACCGTGACCAACGGTTTCAAGCTGTACGATCAGAACCTCGCATTGACTAATGGTGCGCCGAGCAATATGTCTGAAGGCCTGGCGCTGAACATCACCCGCACCTTCTACGGCCGTATGGGCTGGGAGGGCGTCGGCCAGGCGAAGGCCGTGCTGTTCTTCATTCTGGTTGCGGTAATCGCCCTTATTCAGAACAAGCTCACCACGAGCAAGGAGGTGGCAGCCTGATGAACGAGAACAAGCCTGTGAAGCACGGCGCGTTGTGGACTGTCCTGTTCGCCGTCGTCTCTCTATTCTGGATCTTCCCGATTGTTCTGGTGTTGATCAACTCCTTCAAGCAAAAGGCATACATCTCCAAGAATGCGTTCTCTTTGCCGGCGGGCAAGGCGTTCGTGGGATTCGAAAACTATGTGCGCGGTGTTGAGACTACGCAGTTCTTCGCCTCGTTCGGTTGGACGCTGCTGATCACGGTTGGCTCGGTAATCCTGATTCTGGTGTGTACTTCGATGTGCGCGTGGTGGATCGTGCGCGTGAACAACTGGGCGGCCAAGCTTCTCTACACCCTGTTTCTGTTCAACATGATTGTGCCGTTCCAGATGGTGATGTTCACCCTCTCCAAGATTGCTGACATGCTGAAGCTCAATACCCCATGGGGTCTGTGCATTGTGTACCTCGGATTCGGCGCCGGTCTGGCCGTGTTCATCTTCACCGGTGTGATCAAGGGCATTCCGGCCGAGCTTGAGGAATCCGCCATGATTGATGGCGCTTCCGTTCCGCGTATCTTCTTCCAGATTGTGGTGCCGATTATGAAGCCGTCGATTGTTTCGGTGGCCATCCTCGAAGCCATGTGGATCTGGAACGACTCCCTGCTGCCATACCTGACGCTCGACCTAGGTAAGTACAAGACCATTTCGGTGGCTGTGCAGTATCTCAAGGGCGGTTACGGTTCTGTGGATATGGGAGCCATGATGGCCTGCCTGGTTCTGGCAATCATCCCCATCATCGTCTTCTACCTGGTATGCCAGAAGTATATTGTGAGTGGAGTTATGGCGGGCGCGGTGAAAGGCTGAATCCCAACAATCTGGCTCCCCTCTTTGAGGGGAGCTGTCATCGTAGATGACTGAGGGGAGCCTTGATGAAGCGCAGGTTACTCCCCTCAGTTGGCTTCCGCCGACAGCTCCCCTCAGGGAGGGGAGCCGAACGGCACAAGGAGTGAACTGATGAACTGGCTGGCACCGGATTCGAAATTCATGCGCGCGTGGAGCAATCTCATCGATGGCATATGGGTCAATATTCTGATGCTGGTCACATCCATTCCGATTATCACCATCGGTGCGGCTCTGACTGCCGGCCATGATGCTTGCCGTCGCTCCATCGAGGGAGAGGGCAAAGGCGTCACAGCCAACTACTTCCGCTCATTCAAGGCTAATTTCGTCAAGGCCACATTGCTGTGGCTGCCGTTCCTGGTGGTGCTGATCGCTTTGGCCTGGTCGTGGATTGTGCTGCAATTCACCCCGCTGCTCATCATCAAGTTCGCGCTTACCATCATCTGGCTCATCGGCTTTGAGTGGGTATTCGCGTTGCAGGCCCGGTTTGAGAACACCGTGGCCGGTACCCTGAAGAACGCCTTTATTTTCGGTATTTCCCATATCGCGATGACCGCGGCGCTTGTCGTCGTGGACGCTGTGTTCGTGGCGTTGCTGGTGGGCAGTTGGTTCTATATGCCTGGAGGCTTGTTCCTGTTGGTGATCCTCGGCTACGGCACCATGCTGATGCTCCACATCCCCGTTACCGAGCGCGTCTTCAAGCCGTATCTTCAACAATAAGAAAAGGCCGTTGCGGAGGAACAGTGGCCTTTTCTTATTGCCATAGGGCGATTATTTCTTTGCCTGAGTGATTTGGTATGCCACGAAGAGGATGGCCAGCCAGATTACGCCGGCGATAACAGCGATGCGGTAGCTGGCGGAGAAGCACATCAACACCACAACCAGTGCCAGGAATACCAGCACCACCCATGGGGTCACCTTGGCGAACGGCAGCTTGAAGTGAATCGCGTCGAGCGCCTCCTGCCCGGACTTGCCGGCCAGGTCGGAGTCTTCCGGAGCGCCACCGGCTTCCACCACCTTGCGGAACTTCATCTCGGTGAACATAATCATCGTCCAATTGATAATGCCGGCGATGGTGGCAATCGACATCAGATAGTTGAACGCGAATTCAGGCCACACGAACACCACGACCACGGCGATGGCGGTAATCACGGCGGAGGTCAGCACGCCGGCCACCGGCACGCCCTTGGAATTGAGCTTGCCGAGGTATGCGGGGGCGTTGCCCTGCTTGGCCAGCGAGTACAGCATGCGTGAGTTGGCGTACAAGCCGGAGTTGTAGACGCTCATCACGGCGGTCAGGCACACGAAGTTGAGGATTCCGGCGGCTGCGTGGATGCCCACGGAGTCGAAGATCTGCACGAACGGGCTGGACTTGCCATCGATGGTGTTCCACGGCACCACGGCCATGATCACGCCCAAAGCGCCGATGTAGAACACGAGGATTCGCCAGATGATGTCGTTGGTGGCACGCGGAATCGTGATCTTCGGATCTTCGGTTTCGCCGGCGGTGATGCCGATGAGTTCGGTGCCGCCGAAGCTGAACATCACCACGACCAGTGCCATCAGCAGACCGGTCCACCCATTATCAGTGTGGCCCATGAGTCCGTTCGGGAAGAAACCACCGCCCACGGTGAACCAGTTGGCGAAGCTTGCCTTGATGCCGGAGGCGGTAGGCAGGGCAAAGATGATGACTGCGAGGCCACCGATAATCATGGCGATTACGGCCACGATCTTGATAATGGCAAACCAGAACTCGAACTCACCGAACTTGGAAACACCGAGCAGATTTGCAGCGGTGATGAGCACCAGGAACACGGCTGCGGAGACCCACGTCGGGATTGCCGGGAACCAGTAGTTCACAAAGCTGCCAACTACGGCCAGTTCCACCATTGAAACGAGAATGTAGTTGAACCAGTAGTTCCAGCCGGAGATGAAGCCGGCGCGCTTGGACCAGTAGCGGGTGGCATAGTAGCTGAATGCGCCCGCCTTAGGGTCCTCGACGGACATTTCGCTCAGTGCACGCACAATCATGAAGATTGCGAAGCCGCCGATGAGGTAGGCCAGCAGAATCGATGGGCCGGCTAGGGCGATGGATTCGCTGGAACCGTAAAACAGGCCGGTGCCGATGGCGCCGCCGAGGGCGATTAGCTGGATATGGCGATTTTTCAATGATTTGCGCAGGGTCGCGGGTACCGGCACATCGTCGGTTTCGCGCGGCTTCTTAGGCGCGTCAGTAGTGCTCATGTTGTTCTTCTCTCGTAAGCCGCGGGCGGCGGTGTAGTCCGTCAGCGATTATGCTCAACGATGGTATTGTATGCCGATTGGTTCCACAAGACCGTGCGGAGACCATGCTGAGTTGGCATCAGCGGGGCGATTCTTCGGTTGGTTGGGGGATTTGCCCCGTTGAGGGTCCGTGGACGGGGTGGTTCTTCGATTGGTTGGGGGATTTGCTTCGCTGACGGGCTCTCAGTGGGGCAAAACCGCGATTTGTTCGAACATCTGCTTCGCTGAGGGGCCGTGAACGGGATGTTTTTTCGGTTGAGTGGGTGGGTGCTTCGCTGAGGGAGCATTGCGCAGCTTTGGGCAGTTACGTAGTGGGAGTGGGGGCTCTTACTCCCATTGGATTCCGCGAGTGGCTAAAAGCATTGTTTTACACTGGATACTACGACGGGATTTTGGTGGCTGCGATTGCAAGCCATCCGCGGCGAAATCGCTGGAGGTGCTCGATGGCGTATATCGAATTTGACAAGGTGGTCAAGGAATACCCGTCTGGCGGCACGTCGATTCGCGCGCTTGATGAGGCAAGTTTCACCGCCGATCAGGGCGAGCTGACAGTGATTCTTGGGCAATCCGGTGCCGGTAAAACCACGGCATTGAATATTTTGGGCGGTATGGATACCGCGACTTCCGGCCGTGTGGTGGTTGGCGAGCGTGATATCACGGGCTTGCGGAAGCGAGACTTGATTACGTATCGCCGCAACGATGTCGGCTTTGTATTCCAGTTCTATAACTTGGTGCCAAATCTCACCGCCCTGGAGAACGTGGAACTCGCCTCGCAGATTTGTCCCGACCATTTCGACCCGGCTGAAACGCTGCGCAAAGTCGGACTGGGGGAGCGCATGAATAACTTCCCGGGCCAGCTGTCCGGCGCCGAGCAGCAGCGCGTCTCCATCGCCCGCGCAATCGCCAAGAAGCCGAAGCTGCTGTTGTGCGATGAGCCGACCGGTGCCCTTGATTACGAGACCGGCAAGGAAGTGTTGCAGCTGTTGCAGGATATCTGCCACGACGAGGGAATGACCGTGATGATCATCACCCATAATTCCGCGCTCGCGCCGATGGCTCACAAGGTGATTCACTTCCGTTCCGGAACCGTGACCAGCGAGGAAATCAATACTGCGCCGCAGCCCATCGCAGACATCGAGTGGTAGGCGGTTCTTATGGCAACGGCAAGGCATTCTCATACCGGCTTCCCGGGTGGCCGACCTGTGAAACATCTCGTGAAACAGAGAAGCCAATCTGTGAAACGTCCCGTGAAACAATCTGAATCCGATGATCGCGGATCCAGCGTCTCCGCCGTGTTTGTCAAAGATGCCTTGCGTTGTTGGCTGCGCAGCTGGAAACGATTCGTGTCTATCGCCGTCATCACCCTACTCGGTGTGGCCGTGCTGACCGGCATCTACGCCGGTTGCCGTGATGCCTTTCTGGCTGCAAGCCGCTTTTACGATCAGCAAGGACTGCACGACTTGCAGGTGCTATCCACCTACGGTTTGACCGGTGACGATGTAGCGGCGTTGCGTCGCGTCGAAGGTGTGGAAACCGTGCAGCCGGAGCGCTCGCAGACGGTGACCGCTACGGTGAAAGGCACGAAGAAGACCGTCACCATGCAGGAAATCGGCACCGAAGGTTTGGATCAGCCGTATCTGCAGCAAGGGGATATGCCGAGCAAGGCCGGCGAAGTGGCGGTTACGCAGCAATTCCTCAACGACAGCGGGCTTGAGATTGGCGATGACCTCACTGTGACGCCGCGGTCCGCATCCTCAACCGTTCTGGTGGGCGCAGAGGATAAGAGCAACAGCGGCTCCAGTAAAAGCTCTGATGGAGATACGGGCACCGTGGGTGCTGCGGAAGACGCCACCACGAGCAACAACGAAAAAGAGCAGTCCCCGCAGTTCCCCACCGAACTCACCATTACCGCAGTAGTGCTTGACCCAAGCGACCTCAACAATCCAGCCGGCTATTCCGGCATGACCGCGTTCCGGTCCACCTCGTCCGAGGATTATGTGTTCTTTGCGCCCAGTGATGGCGTGACCGGCAATGTATACACGGCAATATCCATTGCGGTCGCAGGCGCGTCCCAATATGACACGTTCTCCGATGACTACGATGCCGCAATCAAAACCGTGGCTGACCGCATCGAGAGTCAGATACAAACCCAGCGGCAGAAAGCCCGCCGCCAACAAATCGTCACAAGCGCTCAGAACACGCTCGATGCAGCCAAGGCTGATGCGCTCAAGCAGCTTGACGAAGGCCAGCAGCAGATCGACAGTAATCGTGCTGAGCTGGAGGCCAACGAGACGAAGCTCGCAGAGAGCCGAACGCAACTCGAACAGAACAAAGCCTCCATCACTGACGGCGAGCGGCAAATAGCCGAAGGCCGCGCGCAAATAGCTTCCGCGCGTCAGCAGATTGCACAAGGTCGGCAGCAGATAGCCGATGCACGCGCACAGCTCGAGTCCGGCAAAGCCCAACTCACCAGCGCCAGGCAACAACTCGATGCCGCGCGGGCTGAACTGACCGCCAACCGGAGCAAGGTCGAACAAGGCATTGCGCAAATCGACCAAGGTGTGGCACAACTTGACCAGATGCTGCAGCTTATCCAGCAAGCCGATGATCTGCTATCCCAGCTCGATCCGAATATCGATGTCGATTCATCCACATGGCAGACTGTGAAACAGCTGCTCGCCAGTGTGGGAATCACCGTGCCCGACGTGCCGTCCATCAGTTCGCTGAGACAACAGTTAGATGCCAAACAGAATGAACTGCAATCGCAGCGCAGCGACGCGATCAAGAAAAAAACCGAACTGCAGCAAACCTTGGATGGCACGATTGCCCCCGCGCAGAACACCTTGGACCAGCAGAATGCGCAGTTAACGGCCAAAGAACAGGAAGCTGCAGCCGGAGAAGCGGAGCTCAACGCCAAGTTAACCGAGCTCGAATCGAATGCCGCACAACTGGAAACGCGGTCGGCGCAGCTTGAAGCGCAGGCCGCGCAACTGGCCGGCGGCAAACAGCAGCTTGAAGAGGGTGAAAAGCAGCTGAAAGACGGAGAACAGCAGCTTGAGGACGGCAAACAGCAGCTGGAGGATGCCCAACAAGAGCTGGATGAGAAACGCAGCGAGGCGGAGAGCGAGTTCGCCAAACAGCAGCGCCGTATCGACGACGTGGCCAACGCGCGCTGGTACATGCAGACGCGTTCCTCAATCGATGGATTCAGTTCGCTCAAGTCAGACGTCAGCTCCATCGAGTCCATAGGCCGCGCATTCCCGGTGGTGTTCTTGCTGGTCGCCGTATTGATGAGCCTGACCACCATGACTCGCATGGTCGAAGAAGATCGCGGACTTATCGGCACGTATCTGGGCCTTGGCTATGGTGGCGTGGTTGTCTCCCTGCGATACTTGCTGTTCGCGCTGCTCGCTTGCCTGTTCGGTGGCGGCGTGGGTCTGCTGGTCGGATTCCTTGGTATCCCGGCATTCCTACTGATTGTGATTAAGGGGCTGTATATATTGCCGGACGTGCGGCTTGAATACGACTGGGTGTACGGCACCGCCGGCATCCTATTGTTCGTGGTTGGTGTGGGTGTGGCCACCGCACTTGCCTGTCGTAGCGAAATTCGGCACACACCTGCCGCGCTGATGCGACCGAAAGCGCCAAAGGCCGGCGCCCGTATTCTGCTGGAACGTATCAGGCCGGTATGGAACAGGCTGAGCTTCTTGGGCAAGGTCACCGCACGCAATATCTTCCGGTTCAAGTCGCGCCTGTTGATGACCGTGGGTGGTGTGGCCGGCTGCACTGCACTGATTATCTGCGGATTTGCGATTAACGACACCGTGGACACCATCGGCGTCAAACAGTATGGGCAGATCTATCAATACGACTTGATGGTGGTGTCGAATGACGATGATGCGGCCGCGATGCGCAAGCAGGTCAAAAAGGATGGGCGGACCACCGAAACGTTGAACTTGCGCGTGGATAGTGCGGAGATGAGCAATGCTGCTCAGGAAAGCGAAACCATCCAGTTGATGGCGGTACCCAATAATTCGCTGAACAAATTGAACGATATGGTCACCTTGGAAGAGGCCGGCGATGAGGGGTGGTTTGGACTGCCTAACTTCTTCGGCGCATCAGGTGGCGGCACTGTGACGCTGGATGACAGTGGTGTGATTGTGGCGCAATCCGCTGCCAATTCGTTGGGCGTGCACACTGGCGATACCGTTACCGTGAGCAACGGCGGTAGCAGCCGCGCTAAGATAAAGGTCGCCGCGGTGGTGCGCAACCTCATCGGATCCGATGTGTACATCAGTGAGCGGCTGTACGACCAGAAATTTGCGGCACATGACATTGACTCATCTGCCTCGGATGGTGAGTCTTCCACTCTGACTTGGAACGCGATGCTTGCCAAACTGAAGGGTCCCGATGGGGAACAGGCCGAGTATGCGGATCGGCTGGGTGAGGAATCGTCGGTGGTGAAGGCCGTGAGTTGTGCGCATCTGGAGGCTACGTTCAAATTCGATTTGATGGCCGCCGTGGTGGCGCTGATTGTGGGGCTTGCCGGCGGATTGGCGTTGGTGGTGCTGTTTACGCTGGCCAACACGAACGTATCCGAGCGCGTACGCGAGATGGCCACGCTTAAGGTGCTGGGCTTCTATGACCGTGAAGTGCACAACTACGTGAATCGCGAGATGATGATTCTGACCGGCATGGGAGTGGTGGTCGGATTGCCTCTCGGTCGCTGGATTGGCGGGCTTCTGACGGCTGCACTGAATATGCCGTCACTGTACTTTGAAGTGGAAGTGCATTGGTACAGCTATGCGATTGCTGTGGCGGCCACGTTGGCATTCGCGCTGCTGGTGCAGCTGTTCACCAACCCGGTGCTTGACCGGATTGAGCCGGTCAGTTCGCTCAAGTCCGTGGAATGACCTTGCTTGAGCCCCCCTGATGAGGGGCTGTCAGCGAAGCTGACTGGGGGAGAGAAGACAAGATGGAGAAAGTTCAATTTCTTGGTGATGAATTGAACTTTTTGGCCTAATGTTCGCGGTATCATCACGTGTGTTCGTGAGCTGGGTGATTTTCGCGACATCTATCGGTGATACAGTTTGAACTTGCATTGAACGAGTGCCGTAGTCGGCGTGAACAGGGCCGAGCGGCAGAGAAGAGAAACGAAATCAGTATGGCCGATACAAATGCGAACGGTAACGCGCAGCAGTCCGGGAGCAAGCTCAAGTCCGTCGAGAGCCTTGATCAGACCAATGCGATGGAACGAGGCCTCAGCAACCGCCATGTACAGTTCATCGCCATCGGCGGCACTATCGGCACCGGCCTGTTCCTGGGCTCCGGCAAATCGATCTCGCTGACCGGCCCCTCGATCGTCTTCGTGTATATCCTGGTCGGCGTCATCATGTTCTTCCTGATGCGCGCCATCGGCGAGATGATGTACCGCGACCCCAGCCAGCACACCTTCATCAATTTCATCACCCGCTACCTGGGCAACGGATGGGGGCATTTCGCCGGCTGGACGTATTGGGCCGCGCTCGTGCTGCTGGGTATGACCGAGATCACGGCCGTCTCCACGTACTTCATCACCTTCTTCGACACGTTCGGCATCGACCTGACCCATTGGAAATGGCTGATCGAGCTGTGTTTCCTGGTGTCGCTGGTGTCCGTCAACCTGATTGCCGTCAAGGTGTTCGGCGAGGTGGAGTTCTGGTTCTCGATGATCAAGATCACGCTGATCGGCGCGATGATCGTCACCGCCGTGGTCATGATCGTGATCGGCTACCAGTACCCGGCCGCGCGGATTCATGGCGTGGATCATGTGAGCCCGGCGGGCCACGCCGGACTCGACAACCTGTTCGCCGGCTTCTCGTTCGCCCCGAACGGCTGGATGGCCTTCCTCATGAGCTTCCAGATGGTGTTCTTCGCCTATGAGCTGCTTGAGTTCGTGGGCGTCACCGTCTCCGAGACCAAGAATCCGCGTGAGGTGCTGCCCAAGGCCGTCAACGAGATCATCGTGCGTGTGCTCGTCTTCTACGGGGGCGCGCTCGTGGCCATCATGTGCATCGTGCCGTGGACCTCGTTCAAGCCGAACGAGGACGGCTCTTTCGCCTCCCCGTTCATCATGGTGTTCCAGTACGCCGGGCTGAACTGGGCGTCCGCCCTGGTGTTCTTCGTGGTGATCACCGCCGCGTCCTCGTCGCTCAATTCGCTGTTGTATTCCGCCGGCCGTCACCTGTACCAGCTGGCCGAAGAGTCGCCGAGCCCGATGCTCAACAAGATCGGTCAGGTTTCCGATCGCAAAGTGCCGGCGCGCGCAATTCTGGTGTCTGCAGTGCTGATTCTGCTCTCGCCGATTGTTAACGCCATTCCAGGTGTTTCCGGTGCGTTCGTGCTGTTCTCGTCTGCCAGTTCCGCGGTGTTCCTATTTATTTACATTCTGACGCTGGTGGCACACCGGAAGTACCGTCGTTCGGACGACTTCATCCCGGACGGTTTCGTGATGCCTGCATGGAAGGTGCTGAACACAGTGGCGATTGTGTTCTTCGTGTTTATTTATCTGACGCTGTTCTTGGCGGACGATACGCGCAATTCCGCGATTGCCGGCTTGGTGTGGTTGATTGGCTTCGGTGGCTTCTCCCCGGTCACGGCCG
>OBWG01000937.1_pt1 | contig 15332 bp, 12 predicted proteins | sample 1495221 | NCBI WGS metagenome assembly OBWG01 (sample SAMEA2580053, study PRJEB22360) | human gut metagenome | reverse complement strand
ATGATAGAGTTTCAACATGTAACTAAGAGTTTTAAAGATAATAAAGTCCTGTCGGATATCTCTCTGACGATTGAAGATGGGGAACTGGTGGCGATTATCGGTTCCAGCGGCTGCGGAAAAACCACAACGCTGAAGATGATCAACCGGCTGATCCGTCCGACGAAAGGCAAGATTTTTATCGACGGAAAAGACATTGAAGATATGAACAAAGTCGAGATGCGGCGCAGTATCGGATATGTTATACAGCAGGCCGGGCTGTTTCCTCATATGACGGTCAGAGAGAACATCGAACTGATTCAAAGATTAGAAAAAAAGGACGAAGAACAGATCAGGATGAATACGGAATATCTTATGGATATGGTCGGTCTTAACGGAGATGAATTCCTGGACCGCTATCCCAATGATCTGAGCGGAGGACAGCAGCAGCGTGTCGGTGTCGCCAGAGCACTCGCGAATAATCCAAAAATCATTCTGATGGACGAACCTTTTTCGGCGCTGGACCCAATGACAAGGGTCAGTCTTCAGGACGAGCTGATTGCTCTTCATGAGAAAGTGGACAAAACCATCGTATTTGTCACCCACGATATGGATGAGGCGATCAAGATCGCAGACAAAATCTGCATCATGAAAGACGGCCATATTCTCCAATATGATACACCGGAAGAAATCCTTAAAAACCCTGCAAACGAGTTCGTAGAAAACTTTGTAGGGAAGAACCGTATCTGGGGGTCACCGGAGTACATAAAGGTGGAGGATATTATGATTGAAAATCCGGTCACCTGTAACGGGGACCTGTCCAGGACCCGATGTGTCAAAAGGATGAAAGAACGGCATGTAGATACCCTGCTTGTAGTAGATAAAAACAGGAAGCTCCAGGGCATGGTCAACAGAAAAGCTCTGTACCGTGCCAAGAATCCGCTGGCTGCAGCGGAGACCATGATGAAGACAGATGTTCTGACTGCAAGTCCGGATGACAATATCCTGAAGCTTTTAAAACTGATCGACGAATATGATGTAGGGAATATTCCTGTAGTTGATGAAAATGAAAAGGTACTTGGACTGATCACAAACAGCAACCTGATCTCTACGCTGAGCCAGCAGTATTTAACAGAAGACGATGAAGATACAGCGGTGCGGCCGTCAGATGAAGACCAGAAAGATATGACAGAGAAGGAGGTGTAACCGATGGAATTTATTCAATATATGATACAAAACAAAGAACAGATTTTATCTCTGGTGACAGAACATATCGAACTCACCGCCATAGCAGTGGGCTGCTCTATTCTCGTCGGTGTCCCTCTCGGCATCCTGATCAGCTATGTGAAGAACTTAAATAAACCGGTTCTTGGAGTCGCAAATGTAGTGCAGGCGATCCCAAGCATGGCGCTTTTGGGACTGTCCATTCCTCTGTTAGGAATTGGTACCCTGCCGGCTGTTGTGATGGTTATTATTTATTCCCTGCTTCCCATCATAAAGAATACCTTTACCGGTATTAACAGCATCAGTCCGGAAATGGTGGAAGCGGCCAAGGGAATCGGATTAACAAAAGCACAGGTGCTGTTTAAAGTTAAAATACCTCTGGCCCTGCCGATCATCATGGCAGGTGTGAGGATTTCTGCGGTAACTGCAGTGGGGCTTATGACCATGGCTGCATTTATCGGTGCCGGAGGACTCGGATATCTGGTGTTTTCAGGAATCCGTACGGTCAACAATGCCCAGATCCTGGCAGGGGCTATTCCGTCCTGTATCCTGGCACTTCTGGTAGATTATCTCACAGGGCTGATTGAAAAGCTTGTGACGCCGATCAGTCTGCAGCAGGGATATGAAGGTTCAAAAGAACAGTTAAAAAGAAAGAGAAGACGCCAGAAAGGTGTCCTTGTACTGGTAGGAATTCTGGTAGCTGCCATCATGGGCAATTCGATAATTGCAAGCTTCAGGGGAGATGATAAGAGGATTGCCATCGGAAGCAAGGATTTTACGGAACAGCTGGTACTCTGTAACCTGTATGCCGATGTGATCGAGGATAAAACAGACATTAAAGTGGACCGCCGAGAGAATCTGGGCGGAAGCGAAGTCTGCTATGAAGCCCAGGACAAAGGCGAGATCGATATGTATGTGGAATACACAGGTACCGCATATATGAATATTTTAAAGGAAAAATCCACGGATGACATGGATAAAGTCTACAGGACTTTGAAGAAATATTTTAAGGAAAAGAACAATTTTGAAGTCCTGGATCAGACGAAGTTTAACAATACCTATACACTGGCTGTGACCAAAGAGACTGCAAAAAAATATAATCTGAACAAAATCAGCGACTTACGGGGAGTCGGTTCAGAGCTGAGTATCGGGTCCACTCTGGAGTTCCTGAACCGTGCTGACGGAATCCCCGGATTGTGTAAAACTTACGGTTTTAAGTTTAAGAGCGAAACAGGAATTGACGGCTCACCGAGATATACGGCTTTAGAAAATAAAAAAGTTGATGTGGTAGATGCTTTTGCCACAGACGGTCTGTTAAAGAAGTTTAAGCTGAAGGTGCTGGAAGATGACAAAAAATATTTTCCGCCATATTACGCAGTGCCGGTCATCAGAGAAGATACACTTAAAAAATATCCGGAACTTGAGAAAGTTATCAATGAACTGAGTTCTGCATTGACCAATGAAGCCATGATGGAAATGAATTATGAAGTAGATGAACTTGGAAAGGAGCCGAGAGAAGCGGCACATGATTACCTTGTAGAACAGGGAATTATTGAAAAATAGAAGATCATAGAGAAGCGCCACGAGAGGTGCGGGCGACGGTTTCTTGCCCGCAGGCGTTTTATTTTTCATAGTCCGCTTATATATATAAGCTGCCAATGTTATAAATATGGGTAGAATTTTGTCTCGCGTTATGCTAATATGACTAGGTATGTTATCAAATAGAATGAATGAGATAACGGCTCAACTCAAGAAATAAGGAAAGAGGAAGATAGAATGGCAAGCAGCATAGAAAAGGAAATCGGACGAAGGAGGACCTTTGCGATCATCTCTCACCCGGATGCGGGCAAGACAACACTTACAGAAAAGTTTCTGTTATATGGGGGAGCGATCAACACGGCAGGTTCGGTAAAAGGAAAGGCCAACGCAAAACATGCAGTCTCAGACTGGATGGAAATTGAAAAAGAGAGAGGAATCTCTGTGACTTCCTCTGTTCTTCAGTTTGAATACGATGACTACTGCATCAATATCCTGGACACGCCGGGACATGAGGACTTTTCTGAGGATACCTACCGGACTCTGATGGCTGCGGACTGTGCGGTGATGGTCATTGACGCGTCCAAAGGTGTGGAGGCACAGACGATCAAATTGTTTAAAGTCTGTGTCATGAGGCACATTCCTATTTTTACTTTTATTAATAAAATGGACCGGGAGGCAAAAGATACATTTGAACTCCTGGATAATATTGAAAAAGTGCTCGGGATTGACACCTGTCCGGTCAACTGGCCGATTGGATGCGGAAAAGAGTTTAAGGGAGTTTATGAGAGAAACCGCAGAGAAATCCTGGGATTTGAATCAGTATCCACAGGCGGTTCCAAGGAGGCGAAAGAGACCATCGTTTCCATTGATAACGGACAGGCTGAGCAGATGATAGGAGAGGACTTCTATGAAAATCTTATGGAAGAGATTGAACTCCTGGACGGTGCATCCCAGCCTCTCGATATGGAAAAGGTCCATAAGGGTGAGCTGTCCCCGGTATTTTTTGGATCTGCGCTGACGAACTTTGGTGTGCAGCCGTTTCTGGAGCATTTCCTTCAAATGACCACAGCGCCGCTTCCGAGAGTATCAAAAGGGACAGAGATCGCTCCTGCGGAACATGATTTTTCCGCTTTTGTCTTCAAGATTCAGGCAAACATGAATAAAAACCACAGGGACAGGATCGCTTTTATGAGGATCTGCTCCGGTAAATTTGAAGCCAATATGGAAGTAAAACATGTACAGAGCAAAAAGAAGATGCGCCTTTCCCAGCCGCAGCAGATCATGGCACAGGAGAGGAAAATTGTAGAGGAGGCCTATGCCGGAGATATCATCGGGGTATTTGATCCGGGGATCTTTTCTATTGGAGATACGGTCTGCATGCCGAAAGACGACTTTGAGTATGAGGGAATCCCTACGTTTGCGCCGGAGCATTTTGCCAGGGTCATTCAGCTGGACTCTATGAAGAGAAAGCAGTTTGTAAAAGGTGTGGAGCAGATCGCCCAGGAAGGTGCCATTCAGATATTCCAGGAACACCAGGCCGGTTTTGCCGAAATCATAGTGGGAGTCGTCGGAACCCTGCAGTTTGATGTGTTAAAATACCGTCTGGAGAATGAATACAACTGCGAGATCCGTCTGGAGCCGCTTCCGTACCAGGCGATCCGCTGGATTAAGGACGTCAAGACAGACATGAATAAATTAAAAGGCGTTGCAGAGGTAAAGAAAGTCCGGGATATGAGAGGAAATCCCCTTCTTTTATTTAAAAACGAATGGGGCATCCAATTTGTTCTGGACCGCAACGAAGGACTGGAACTGGTGGAATTCAGCAAAGAGTAGACAAAAACAGTTGACAGGATCAGATTTTGATTGTATGATATTAAGAGTTGTGAGAAACAACAGGAACAAGAAAGAAGAGTATCCACTCTCACCTTAGCACCGGAGTGACTTGGGTTAATATTTAAGAAATTGATTCTATAATCATGCTTGAATGTAAAGTGGATAGTCTGACTATCCACTTATTTTTTATGGAGGTGTAACGTTATTAGCGATTTAATGATCAATGGACAAATCAGAGACAAAGAAGTGCGGCTGATCGGAGAAGATGGATCACAGTTAGGGATTATGTCCGCAAGGGAAGCTCAGAAAAAAGCTGATGAGGCTGAACTGGATTTGGTGAAGATTTCTCCGAAAGCGAAACCGCCTGTGTGCAAGATCATCAATTACGGAAAGTATAAGTATGAAATGGCCCGCAAGGAGAAGGAAGCGAAGAAAAAGCAGAAGACTGTTGAGGTGAAAGAGGTTCGGATGTCTCCGAACATCGATACGAATGATCTGAATACAAAGATCAGCCATGCCAGAAAGTTTTTGTCTAAGGGTGCCCGCGTTAAAGTAACGCTTCGTTTCAGAGGAAGAGAGCTTGCCCATGTAAATTCCAGCAAGGGAATCCTTGATGAGTTTGCAAAAGCTTTAGATGACGTAGCGACCGTTGATAAACGTCCTAAATTTGAAGGCAGAAGTATGATTATGTTTTTAGCACCTAAGAACTAGTGCCAGGAAGAAAGAAGAAAGTACAAGGAGGAAATTATCATGCCAAAAGTAAAGACATGTAGAGCAGCAGCAAAAAGATTTAAAAAGACAGGAACAGGAAAATTAAAAAGAAATAAGGCATATAAGAGCCATATCTTAACAAAGAAATCTCCTAAGAGAAAGAGAAATCTTAGAAAATCTGCAGTGACAGATTCTACAAACGCAAAAGTAATGAAGAAGATTTTACCGTATTTATAAGATAGAATATTGAAGGAGGTACTATAAGAAATGGCAAGAATCAAAGGCGGAATGAACGCGAGAAAGAAACATAATAAAGTATTAAAGCTGGCAAAGGGTTACAGAGGTGCCAGATCAAAACAGTATAGAGTTGCAAAACAGTCTGTTATGAGAGCTCTCACATCTTCTTACGCAGGAAGAAAACAGAGAAAACGCCAGTTCAGACAGTTATGGATTGCACGTATCAACGCAGCTGCAAGAATGAACGGTTTATCTTACAGTAAATTCATGCACGGATTAAAGTTAGCGGAAGTTGACATCAACAGAAAGATGCTTTCTGAGATGGCAATCAGCAATCCGAAAGCGTTTACAGCACTGGTAGACGTTGCAAAAGGAAAATTAGCGTAAACATATCATTTGATTTTACGGCCCTTGCGGCTTTCAGATGCCCTTTCTGCGGGATACAGTTTTTATACTGTATCCCGCAGGAAGGGTGTTTTTTACATTAAATACCTCCGTTTGACATGTTTCTCTATAATGTTACAGAATATGCGTATTTATTACGAAACTATTACGAAATTATTTAAAAAGTATTGACATGGAGGCTGGGCGTGTTATAATAACACCTGTAACAACGATCTTAACAAAATTGTAACATTTAGAATTTGAGGAGGAAACATGATTATCAAGAAGATGAAACTGTCCGCCGCAGTAGTGGCCATGGCAGGTATGATATTGACATCGGCTCCTGTAAATGCGTCACCAAAAGAAACAGCGAAGCCGGCAGCGGAGGACCAGAAAAAAGAAAACAACCAGGAGCAGAGCAAGTATGCCGATAAAGTAGTTGCGAAAGTAAAGAGCTCCTCTACTTTGAACATAAGAAAGAAGCCGAATACAAATTCCAAGATTTTAGGAAAGATGAAAAGAGGAGCACTCGGGACCATTGTAAAAAAAGGTACAGAATGGACTAAAGTGAAATCTGGGGATGTGACCGGTTATGCGAAAAATGACTATCTTGTCTTTGAAGACGATATACAGGCGTTTGCAGAGAAAAATATTAAGAAGGTTGCAAAAGTCACCACAGAGACTCTCAGGGTCAGGGAAAAAGCTTCTAAAAACGCTGATGTAGTGACATTAGTCTCCCAGGATGAAACTTATAAGGTGAAAAAACAGAACAGTGACTGGGCAAAGGTAAAAGTCGATGGTGAAACCGGATATGTTTCAAAAGATTATGTGGATGTAAAATATAAATTTAAAAAAGCAAAATCTATGAAGCAGATTGAGGCAGAGCGCCAGGCAAAGCGCCAGGCAAAGCTGGAAGCAGAAAGAAAAGCCCGGGAAGCCCGGGAACAGCAGACTGTTCAGAACTCAGTCCAGTCATCAGGAAGCAGTTCCGCAGACACGCAGAGCACCGGAAGCAGCCAGAGCAGGGAATCGATTCCGGCATCTGCAAGCGTTTCAGGAACATCTACAGGAAAAAGAGTGGCGAACTACGCACTGCAGTTTGTAGGGAACCCGTACCGCTACGGCGGAAACAGCCTCTCGAACGGAATCGACTGTTCCGGATTTACACAGCAGGTCCTGGCCAAGTTCGGATACAGCATCAGCAGAACGTCCAGTTCACAGGCCTCTGAAGGTGTCGCAGTTTCCACAAGTAATCTCCGTGCAGGAGATCTTATCTTTTACGGAAGCGGCGGAAGCATCAACCACGTAGCCCTTTATATCGGCGGTGGACAGGTTGTGCATGCAAGTAATTCAGCTCCTTATCCAAAAGGAGGGATCAAGGTCTCAAATGCATTCTACCGGACTCCTGTATGTGCAAGAAGGATCATCCAGTAACAAAAGAATATACAAGAATAAAATTAATTTCCCGGAGACTTCGGTTTCCGGGATTTTTAGATTTATTAAAAAAATCTGAATTCATCTCTGAGAGTTGCAAAATTATGACAGCCGATGTATCATGGGTAATATATAAGGGGGGTATTATCATGAATAAAGCTTTAAGAAAGGCCGCAGGTGTTTTATGTATGGTCATTCTTACTCTGAGCGTGTCGGTACCGGCATACGCCGTGGAACCGGATAAAGCAAAGGACACTGCTGAGACTTCATCATCCAGTGCTTCAGAAACAGAGACAGAGGCGACCACAGAAGAACAGACGGCAGCACAGGAGCCTAAACCTACAACGGCTTCAGAAAAGGCTGCCACAGAGAAAAAGGGGGACAAAGCAAAGACAGAAGAAGTACATAACAAGAAGAAAAAGAGCAAGAAGAAACTAAAAAAGAAAAAAGATAAGAAGAAAGAGAAAGAAAAGAAGATCGTCGCTCCGGAGGAGTCTGTTTCCGTCAGATCAGAGACAGCTCTTGCCAGAGAGGAAAAATTAAAAAGACAGCTCTTGAGGGAAGAAAGCCTGGAGCAGAGTCTCATTCATGCGGATAAGTTAAAGGAAGAGATCCGGAAGTTTTATCAGGCACTGAATGAGCAGAGCGGCAGTGTGGCAATTCCGGGTGTAGTGGCATTGACCGGGGTGAAGAAGGACGTGAATGACACTCAGATCGGCCACAGAGTCAATCATTTGCTTCTGGAACTGTCAGTAAAGACCAAGAACGGTTATCTCAAAGACATCGCAGAAAACTATAATTTCGATGTAGCCGGTGAAGTGAAGGTGGCGGATGTCATTGAAGATGAAGAGACGATCCAGTTAAAGCAGTATTTGGACCAGCAGATTTTAAACTGCGACAAAACACAGGAGCAGAGGCTGAAGGAACTGAAAAAGAGCGGGAAAAAGATAAGGTCACTCAAGAAGCAGATCAAAGAGCTGAAGGCGGATAAGCCCCGCGTATTTGATCCGATGAATCTTCTGAAGAAAAGTAACTTGTCAGTGGAAGAGATTCGTCTGATGCTGAAGGGTTCCGCTCTTGAAGAACAGGCTCCCGCATTTTATAAGTGTGAGAAGAAATATGGGGTCAATGCAGTCGCTGTGATGGGCATTGCTATCCATGAGAGCGCCTGGGGGACCAGCAGGCGTGCCAGGGAGGACCACAACCTCACAGGCTACGGGGTCACATCTGACAGCGCCAAAGGCATCAATGCGCCGACTAAGGAAGAGAATCTTCTGATGACTGCCAAACTGCTGAAAGAAAAGTATCTGGTCAAGGGAGGGGCTTATTATCACGGCCCCACAGTAAAAGGAGTCAATCAGTGCTACTGTGTTGGGAACACATGGGCCGGCTATGTGACCAACCGATGCTATGAGATCATGAAAAGATTATAAAGATTCTGACGAATCATCGTCGAAGGGACGGTATTTTATACGCCACCTTTCGACGACTTTTTTTGCCCATTTTTCTCTTTGCCTGTATTGGAACAATGACAGGAACAGAGAAAGAAAGATGAGAAAAGTACACAGAACCCAGACCTTAAATAAGTATTTTTTGTCCATAAAATTCACCTTTTAAACTATGTAAATGATTTTTATTTATATAAGCTATTCTAACAAAAACAAATAACGGAGACAATAGAGACAGAAAAATGTATTTTAAAAATAGAAAATATTTATGTAAGCAGGAGTTTGTTGCTCTCGATTCATAAATATGTAAGAAGTGGAGTAGTGTATGAAAATGAATTATGAAGCGCTGGGACGGAAAATAAAAGAAGTGAGGAGAAAACAGAACATGACTCAGGAGTATTTAGCTGAGAAAGTTGATCTGTCGGTCAGCCATATTTCAAATATTGAAACGGCAAAGACAAAGGTTTCACTTCCCACGTTGGTTGAGATCAGCAATGTATTAGGAGTTTCTGTGGACTACCTGCTGATGGACAGTTATCAGTCACCGGAAATGAAAGAGGATATTTTTGTGAAAGAGCTTGACGCGGTGATTGAAAACTGCGGGCCGAGAGATAAAAAGATTGTATTGGAGATTTCCAGAAAGCTTGCGGAATTGTTAGACGGTGAGTAGAAAGATGGATGGGCAGACAGGTTCTCGATGTGAGTCAGGGGGATATTCGGATCACAAAAAATGGGGCCACCGGGGCAGTCTTGCACAGAATAAGACAAGCCTGAATCCGAAAGGATACCGGATCACAGGTAATTCGGGTACAGTGTGAATATGCAGGGATAGAAGACCATCGTTGCAATAGTTCCCGTGGATCGCTTCTTGCAGAAGGAAATCCGGACATATGGCTTATAGGAGCTATCGGCAGCACTTTAAGAAATGTTGCGGATAAGAAATACTGTGATCGTTGCCTAGGGCGATGAGACGACAGGAATGCCAGGCATCGGATCAGCAGGGGGCAATGGAAAGGTATTCAATGTCACAGCGGCACCGGATTTCGGATATCAGGAATATATCCAGGACGGGACTTCCCTTACAGATTACTCCTTTGTGGATGGCACACCGTTTAAAGAGAGCACCGCGATCCAGGTCGGAAAGTTTTATACGAAACTCTATTTCGGACCATTTCGTGATACCAATAAGATCGAAAAGTGGATGCAGGAACAGCAGAAAATTTTCAATAGTTTCAGGCGTGTATGTAAAAAAGTACAAGAAAAATTAAAAAAAGACTGGATATTTTCTTTGGAATCGTGTATTATTAATCATGCTTGAGACATGCAGAAGTGGCGGAACTGGCAGACGCGCTGTCTTCAGGCGGCAGTGGGATTACTCCCGTGAGAGTTCGAGTCTCTTCTTCTGCATTATAAGTAACGGTTAAGTTCGATGACAGAACTTAACCGTTTTTTTCAAAGAAGATTGCTTCGGGTCACCGATCAGATTTTAGATGCACGGATAGGAAAGATCAAGACATTTAATACAGAATGTAGGGCTGTTGCAGAATAATAGATTTTGCAGCAGCCCTGTTATTTGTTTGTTATACCTGAGGTTTCTGCTCTTTTTTCACAACCTTGCTTAGAATAAAGGAAAGAACGATACACAGAGCAGCAGCGGCCATTGCATATGCCCATGTCATGTTATAACCGGTTCTTCCATAATTATCCATCCAGCTTCCGACCAGAGTATACATGAACATATCAGGCATATAGCCAAGTGCGGAAGAGATACCGGAGACACGGCCGCTGAGCTCAAGCGGAATGCCCGCGTCCTGATGTACTGCGAAGTATTGGCTTCTCACTGCATAGATAAATATAAGTCCGATAAAGAAGTTTGCGATAACAGCGTTGCACAGCGAAGCATTACCCGGAAGGAGAATATAGCCGCCGAAAGATAAAATCAGTCCGATACATCCGCCGACGATTACTTTAATACGTGAGTGCAGCTTATCAGCAAGGAAGCCTCCGACGATACCTCCGACACCCTGGAGTAGATACCGAATACCGCCCAGAGTGGCAGCTGTTGTTGCGGTAAGTCCATAGAACTGCTGAGCGTATGTTGTAACATATCCGATCAGACCGTACATGCTGTAAGCAGTGAATATGATTCCAACCAGAATCCAGACCTTTGGAATCAGCAGACATTTGAACAGTCCTTTGGTGATTTCTATTACGGATTCTGCATTTTCTTCTTTTTTTGTATCTTCGATAAAGATAAAGTTCAATATTCCAATTACAATAACGACAACGGAACATAAACGGACGGCGGCGGCGCCGGCAACCTCATTCGTATAATGAGCGAAGGCGGCCGTCATGGCGAATACCAGTACAGCGTTCAGTACACCTCTCAGTCCCTCCTGAAGCCCAAAGAGACGGCCCTGCTCTTCTTCTGTGCCAAGCATACGCGTTGCCTTGATACATGCGGACCAGTATGTAATAATAGTAGAGATTCCCATCAGTATGAAAATGATACGGCTGATGTTGTAGCCGGGGAAGGAAGAAAACCAAAGTCCCAGAGCGCCGGTTGCCAGGAAAGAGAAAGTCAGAAGCTTTCTCGCTGAGAACTTATCGGCGATCGCCCCGCCGATAAAATAGGAGAAGGTTGCCATCGTGGCATAGCCGGAAGACAGCATCCCCATCTGTGCGTTGGAAAGCCCCATTGCATTTTGGATCGGTACATAGAATGTCTCGCGGATATAAGGTAATTGAAAGATAATTCCGGCACCTGCAGCCAGAAGAAGCAGAGTGCCATACTTTTTAATAAAAGCTTTGTCCATATTGGAATCCTCCTGTCAGATTTTTAAGATCTTTTTAAAGTCATTTTGGCGGCATGCTGCAGTCATGCGCCGGATGAAAGCAGATAAAAGAGAGAGTTTCTGCTTCGCGCGGAGTGATCCGTATGCGGTCATTCCGTGCTCGTAACGAAAAAAAAGAGAGAAGTACAGCCTGATGGCGTTACTTCTCTCTAATCTCTTGTAACTGAATTTATCATAATTTATTTGTGCAAAAAAGTCAATATAAACAATTTTAAAAGAAAAAACATGTAAAGTATGCACAAATTAAGGAATTGAAAAATATGAAAAATCAACAATTGACAAAAGGCAGTATAACATTTAAACTAAAGGCAGTTACCGAAAGAGATGATTAGAGAAAAGTAACGGACAGCCATTTTTATGGTTGTTTGGGTTACTTTTCTTTTTTTATTACCTTTTTTAAGAAGTTAATAAATTTCGCGCGCAAAATTCTCTTTTATGGTCAACAAATAAAGGATGCATAATCGAAAGGAGCCGGGAAGATGGCAATTATTTCAAGAGAACAGATAGTAGAAGGGCTGGTTAAGATTCTGGGACAGGATCGAGTGATCACGGATGAAAAGGTATTAAAAGAGAGCAGTTTAGACAGATATAGAAAATACGAACAGGTATGTGAGGTATATACACAGCCGATTCCGGCGGCTGTTGTCTATGTAATGAGTGCTGAGGAAGTATCAGAGGTGTTGAAATTCGCGAACGAGAATGAGGTTAATGTGGTTCCGAGAACCGGACATTCTGCGATTGAAGGAGGCCTGGAAACAGCCCTTAAGGACTCAGTAGTGATTGACGGTTCCGGAATGAACAAGGTATTAAAGGTCGACACTTATAATATGCAGGTAACCTGTCAGTGCGGGGTTCCGCTTCAGGAGTTGGATGATATGTTACGAGAACAGGGGTATACAACCGGACATTCTCCGCAGTCCAAGCCGCTGGCACAGATGGGAGGTCTGGTAGCTACAAGAAGTATCGGACAATTTTCTACTCTGTATGGCGGAATCGAAGATATGATCGTAGGTCTGGAAGCGGTATTCCCTAACGGTAAGATATGCCGTATCAAAAACATTCCAAGACGTGCGGCAGGACCGGATATTCGTCATATTATCTGCGGAAATGAAGGCGCAATCTGCTTTATTACCGAGGTTACGATGAAGCTGTTCAAATGGCAGCCACAGAACAACCATTACATCGGATATAAACTGGATGATGAGAAGATGAAGCTGGGATTCGACTGCCTGCGGGAGGTTATGGTAGAGGGCTACAGACCGTCATTTGCAAGGCTTTATGACGCAGCCGATGCACAGCAGCATTTCAGTGGATGGCTGGAGGAAGGAAAAGCGATCCTGATCTGGATGGCGGAAGGACCGGCAAACATCACACATGCGATTGAAGAAGGGATTAAGGCTCTGATGTCTAAGCATCCTGAACTTGAGGAGGTTGATCCGGCGTTAATAGAAAAATGGTATGAAGGTCTGAACTGGGGACCAGAGCAGATCGCAGAGGAAGCCGAGGAGATCAAGGCAACACAGAATATCGGTATTACTACGGAGGTATCAGGAAGCTGGGACAATATCTATGAGATCTACAGGACTGCCTGTGACAGGATTTTGGAGGAAGTACCGGATATGACTCTGATGGGAGGACATTCTTCGCATAGCTATATTAATGGAACGAATATGTATTTCGTATATTATTACAATATTGTTGACTGTGCACCGGAGGAGGAGATCAACAAATATCATGACAGGATCAACCAGATTATCTGTGAACAGGTGTTAAAATACGGCGGTTCTATCGTACATCATCACGGTCTGGGCAAAGCTAGGGCAAAATATGTGACACAGGAATATGGCTCTTCCTATTACATGTTGAAGACTCTGAAGCAGGCATTCGACCCGAACGGGATTATGAATATGGGAACATTGATTCCGCTAAGAAAATAAAAATCATGTTTGAGACCCTTCCGAAACTGTTTTCCAGGCTGTGGGAATGAGTTCCCAGGGTGGTCTGCCGGGAGTTCCCGAGAATTTATATGTAGAAATGGGAGACGGGTATGAGGATATTAGGGTGCTTTAAAGCTGTTCCGGCGTTGGATCTTCTGGGAGAAGAAGACTGGGTGTCTGATGAAAGGCATAGAATCCATACAGAATATGTAAAATTGGAATGGAACTGTTTTGACGAAGGTGCGTTAGAGATGATGCTGAGGCTTTCTGAGCTGTCAAAAGATGCTGAAGCGAATTGCGAGCTGGAGGCTTTGACGGTGGGGAAGAAGAAGACAGACACTTTCTTAAAGACATTGTATGCGCTGGGATTTGCTCACGCGGTGCGGATAGAAGCAGAAGAAGGAGAGTATTATCCGCCGGAGCTGACGGCGGAGTTGATCGCAGCTTACACAAGACGTTCGGAAGGGAAGCAATATGACGCGGTAGTGACCGGGACGCAGAGTGCGGATGGAAGCTATATGAAGACGCCTTATCTTCTGGCAGAGATGCTTGGGTGGCCGTGTATCAGTCAGGTGACGGGGTTTGAACCGGCAGGCAGAAAGATGCTCAGGATCACCAGCCAGGTCAGTGGAGGGACGAAGGTGCAGGTGGTAAAACTGCCGTGTGTCCTTGCTGTGGGCAATAGCTCCTGTGCGTACTTGCGTATTCCGACTCTGAAGGACAAGATGAGGCTTGGAAAGCGCCCCATTGAATATCTTTTACCGGGAGATTTGTCCGAAAGTATGCAGCTTAGGGAGGATACCATAGAAGATGGATCGTATACAGGGGAAGTCCTGAGAGCGCTTCTGCCGGTAGACAGAAGCAGGCATACGGTGCTGATTGAGGGTGGCAGCCCGCAGGAGAAGGCCAGGATATATTATGAGCAGTATTTGAAAGGCAGGCTGAAACGGTTATGAGATATCATTTTATCGTAAATATGGATGCACCGGATGTCAGGATGCAGATGCAGGAGCAGAAGGGATTCGCCGAAACATATCTGTCAGAGTGGACAAAAGGGGAAGCAATTCTGCTCACTGCCTCAAGAGAGAAGTTATATCAGTGTGATCAGAGCAATGCGAAAGAGGCGATAGCAGCAGTGGCAGAGAATGATGTGCCGGAAACGTTCTTAGAAGCGCTGATGCCGCTTATTTGTAACGATGACCTGTATCTGTTTTCGGGGGAATTGCAGAATGTACAGTTGGCGGTCAGAATGGGATACCGTACGGGAGGAAGCTCCGTGAATGGTGCACATGGTATTTTTGCAGAGGATAACGGACAGGTTACGGTAAGACGGATGATGTATTCAAATCACATGGAGGTAGTCTGCGGACTGTGCCGGCCGCCGTATTTCTGTTCACTGGCGAACGGGCTTGAGAGGGCAGAGCTTTTGGACAGACCATTTGAGATAAAAGAGGAAACCTTCACGGCGGAGGCATCCGGGCATGTTGTTTCGGAAGAAATAATCCCGGACGAGTGTGACCACGGTCTGGAAGATGCGGATGTGGTTATTGCAGGCGGCCGTGGGATCGGCGGCCGCAGCGGGATGGAGCTTCTGTATCGGGTTGCGCAGGCCGCAGGGGGGAGAGCCGGAGTCAGCCGTCCGGCAGCAATGAATGCGTGGGCACCGATGGATCAGATGATCGGAGTTTCAGGAAAGCTTTTGCATCCGCAGATTTGCATCGCGGCGGGCGTGTCGGGATCGGCGGCGTTCTATG
>OBWG01000936.1_pt1 | contig 15340 bp, 16 predicted proteins | sample 1495221 | NCBI WGS metagenome assembly OBWG01 (sample SAMEA2580053, study PRJEB22360) | human gut metagenome | reverse complement strand
AGCTGGTTCATAGAAACATGTAATACCCATGTATTCTCAGTTTGTTTAAAATAAAAGAGACAAACAAAGAACAAAGCAAACTTAAAGAAACACCCTTTGGGTATACCATGATGCCTTGAAAAACAAGGCAAAATTAATGAAAGGATTATTTTACATATGGACTGCGGATTTGCAACAAAATGTATTTACGGAAATGGAAAAGATTTTGAAAAAGATAAGACAGGGGCAATCAGCTTCCCCATTTATCAGACCGCAACCTACGAACATCCGGAAGTGGGAAGGAGCACAGGATATGATTACAGCAGGCTTCAAAACCCCACAAGGCAGCAGGTGGAGAAGGTTGTGGCAGCATTGGAAGGTGGGGTAGATGCCCTGGCATTTTCTTCCGGCATGGCGGCGATTACTGCGATGATGGAATTATTTCAGCCGTGTGACCATCTTATCACAGATGCGGATCTTTACGGAGGCAGCATACGGTTATTTGACAATGTGAGTGAGAAAAATGGTATTACATTCAGCCATATTGACTGTTCCAGTGAAGATATAGAAAGCTTTATACAGAAGAACACAAAAGCAATCTTCGTAGAAACACCGACAAATCCTATGATGAATGTGGTAGATATCCGTAAAACTGCAGAAATAGCGAAAAGGCATGGATTGTTATTGATTGTGGATAATACATTTATGTCCCCATATTTTCAAAAGCCATTTGATTTAGGGGCTGATATTATCATACACAGCGGAACGAAATTCTTAGGGGGGCATAATGATACCCTTGCCGGATTTATTGTGGTGGGTTCACAGGAGATGTCGGATAAACTCCGCTTTTTCATTAAGACGGTGGGTTCAGGACTTGCACCGTTTGACAGTTGGCTGATTCTGAGGGGAATTAAGACATTGCCTCTCAGGATGGAGAAGGCACAGGAAAACGCAAAGGCGATTGTGGAGTTTCTGCGGGGAGAGGAGAAGGTAAAAAAAGTATATTATCCGGGAATTGAAGGTTCTAAGGGATATGAGATCTGTAAATCCCAGGCAAGCGGATTTGGCAGTATGCTCACTTTTGAAGTGGAAAGTAAAGAACTGGCCCTTCATATTTTAAAATTCACAAAATTGATACCATTTGCGGAAAGCCTTGGAGGAACCGAGACATTGCTTACCTACCCTGCCACCCAGACCCATGCAGATGTGTCGGAAGAAGTGCGTATGAAGAATGGAATCACAGAAAAGGTGCTTCGTTTGTCGGCAGGCATCGAGGACAAAGAAGATTTAATTCATGATTTAAAGCAAGCCATTGAGTCTTTTGAAGGCTAATGGAATGCGAATAAAAATTTGCGAATCATTCATGATAAGAGAGGATGGTGTATATGCAGGCAGAAAAGAATTTAGATTTTGATACCGTAACAGACCGAAGAGATACAGACTGTTTGAAATATGATTTTGCCAAGAGACGGGGCTACCCAAAGGATGTCCTGCCTCTTTGGGTAGCGGATATGGATTTTCGGACATCAAGTCTGATATTAGAGGCGATACATACAAGAGTGGAGCATGGCATTTTTGGCTATACGGAGAGCCGGGACAGCTATTTTGAAGCAGTGTCAGGCTGGATGAAAAGGAGACATGGCTGGGATGTGGAACGCAGATGGCTGGTGAAAACGCCGGGGGTGGTGTTTGCCCTGGCTATGGCAGTAAAAGCGTATTCCAAAGCAGGAGATGCGGTACTGATTCAGAAGCCGGTCTACTATCCCTTTACTGAGGTGATAGTAGATAATGAAAGAAAAGTAGTAAGCAATAATCTGATACTGGGAGAGGACGGAAAGTATCATATTGATTTTGAGGATTTAGAAAACAAAATAATAGAAAACAAGATACAATTGTTTTTGTTTTGCAGTCCCCACAATCCGGTAAGCAGGGTCTGGACGAAAGAGGAACTGGTTAGAATTGGAGAGATATGTCTGAAACATCATGTGGTTGTTGTAAGCGATGAGATTCATGAGGATTTTGTATTTGGTCACAGGAAACATTATGTTTTTGCAGACTTAAAGGAAGAGTTTCAGGATATTTCCATTACCTGCACTTCGCCGGCAAAGACCTTTAATCTGGCGGGGTTACAGATTTCCAATATATTTATACCGAATGCTGCCCTGCGGGGGAAATTCAAGAAACAGATCGCAGCGGCAGGCTACAGCCAGTTAAATATCATGGGGCTGACGGCCTGCGAGGCGGCTTACCGGTATGGAGACACATGGTATGAGGCAATGATGAGGTATGTAGAAAGCAATATTGATTTTGTGAGGGAGTATTTGAGAGAGAATCTTCCGCAGATCCATATGACAGAGCCGGAAGGGACTTACCTTCTATGGCTTGATTTTCGGAAACTTGGACTGCCAGAAAATGAACTGGAAGATTTGGTGGTAAAAAAAGCAAATCTCTGGCTGGATTCCGGTGCAATATTTGGCAGGGCAGGAGAAGGCTTTGAACGAATCAATGCTGCCTGTCCGAGAAGCATTTTAAATCGGGCCCTAAATCAACTGAAAGCAGCTATTCTAAGAGAGGCAGGTGACTAGAGATGCTTCACATTGACACGGAGGAAGCAAGGGAACTTTTGTTAAAGGGGGAGTTTGGGCTGGAAATGGAAGGGCTTCGTGTGGACAAAGATGGCTTTTTGTCCCATACGCCCCATCCGTTTGGAGAGCATACACATATCGTGCGGGATTTTTGTGAAAATCAGACGGAAATCAACACGAATATCGAAAAAAGCCCGAAGCATGCAGTGGAAGCATTAAGCAGATATTATATGGAAATTCAAAATACACTGGAGAAATTACCGGAGCCGGAATATCTCTGGCCGTTTTCAAATCCACCCTATATCCAGAATGAAGAAGATATTCCGGTAGCAAAATTTAGCGGTATGGAATCATCGAAAACGGTATACAGGGATTATCTGTCTGACCGTTATGGCAGGTATAAAATGGAATTTTCCGGTATTCATATCAATTATTCCTTCTCAGAAGAGCTTTTAAAAAAGGATTTTAATAGAACAGGCTTGTCAGATTTTAAGGATTATAAAAATCAGTTATATCTGGACCTGGCAGAAAGGCTGGCAGCTTATGGCTGGATATTGGTAGCAGTGACAGCTGCAAGTCCGGTACTGGATTCCTCCTATGTGGAAAAGGGAAAGTTTGATGGGGATTTATTTATGGGTCTTGCATCTGTAAGGTGCAGCGAACTTGGATATTGGAATTTCTTTGCGCCGATATTAAATTATTCGGATTTGCAGGCTTATGTGGACAGCATTCATGAGTACATAGACGAAAAGTGGATCCAGGCACCGTCCGAATTGTATTATCCCATCCGTTTGAAGCCAAAGGGGGAGAATAATCTGAAGAGCCTGTTAGAAAACGGTGTGAATCATATTGAGCTTCGCATGTTTGATTTAAATCCCCTTGCAGAGTATGGAGTGGACGAAAGGGACATTGCCTTCGCCCAGCTTCTCATGGGCTGGCTTGCCTCTACGCCGAAACAGAAATTTTCAGAAAAGGATCAGGTGCAGGCAATCCAAAACTTTAAAAATGCAGCGCATTATGATTTGAAAACGGTAAAGATTATCGTGCCGAATGGAGAGGTGTATTCCGTGGTTCAGGCAGCATTAAATGTGATTGGCTTTATGAAGGAGTTTTATGAAGGATATTCGCAGGAAGTAAAGGAAATCCTAGCGTTTGAGGAGTCCAAATTTACGGAGGCTTGGAACCGTTATGCATGGCAGATACGAAAATTGTATGGAAAAGGATATGTGAAAAAAGGATTGAAGCTGGCAGAAAAGAAGCAGAAGGAAAGCAGGTGAGAGCCGGTGTGTGAATTATTTGGCATAAGCAGCACGAAAAAAGTCAGGGTAAATGAATATTTAAAAGAATTCTTTTCCCATAGCGTGGAGCATCCCCATGGCTGGGGCATGGCAGCCTTTTATGAGGGCGTGGCATCCATAGAAAAAGAACCAATACAGGCATTAAAAAGCAGTTATTTGAAAGAAAGGCTGCGGCATAAGATAGAAGTTAGTACTATGATCGCCCATATCCGGCTCGCCACGGTAGGCTCTATGGATTATGAAAACTGCCATCCCTTTGTAAGGCAGGATAATTACGGAAGGAGATGGACTCTGGCACATAACGGAACCATGTTTGATGCTCCTGCCTTAAACCCTTATTTTTACGGGCAGGAAGGACAGACCGATAGCGAGAGGCTTCTTTATTATTTTATTGACAAAATAAATAAAAAGCAGAAATCCCTTAGACGGAGTTTAACAGAGCAGGAACGCTTTGAGTTTTTAGACGGATTGATAGGCGGTATGGCAGCAGGGAATAAGACGAATCTGCTGTTTTATGATGGAAGTGTAATGTATGTGCATACGAATTACAGGGATTCCTTATACTATGCTACAGAACAGGATGCCGTCCTGTTTGCGACTGTCCCACTATCAGACAAACAGGAATGGAAAGCGGTACCGTTTATGCGGCTGATGGCATGGCGGGATGGAAGACATTTATATACCGGTCATAAGCATGGTCATGAATATAAGGATAATGCAAAGGATATGCAGTTTCTTTTTCTGGATTCTTCCGCATTATAGAAGGACTGGTTATAACAGCAGGTTATAACCAGTTCTAATTTTTTGCTTTCTTTAAATTGAAAAAAGTGATTGACATGGAAACAAAGAGTTAATATAGTAACATACATACAATAACATATAAAACCTATGAAATAAATAGGCAATAAAGAAGAAAAATAAATTTTGAGGTAATCAGTTATGTCAGAACTCAAAGAGAGTGCATTGGAATTAATCGGAGGGTCACCATTACTGAAACTTAGCCGCTACAGCGAGAAAGTAGGCGTTACCGGGGCAAACATCATCGCAAAGCTGGAGTATCTGAATCCGGCAGGTTCCGTAAAGAACAGAATTGCTTTGGCAATGATTGAGGATGCAGAAAAGGGTGGTAAATTAAAACCGGGAGCTACGATTATTGAGCCTACCAGCGGAAATACGGACATCGGCCTTGCGGCGCTTGCAGCAGCAAAGGGCTATAAGGCAATCCACTTTATTCTTATGAAAAAGGCGGTGTTTATATGCAAGATAAGCCAGTGGAATCTTCAGGTAAGGATTTTCTATATCTTGCCCATTACCTTAAAATATCAGATGATGATACATATGCAATAGGTGATGGTAATAATGACTTTGGCTTAATCAGCAGTGTCAGATATCCGATTGCAATGGGAAATGCCAATCAAAAGATAAAAGAAGCTGCAAGATGGATAACGAATTATAATGCTCATGATGGTATTGCAAAGGTGATTGATATGGCTTTCCATACTATTAGGAAAGTCAAATTTTATGATTTGGATGATGTGGTAAGAATTGAACAGGAATGCTTTCCGATAGAAGAGGCTGCAACAAGAGAACAGTTGTCGGCAAGAATTGAAACTTTTAGCAGTCATTTTTATATATTGGAATATGCAGGAGTGCCTATTGGGTTTATAAATGGCATGGTAACAAATGGAGAAGCCATTACGGATGAAATGTATGAAGATGAAAATATGCATATAGAAACAGGAGAGTGGCAGACCGTATTTGGATTAGATATAGTAAAGAATTTCAGGCATCAGGGATATGCCAGCGAATTGATGCAGGAATTTATCGGCAAGGCAAGAGAAGAAAAACAAAAAGAAGTAGTTTTAACCTGCAAGGAACAGTTGATTTCTTTTTATGAGCAGTTTGGTTTCTGCAATATGGGTATATCCGGGTCCGTTCATGGTGGAGCTGTTTGGTATGATATGAAATTAAGCCTGATATAAGAAAAAATTATAGCCAAATATAAGCTATCCATATTATACAAAGCCAGAAAAATATATTATACTGCATTTAAATTTAAGAAAGAAATGAAAGGAGCGATGCTTATGCATGGAAATTTGGGAAAAGTTATGAAAGGACGAATGTGTTGTATGCGTAGCATTTGTATGAAGAAATAACAGGATGGTGAAATAGATAGAAATGAATTAAATTAGTGAACCATAAAAATGTATTTTGGGAGGATTTCATTATGAGTGAATATAAATTTGAAACATTGCAGTTACATGTAGGACAGGAGCAGGCAGATCCGGCAACGGATTCAAGGGCAGTGCCGATTTACCAGACAACATCTTATGTGTTCCATAATTCTGCCCATGCTGCAGCAAGATTTGGACTTACCGATGCAGGGAATATTTATGGAAGACTTACAAACTCCACACAGGATGTGCTGGAAAAGAGACTTGCAGCCTTAGAGGGAGGTGTTGCAGCATTGGCATTAGCCAGCGGTGCGGCAGCCATTACATATACCATTCAGGCACTGGCACAGGCAGGCGACCATATTGTCTCGCAGAAGACCATTTATGGCGGTACGTTCAATCTTTTGGCACACACCTTAAAGCAGTACGGAATCGAGACAACCTTTGTGGATGCACATAACCTTGATGAACTGGAGGGAGCAATACGCCCGAATACGAAAGCAGTCTTTTTGGAGACACTAGGAAATCCAAACTCGGATATACCTGATATTGATGCAATTTCAGAAATTGCACATAAACATGGGCTTCCGCTTGCAATTGACAATACCTTTGGAACGCCATATTTAATCCGTCCGATTGAGCATGGTGCAGACATCGTAGTGCATTCAGCCACAAAATTCATTGGCGGGCATGGAACCACCCTAGGGGGAATTATTGTGGATTCCGGTAAATTTGACTGGAAGGCAAGTGGGAAATATGCCAATATTGCAGATGCCAATCCAAGCTATCACGGTGTGTCCTTCGTGGATGCCGCAGGTTCTGCCGCATTTGTTACTTATATCAGGGCGATATTGCTCCGTGATACGGGTGCAACCATATCACCGTTCAATGCATTCCTTCTGTTACAGGGAGTGGAAACACTTTCGCTTAGACTGGACAGACACGCAGAGAACACAAAGAAGGTTGTGGAGTATCTGGCAAAGCATCCGCAGGTAGAGCATGTGAACCATCCATCGTTGCCGGATCATCCGGATCATGCTTTATATAACAAGTATTTCCCGAATGGCGGCGCATCCATCTTTACCTTTGAGATTAAAGGGGGGCAGGAAGAGGCCCACAAATTTATTGACAATCTTGAGATTTTTTCGCTGCTTGCCAATGTTGCGGATGTAAAGAGCCTTGTCATCCATCCGGCAACCACCACACATAGCCAGTTGTCTGAGGAAGAATTGCTGGATCAGGGGATTAAGTCGAATACAATCCGTCTTTCTATTGGAACAGAGCATATTGACGATATCATTGCAGATTTGGAAAAGGGCTTTGCTGCGGTTCGTGGTTAAAGGGAAGTTGTCCTGATGCTTTTGGCTCATATCATGGATAAGATTTAAAGGGACAGGATAGGTATTTTTCAATATTTATCCTGTTTTTCTATGGGTAAGCCGTGTAAAGAAGATTGACAAGAAATTGGAAAGCAGTATTATTAAGTAAAAAACCTATAAAAACAATAGGTGAGATAGGAGGAATAAGAATTGGAAAATTTGATTTACTTAGACAATGCGGCTACTACAAAAGTGAACCATGAGGTATTTGAGGCAATGAAACCATACTTTGAGGAGAAATATGGAAATGCCTCCGGTATTTATACATTTGCAGGAAAAGCAAAAAAGGCTGTGGACGATGCAAGGGAAACCGTTGCTTCGTTTTTAGGTGTAAAACCGAATGAAATCTATTTTACCGGCGGCGGGAGTGAATCCGATAACTGGGCATTGAAGGCCACTGCCTATACATTGAAAGAAAAGGGAAACCATATCATAACTTCCAAGATTGAGCATCATGCCATTCTGCATACATGTAAATTTATGGAAATGCAGGGTTTTGAAGTGACATATCTGGATGTGGATGAAAATGGGGTGGTAAAGCTTGACGATTTAAAGGCAGCCATCCGACCGACCACGATTCTTATTTCGATTATGTTTGCCAATAATGAAATCGGGACAATCGAGCCAATCAGGGAAATCGGGGAGATTGCAAAAGAGCATAACATTTTGTTCCATACAGATGCCGTGCAGGCATATGGCCATCTTCCAATCAATGTGGAAGAGCTTCATATAGACATGCTTTCTGCCAGCGGGCATAAGATTAGCGGACCAAAAGGCATCGGTATCCTGTATATGAAAAACACTGTAAAAATCGGCTCATTTATTCACGGAGGCGCACAGGAGCGTGGCAGGAGGGCAGGAACGCATAACACACCGGGGATTGTGGGTTTTGCAAAGGCTACAGAAATTGCTGCTGCCAATATGGAAAGGCGTGCAAGACAGGAGACGGAGCTTAGGGATTACTTGATTGAAAGAGTGTTAGATGAGATTCCGTATGCCAGATTAAACGGTCACAGGGAAAATAGATTGTCCAATAATGCTAATTTCTGCTTCCGTTTCATAGAGGGAGAATCTCTTTTAATTCTGCTTGACCAGAATGGGATATGTGGATCCAGCGGTTCGGCATGTACTTCCGGTTCACTGGATCCGTCCCATGTGCTTCTTGCTATAGGGCTGCCGCATGAGATCGCACATGGCTCCCTCCGGCTTACACTTTCGGATGAGACAACAAAAGAAGAGATTGATGTTGTTATAGAAAAGCTAAAGGAAATCGTAAAGAGACTTCGCAGTATGTCCCCGTTATATGAGGACTTTATCGGGAAGGAGGCGAAATCCTCCTGATAGGGTAAAGGATGAAATAGATAGACTGAAATTAGGAGGATTACAGGCATGAGTCAGGTGATTGAATACAGTGAAAAAGTAATGGAACATTTTAATCATCCGAGAAATGTGGGAGAAATTGAAAATCCCAGCGGTGTCGGTACGGTTGGAAATGCCAAGTGCGGGGAAATTATGAGGATTTATCTGGATGTGGATGAAAACGGAGTAATCAGAGACTGCAAGTTCAAGACATTTTGCTGTGGTGCAGCAGTGGCGACAAGCAGTATGGCTACGGAAATGGTAATCGGGAAAACGGTGCAGGAAGCACTTACAGTGACAAACAAAGCAGTAATGGAAGCATTGGATGGATTGCCGTCAGTTAAGGTACACTGTTCCCTGCTGCAGAGGAAGCAATTCATGCCGCACTTTAGGACTATGCATAGAAAAACAACATTGAAATTGAAGGGCTGAAGCCGCCGGTAGACGATATTGATGAGACAGAAAAATTTTATGAGTTGTCCGGTGATTAAGTATGTCTAAGACAAAAGTTGTTGTGAGAATGTCCGGTGGTGTGGATTCCTCGGTTGCTGCGTATCTGTTAAAGGAACAGGGATATGATGTCATTGGCGAGACGATGCAGATTTGGCATACTGAAATGCTGTTTTGAGGAAAAAGTAAGGGCGGCGCCGCCAGGGCAGGCTATCGTCTTCTATCATGGGGAATATGTTCTTGGTGGAGGGACAATTATAAGAAACAAGGAGGCTTCAGGATTATGATATCAACAAGAGGCAGATATGCATTAAACATTATGCTGGACATACTGGAGCATGATAACGGAAAGCCGGATTACTTGGAGGCGTTAGAGGCGCAAACGGCGGGTACTATTTAAAAAGGCCTGCGAAAGATATCAGTGTCGGAGAGATTCTTCGTGTTATGGAAGGAAATTTGGCACCGACCCCTGCGTGGAAGAGAATAGCATTCCATGTAAAAGAAAGGATAAATGTACGAATAGTATTCTCTGGAGGAAAATCAATGATGCGGTAAATTCCGTAATTGATAAAATTACATTGGAAGATATGCATATGTGGGAACATGATACAACTTAACATATTAGCATTGCCAAAATATATGAAATGGATAGTTTATAATAACAGCAGAAAAATAATAAAAAATGAACAGGAGGCAGTAAAATGGAAGAGAATCGTTACGAATTAAATAAGAATCTGGCACAAATGTTAAAAGGTGGAGCCATCATGGATGTTACAACACCGGAGCAGGCACATATTGCAGAGGAGGCGGGAGCTTGTGCGGTTATGGCACTGGAAAGAATTCCGGCAGATATCCGTGCAGCCGGTGGAGTATCCAGAATGAGTGATCCAAAGATGATTAAGGGAATACAGGAGGCGGTTTCTATACCGGTCATGGCGAAATGCAGAATCGGACATTTTGTGGAAGCTCAGGTTTTAGAGGCAATCGAAATTGATTACATTGATGAAAGCGAAGTATTATCACCGGCAGATGATGTATATCATATTGATAAGACAAAGTTTAAGGTGCCATTTGTATGTGGGGCAAAAGATTTAGGCGAGGCACTGCGGCGTATTTCAGAGGGAGCATCCATGATCCGTACAAAGGGAGAACCAGGAACGGGCGATGTGGTTCAGGCTGTAAGGCATATGCGGGCTATGAATTCAGAAATCAGGAGAGTTCAGAATCTCTCAGAAGATGAATTGTTTGAGACTGCAAAGCAGCTGCAGGTTTCTGTTGATTTGCTTAAGATTGTACATAAAAATGGAAAGCTTCCGGTCGTAAATTTTGCGGCAGGTGGCGTTGCAACGCCGGCAGATGCCGCTCTTATGATGCAGCTTGGAGCAGAGGGCGTGTTTGTGGGATCGGGTATTTTTAAATCAGGAAACCCTGCAAAACGGGCAGCGGCCATTGTACAGGCGGTAACCAATTATACGGATGCAAAATTAATTGCGGAATTATCAGCAGACTTGGGTGAAGCAATGGTGGGAATCAATGAATCAGAGATTGCATTGCTTATGGCTGAAAGGGGAAAATAAATGAAGATAGGGATACTTGCCCTGCAGGGAGCTTTTGCAGAACATGGCATGATATTGGACAGGCTGGGGGTGGAACATTTTGAAATCCGAAACAGATCGGATTTGGGGAAAACCTTTGATGGGTTGATCGTTCCGGGCGGCGAAAGCACAGTTATGGGGAAACTGCTTAAGGACTTACAGCTATATGAACCGATAAAAGAATTTACAGAAAATGGATTACCTGTATTTGGAACCTGTGCTGGACTGCTCCTTTTGGCAAGGGAGATTGAGGGAGAAGATGCACTTGGTTTTCGGACAATGAACATAAAAGCAAAAAGAAATGCTTATGGAAGGCAGTTAGGAAGCTTTTATACTGAAGAAGAGTTTTATGGAATAGGCCGGATAGCAATGACGTTTATCAGGGGTCCATATATTGCTGAGATTTGGGAAAATGCGGAAATTCTTGCCCGAACCGGAGACAGGATTGTCGCTGCAAGGCAGGAAAATCAGTTAGTAACAGCATTTCACCCGGAACTTTCAGAGGATGTCAGGGTACATCAGTATTTTATTCATATGGTTCAAAACAGATAGGATACGGCAAGGCATATGTCTATTTAGATATTTGTCTTGCTTTTTATCATATTCCTGTTGAAACCTATAAAAATCATAGGTACAATAGATGATGTATAATTGGCTAAACGGGTTTTATTTGAAAGGAAGAGAAGGGATGGAAGATTTTGAGATATCCGTACAAAAGCTATTCACATTAGATATAAGGGATTACAATTTCATTGATATCCGGGATGAAATATCATTTTCTTATGGGCATATTCCGGGCAGCATAAATATTCCAAAAGAATTGCTATATGGAGAATATGAAAAATATAAGAATAAAAAGCTGATTGTGTATTGCAAAAAAGGTGAAGCAAGCATAGAAACAGCCTGCTTTCTGCGTGAAAGAGGAATCACGGCATTCAGCTTGAAAGGCGGTTATCTTGCATGGCTGATGGCAAATTTAAATACGGAGCAAAAGGGGCAGGGAACGGGAGGACATCACTTAGAAATTGAAGAAAGCATCCGGAAGAACTTCCGAAAAAATATATGGCGCAAATTCACGAAAGCGATTCGTGAGTATGAACTGGTGAAAGAAGGGGATAAAGTAGCAGTATGTATTTCCGGAGGTAAGGACTCTTTTCTTATGGCGAAGCTGTTTCAGGAGTTAAAACGCCACAATAAGTTTCCGTTTGAACTGGAATTTGTTGTGATGGATCCGGGATACAGTACAGAGAACAGGCAGATTATAGAGGCAAATGCAAAGAGATTAAATATTCCAGTCATGATCTTTGAATCGGATATTTTTGAATCGGTTTTTCATGTGGAAAAATCACCCTGTTATCTGTGTGCAAGAATGAGAAGGGGGCATTTATACAGCAAAGCAAAGGAACTTGGATGCAATAAAATAGCATTGGGACACCATTATGATGATGTGATAGAAACGATTCTTATGGGAATGCTCTATGGGGCACAGGTACAGACTATGATGCCAAAGCTCCACAGTACAAATTTTGCAGGCATGGAGCTGATTCGCCCACTATATCTGATACGGGAAGAGGACATTAAGAAATGGCGTGACTATAATGATCTGCATTTCATTCAATGCGCCTGCAGGTTTACGGTTACCTGCTCTTCCTGCTCAGCAGCTGGACAAAGCAACTCGAAACGGCTGGAAGTAAAGAAACTGATACAGGAATTAAAAAAGACGAATCCATTTGTGGAAGGAAATATTTTCAAAAGCGTGGAAAATGTGAATTTGAGTACGGTTATTGCTTTTAAACAGGATGGAGTAAAGCATCATTTTCTGGAGGACTATTATGGCTGATATAATGATTCGTATGGCTGTTATAGAAGATGCATGGTCATTGAGAAAAATTTATGAACCCTATGTAAAAAATACTGCTATTACATTTGAATATGAAGTGCCAACAAACGAAGAATTTTCAGGGCGAATTAGTGAAACATTAAAGAAATATCCATACCTTGTAGCGCTTTATGGAAATGAAATAATAGGATACGCTTATGCAGGAGCATTTAAAAACCGGGCTGCTTATCATTGGGCAGTAGAAATGTCGGTTTATGTAAAAGAAAAATATCACGCAAAAGGAATAGGAAAGCAATTATACCTACATATGGAAAATGTTCTTAAAAAACAGGGGATTACCAATCTGTATGCCTGTATTGCCTATCCAAACATAGAAGATGAATATTTAGATATGGGCAGTGTACATTTTCATGAAAAAATGGGCTATCAAATGATTGGAACTTTCCATAATTGTGGATACAAATTTGGAAAATGGTATCATATGGTCTGGATGGAAAAAGAGATAGGGCAGCACCTGCCAAAGCAGCCGGAGGTAATCTGGTTTTCGGAGTTGAAAGATAAGAGAGGATAGACAAGATGACAACTTATGAGAAGTATCAGAAATTAAAAAATTACTTATTGGAGCTTGGAAGTGTTGCGGTAGCATTTTCCAGCGGGGTGGATTCAACCTTTCTGCTGAAAGCAGCAGTGGATACATTGGGAACAGATAAAGTGATTGCAGTTACAGCTTCCTCCTGTTCTTTTCCGGTCAGAGAATTAAGGGAAGCAGAAGAGTTTTGTAAAAACAATAATATAAGGCATGTTGTGTGCCAGTCGGAAGAACTGGACATAGATGGCTTTCGGAATAATCCGAAGAACCGTTGCTATTTGTGTAAGCATGAGTTATTTGAAAAGATATTGGCGATTGCAGCAGAAAACAATATAAATACAGTTTTAGAAGGTTCAAACCTGGATGATAATGGGGATTACCGTCCGGGATTGATGGCAGTGCAGGAATTAAATATCAAGAGTCCTTTGCGTTATGCAGGGCTTAATAAGGAGGAAATACGGGAACTTTCTAAGCAATTAGCACTTTCCACATGGAATAAACAGTCCTTTGCCTGTCTTTCTTCTCGTTTTGTGTATGGAGAGACAATCAGCGAGGAACGGCTTGGAATGGTGGATAAAGCAGAGCAGTTGCTTCTCGATATGGATTTTCATCAGGTGAGGGTCCGCATTCATGGACAGGAAAATGGGGCGATTGCAAGAATCGAAGTGTTACCAGAAGAATTTTCCAAGTTAATGCAGGAAGACAATCGGGAGAAGATATATCATTATTTGAAACAATTAGGTTTTTCCTATGTCGCATTGGATTTGGGCGGATATCGAACAGGCAGTATGAATGAAACTTTATAATAGCATGGACTGGAGGATAAAACATTGGATTTACTGAAATTAGCAGGAAAAATTATAAAAGGATATCGAATCAAAAGAGGAGAAAATCTGGATTTCTTTCTGGATTGCGAGTTACAGGAACTGTGTAATGCGGCAGATTTAATCAGAAAACATTTCTGCGGTTATAAAGTTGATTTGTGTACAATTATTAATGGTAAAAGCGGACGCTGTGGGGAGGACTGCAAATATTGTGCCCAGTCAGCACATCACCATACAGGCTGTGAAGCCTACGGTTTTATGGATACAGATTCTATTGTGGATGCAGCACTGGCAAATGAAGCGGAAGCTGTTGACCGTTTTGCAATTGTGGAGTCTTATGTGGGAATAGGAAACTGTATCCTTGGCTACGCAAAAGGGGAACATCCGGTTGCCGCTCCGAGAAAAGCGGACTATGTAATAAAAAGTTAGTTTATGTTCGGGATAGAGAGAATCATAACGGCGAAAGTACGGAACAGTTATTGAGTGAGAGAAATATGAAAAAGAAAGGACGATTGTTATGACACGAGAAGAAGCATGGAATTTACTAAATGAATATAATAGGGATGAATTCCATTTGCAGCATGGACAGATTGTGGAGCAGACCATGATGTACTTTGCAGAAAAATTAGGGTATGGAGAAGAAAAAGAGTTCTGGGGAATTGTAGGTCTGCTGCATGATTTAGATTTTGAACAGTTCCCGGCGCAGCATTGTATTAAGAGTCAGGAAATTATGAGGGAAAGAGACATAGATGAAAAGATTATCCATGCAACAGCAAGTCATGGCTATGGGATTACTGTAGATATTAAGCCGGAGCATGAGATGGAGAAAGTTCTCTATGCCGTCGATGAACTGACAGGTCTCATCGGTGCAGTCGTTTTGATGCGGCCGTCAAAAAGCGTGCAGGACTTGGAATTAAAGTCTGTAAAAAAGAAATACAAAAGCAAGGGATTTGCAGCAGGTTGTGACAGGGAGGTGATTCAGAGGGGAGCAGATATGCTCGGCTGGACACTGGATGACTTGATAATACAGACCATTGAAGCACTTAAAACTTTTCAAGATTAGGGGGATGGGGAAGCTGGAGAATATGAACAGTTGTTAATCAGAGACAAGAGCTTTTATTAATTACTATAGGTTTTAGCATGACAGAAGTATGAAACCAGATAAGGATAAAACTCAAAAATTGTGTTTAAGACAGCAGACACAAGAATGTGGAGTGAATATTCTATCTGGAGGTAACAGACAATGGCAAAATCATTATTTGAGGAAC
>OBWG01000921.1_pt1 | contig 15566 bp, 17 predicted proteins | sample 1495221 | NCBI WGS metagenome assembly OBWG01 (sample SAMEA2580053, study PRJEB22360) | human gut metagenome | reverse complement strand
ATTTTAAAGCCACTAGCGGCACCTTTAATTTGTTTTACATAACAGATGATGCAATTTCACAATTATCTCCATGGTGTACTGATGTTTTCAGTTAACCAGTCGACCATCTCTTCCTCTGACATATTTAAATCATAATAAATATGGAGAAGCCGGAGGAGACCCTGTACCAGATGGAGTATCAAAAATATTATCGCATTCTCCTGCCGGAGCACCAGCACTTGAAAGCATTCCTGCTGGCCAGACTGGGCGAAAAAACGCTTGCCCGGTCTGCCGTCAGTCGCTGGTATAGTATCCCATAAGGAATTTCGCACACAATTCATCCTGATAATTGTATACATAAAGATAATTGCCGGACGTCCGGGTATAGAAGCATTCCTCGATAGTCGAGACAGTCCCGGACGCACTGTCGGATTCCAGCGTCTTCACCAAAACGCCATCACGGTATATGTAATCGCTGGAGATCGATGTTCCTCCCGAATCATTGACAGATAAATAGGCCATATGATCGTTCACAAGAATCGGAAACATCATAATCTCCTTACCGCCGGGCAGCTTACTCTTATCGAACTCGAAGAGACATTTTCCCCTCATATCATAATAATAGTTGCGGCTGCCTTTCTCGATCACGGCTATATTTTCCTGGAATTCAGTGCCAAATATGGAGACCGCGTCCGAAGTCACTTCCAATTTCATCGCAATCTCCGGATTGTGCTCCATGAACTCCTTCACATCGTAGTAGAGCTCCTCACAGCCCTCTCCTTCCCATATTTTCTCATCCGACGGCACGCCTTTTTCTGTGATTGTTCCATTTTTATCCGCATAGTCGTAAGTATAATGCCATTCCCCTGATACGCCCGACTCTACCCATACCGCGTGTTCCAGCCCATAACCATCTTTTGTGATGAAGATATCGCTGTACACCGGTTCACAGACCCAGCGTTCCTCTGCAATAGAATAGAGGCCGTAATTGCTGGTCAGAGTATCCTGCATGGTGAGCAGGCTGCGGCCGTCCCACACCATAAACGGAGAAACCGCCTGATTATCCACATGACGGATAAATTTCAACAGATTCATGGAGCGGTCGAACACAGCAATTCCATTTTCGCCGTAAAGGTAATCCCCATCTGCAAGTATGGCTTCACCCTTTGAAAGAGGAATCTCCGCCTTAAATACCTCGCCCTCCCCTTCAAATCCCTGGGGAAGCGGCTTCTTCACGTCCCGGATACCCACGTAGCCCAGAGTATTGATCAGCGCCTGACCGTCATCCGACGTGAGCCATTCAAAGAGGCGGTATGCGTTTGAGTCCTTCGGTTCATCCTTCCGGACTGCTGCATAAAAATCGCTGACATAGGGATAGCTTCCATCCCGTATGGTATCGCTGGAGGGCATCACGCCGTCGACCGCCATAAACTTCAGTTCCGGCTTCTGATACATGTTTTTTGCATAGTAGTATACGGAATAACCGAGGGCTTCTCCCGTATTATCGTAGGCAGAGACCTTTTCGATCAGCTCTCCCATCTCTGAAACCACATAGTCCTGCGGCGCTTCCGCCATGGCGGTTCCCTTCATCACCAGCTTCTCCATAAGATTCTGGCTGCCGGAGTTCTCAGGCCTCTGAAACGCCCGTATGGTCTGGCTGCTGCCTCCCACCGCCTTCCAGTTTTTAATTTTACCGGAATAGATATCGATCACCTGCCGCCCGGTCAGGGATTTTACAGGATTCCCCTGATTCGCCATAAAGACCAGCGCGTCCCGGCCGACCGGTTTGATAATCAGATTGTCGCGCTCTTCCTTCGGCCGTTTCTTCACGCTCTCGCCAGGCTCATAGGCGATGACGAGATCCGTTTCCTCCCCCCAGATCAGATTTAAATACGCCTGGGTTGTCTTGTCATGCCGGATAAAGCGTTCCGCCTCCTGCTCCGTTGCTCCCGTTGCCAGGCGGAAAATGGCCTGTGACAGTGGAATCGTCGCGGTGGAACCGTCGATCTTCGGAAATTCCTCTCTTCCCATCTTTGGACACGTCACCATCGCCGAGGGGGCATTCTCTTCGGCCTCCTTTACCGCGGCCAGATTGCCGGTTTCCGACTCATTCAGTACGCGGTCATCGAAGGCGTCCGCCTCGACAGATGGCTGATACCACGATTTTCCTGAAAAATACGTACTCAGATCATCACTCTTAAACTTGCGTCCGTGCCTTGCGTAGATCTCATTCCTGGCAATGCGGAGTTCTTCCCTGGTGAGGGCTTGAAGCTCCTCCTGCGTATAGATATGAGTCTGTGCATCCGGAAGAATATAATCATCGTCCCAGCTCCCTACCGGATAGGCTGGGACCTCTTCGGCGGTCTGGCTCTCCGTCTCCTGTTTCGTACTTTCCTCTTCACTGACACCGGACGTCACCGTCTCCGGGGCCGTCCCGGCCGGTTCCTGCTTACTGCCGCAGCCCACAGTTCCCAAACCAATGAGGAAAGCCAGTGCCACGGGCAGCAAATGAACTTTTTTCTTCATATCACACCTCGTTCGCGTAAACTATCATTTCCCTGCTTTTCTCCATCATACCATAAAGTCATTTTACCGTCATGATTTTGCAGAATGTTCTGGAATTTGTAAGAAATATCACAAGTAAACCTTTCCTTCGCCGCGTGACGAGTGAAAAAGAGGCCGCGGTATCCTGAAATACCGCAGCCTCTCTTCTTACAATCTTATCTCATTCTATTACAGCATCGCAGTTCCCCTGCAGTACGTCTGTGCCACATCGTAATTGTCTTCCAGCACGACGAAATCGGCGTCATAACCAGCCACCAGTTTTCCCTTCCTGTCATCCACACCGAGACATCTGGCCGGATTGATGGTACAGGAATTAAGGGCCTGATCAAACGGAAGAAGCGCGTCCTCAACCAGAATGCGGAGACCGCGGTTCATGTACAGCGTGCTTCCTGCGATCGTATCGGTGCCCTTTAAATAGGCAAGTCCACTCTCACTGATCTCGATATCGTGACCGCCCAGCTGATAGCTTCCGCCCGGAGGGCAGTGCTTTGCACGCAGGGAATCCGTCACCATGATAACGAAATCGCGGCCCTTTGCCGTAAAGTAATTGTTCAGCGCGGCCAGATGGGAATGGCAGCCGTCACAGATAATCTCTCCGTAGATATCTCTTACCCGGAATGCGGTTCCCACAAGGCCCGGCTTCCTGTGATGGTAAGGTGTCATGCCGTTGTATACATGCGTCATGGAGGTAGCGCCATTGGCTATGCCCATCAGCGCCTGCTCGTAGGTTGCAGAGGAATGGCCCATGCTGACCACGACTCCGTTCTCCTTACAGTATTTTGTCAGAGCAAAATCCACGTCATGCTCCGGCGCCAGCGTAATGTATTTAATCAGCCCTTTCGCAGCCTCCTGATACCTCCGGAACTGGTCAACGGCCGCCTGTGCAATCGCCTCCGGCGGCTGGGCTCCCTTATAATCCATGTCGAGATACGGTCCTTCAAAATGAATTCCCAGAATCTCCGTGCCCTCATAGCCCTCTTCTACGACCGAGGCCACATTAGCCACAGCCTTCTCCAGGACATCCGGCATCTGTGTTACCGTAGTTGGAAGAATGGAGGTCACTCCTTCCTCCGGTATATGTTTCATCCAGTTTCGTAAGCCCTCCGGCTCTCCGTCATTGGTATCATATCCATAAGCTCCATGGGTATGCACATCGATAAACCCTGGAACAATCCTTTTGGTTCCATAATCCTGATCCACGGATCTTTCGCCATATTCGCGGACAGCAGTGATCTTTCCTTCTGCGACCTCGAGCTGAGCTGGTATAAACTGGCCTGCGATCCAGACCTTTTTACTTTGTATTATCATGACCATACACCCTCTCTTTCTTATCGCCGGCAGTCATCTGTCCGGCTATCCTTAGTATAACCAGTTCCCATCTCTATTTCAAGACCATTTTGAAAATAATTTTCAAAATTAAATTAGAAATAAAAAATGCGGCCCAGCTACCGGAAATTCTCTTCCCGGGTGCCGGACCGCGTGCTCAAAGACTCTTTTTATGCGTCTTTTTATGTGTCTTTTTATGTGTCTTCTTACATTCTTCTCATATCCTTACTTATATTACACCTCCATCTTCTTCGTCTTTGTCTTCCTCAACCGGATTTTGCTCCACCGGCCACCGAATTATAATGCGGAATAAATCCGCCTCTACCTCTACATTCATCTTCCCATTCTGCAGCTCCACGAAACTCTTGGCGATTGCCATACCCAGGCCGGAGCCTTCCGTGTTGCGCGACTGGTCGCCGCGGACGAAACGTTCCGTTATCTCTTCCGGATTAAAGGTAAGCTCGTTGGCCGACACGTTCTTCATGGTGATGACCACTCCGCCGTCGTCCCGTTTCATATCAATATACGCTCTGGTATTCGGCATGCCGTATTTCATGATATTGGTCAGAAGATTGTCAAAGATCCGGTACGTCTTCTGACTGTCCAGCGGCAGGACGATCTTCTCGTCCGGCAGATTCCACCGAAAATCAATGGTAGACTCCTCAATCTTATCGCTCAGCTCCAGACTCACCTCTTTTAACAGGCTTACAATATCCACATCCACCAGATTGAGCGTCACATTATTGCTGTTGGCCTTGCTGATTTCAAACAGATCCTCGATCAGGGATTTCAGCCGCATGGACTTCTGTTCCAGCACATCAATATAAGCTTTTCTCTGTTCCGGTACCGCATTGTCATCCTTTAACAGGTTTACATAAGTAATAATTGCCGTCAGCGGCGTCTTTAAGTCATGGGACATGTTGGTGATCAGATCCGTCTTCATCTTCTGGCTCTTAACTTCTTCATCCACAGCCACCTTAAAGCCGCTCTGAATCTTCTGGATCTCCGTCTTAAACGGTTCAAACACACCGAGATCTTCCGAAATCGTCACATCTAAATTTCCTTCAGCGATCTGATTAGTTGCCTTTAACAGGATTCTGTATTTCCGGGTTAAATCCCGGTAGTATTTGCGCAGCACCAGGAACAGCACGATCGAATAGATGATCAGCGCCCCAATTCCAAAGAACCACAAGCTGCATAATACCGTCAGAATAATGAAGTTCACACCCACGATCTTAAAGATCGTCCTGTCCGAGTTATCCTGCAGATTGATACTTCCCAGGAAGTTGTAAAATCTGCGGCAGAGTCCTGCGCACCAGCCATAGAACAGCCCGCATAAGGTTCTTTCCCTGATGTAGCGCTTGAATCCGATGTGGAACACATCTCTCATACACAGAACAGCCCAGTAAATGATCGCAAACGGGATACACCACCAGAACACATTCCACAGCTTCACCATTATATCCGCTGCCTTCGGCAGGAAATTCGCACGGATCAGACCGGAATACAGGCTTCCATGGTTCGTCACAGCCACCAGGCTGGTCAGACTGTAGCCGAAGCCTATTCCTCCCGCACCAACACCGAGGACGATCCCCAGCGGCGCACGCAGCACCTTGCTGTCATCTGCCCGCGTCACATCGAAGCAGGATAACAGGAATGCGGCTAATGCCACAAAGATTCCCAGTCCTGCAAATACCTGAGCGACTCTTCCGGAGTTATAATAGGAACCCCAGGATGAGCTTCTGGCCAGAGAATACTCCGCCAGCTGCTGTTCCGTCATGGCGTAGGCAAAGGTAATATTCTTCGGATTTGACAGTTTAAACTGCGGTTTACTGCTGTACTGTTCCCAGTAGTACTCTTCCATGGGATCGACTTCCCCGAACTTCTGGAGAATGTTCAGCAGATACGAGGTATCCTGCCCGCCCAGCTGCATCACATCCATGCGGCCATGCCCATCGTAATGCATCACAACCCGGAACACATAGCTGTCATCGGTTAAGATGTTCCTGTCCTTTGCGTAATTCATGAGAATGCTTCCGTTTTCGTCCAGTACCTGAAAATCGATGGCATTCCTGATGCTTCCGAAATACCGGTTCCAGCTCTCATACTCCATCATACAGTTCTGGCGGAGATTGCGTAAGTATTCCTGCCGCTCCTCGGCCATATAGCTTTCTTCCTCGTCTGTGGGGTTCCCATAATACTCATCTTCCAGAAAAGATGTGGTATCCTCTCCCACCGCCTGCGTCTCGTCCTTCGGAATCTGACTGTCCGCCTCCGGTGCCGGTGCCGTTTCATCTCCCGGATTCCCTGCACCTTCCTCCGCCGCAGCCGTCTGTTCTGCGTATCCGTCCAGACTTCCGTTTTTCAGCTCATAGGCGCCTTCCGGGAAGAAATGCTCGAACGGCGAAATCACCACACCATTTGCATACTGATACTGTTCTAAATCCAGCACGTAGTTGCCAAAGACGAGGTGGCGTAAAAACGCCTGGTCTTCATATGCGGGCTGCTCATGGCGTCCCGCCTCTTTTTCAAAAAACGGGTACAATCCCGTCATGATAACAGCCGCCGCCACTACAATAAGAAAGGACAGCAGCGCACTGATTCTATGCCTGTTTTTCAATTTTATATCCAACTCCCCACACCACCTTTAAATATTTGGGTTCCTTCGGGTTAATCTCAATTTTTTCCCTGATTTTTCTCACGTGTACCATAATGGTGTCCGTGTTGATCGCCCGCTCATTCCAGACGCGTTCGTATATCTCTTCCGCGGAGAAGACCCTTCCTGGATTCTTCATCAGGAGAGCGAGAATCTTAAATTCGATCGGCGTCAGCTTTGCCGGCTTTTCGTCCACCGTAACTTCCACGGTATCCTCGTTCAGCTCCAGTCCGCCGATGATATAAATGTTGCTCTTTTCCTTCTGTTCCTTTGCCTCCAGCATATCCAGATACTTTCTGTACCGTCTCAGCTGGGAATTAACTCTTGCAAGCAGCTCCATCGGAGTAAATGGTTTCGATATATAGTCGTCGGCACCGATATTCAGTCCCATGATCTTATCGACCTCCTCCGTCTTCGCGGAAAGGATAATAACCGGAAAGTCGTATTTTTCTCTCAGCTTGACAGTCATGGTAATGCCATCCATTCTCGGCATCATCACATCCACGATAGCCAGATGTATTTCTTCCTGATCCAGAATCTTAAGGCCCTCGATTCCATCGGCCGCCTGGAATACTTCATAGCCCTGGCTCTTTAAATAAATCTCGACTCCTTCTCTAATCTCCTTATCATCTTCTACCAGCAGAATGTGATTTGTTTCCATGGTATCTCTCCTCGCTTTCGGATATTTTATGGTTCATACAGATTCAAACAATAGTATACCATGAACGCCGGATTCCTAAAAGACCCGCCTGACGTTTTATCATGATTGGTACTGCATGAAAGAACACTGTCTGCATCTCTGTATTATGCCACAAACATGCATTTATCTTCCCTTCCTGCCTGCAATACTAGGATATATGGGCAATCTTAAAATGAACGACGTGTAAAACGAAAGAAATTCTAAATCTTTTATTTAAAAATGTCCGCAGCCCCTTAAACCGCTTGCAGCCTCTGGTCGCGCAGGAAAAATATGCCGGTTGACAGATAGTTGGTAGTGTTTTTTTATCATTTCTGTTACACTCAGAAGTATCAAAGAGTGCTTCAAAGGGAAATGGAGGGATTCCACATGTCACTGGCAGAAAAAATACAGGAATTAAGAACGTCTCATCCATCTGGCGGAGCTCTTTCAGATTTCGCCAAAAGATCTGGCAGCTCCTGACATGACGGTAAGTCTTCTTCCTGATGTAAAAGAAGAAGTAAACCGTATGCGCGGGCAGGCAGCAAAATTCAAATGGTTCATAACCGGCTGTCTTCTGCTGTTTCTCGCGGCATTTTCGGCGGCGCTCTATACACGGTTTCAAGGATTAACACTGCCGCCGGATAACCGGACACGGAATCAAAAGAAACCGCCTGTCACACCAGCACTGTGACAGACGGTTTCTTACTGCATAAAACCATATTTTACATCTTGTTATTTGACCAGCCCAGCCATCGTCGGAAGCGCCATGCTGACAGCAGGAATATACGTTACCAGCACAAGGCCCACCAGGATAGAGGCATAATACATGACCATATAAGGCATAACCCTGGCAAGTGACGTCTTTCCAACCTTAATCGCCACAAACAGCGTATTACCTACAGGCGGTGTAATATTTCCGATACAGAGGTTATAGACCAGGATCAGCCCGAAATGAACCGGATGCATGCCAAAGGTCTTGACAATCGGAAGAAACAGCGGCGTAAAGATCAGGATTGCCGGAGTTACATCCATAAAGGTACCTGCGATCAGCAGGATCACATTCATAATCAGCAGGATGATAATCGGGCTGTTGGTAAGGCCCAGAAGTCCTGCGGAAATCGCCTGGGGAATCTGAGTAAATGCCATAACCCATCCGAGAATATTCGATACGCCGATGAGGAATACGATCATACCGCTCATCTTTGCGCTGTCCACCAGAATCTTCCAGAAGCTCTTCCATGTAATATTGCGGTAGCAGATGCCCAGCACCAGCGCATAGACAACGGCGATGGCCGAGCCTTCCGTCGCGGTGAACACGCCTGCGATAATGCCTCCGATAACCACGACAATCAGGGAAAGCGCCGGGATAGCTTTTAAGGTAGCCGCACCCAGGTTCTTCCAGTCAAATTTCCCCGGAGTTCCCTTATATCCTTTTTTCCGTGCAATGATAACTGCCACAACAACACAGCACACCGCCCATAGAATTCCTGGTATGTAGCCCGCCAGGAACAGGGCCGCCACAGAGGTTCCGCCTGAAACCAGCGAATATGTGATAAGCGCGTTTGACGGCGGGATCAAAAGTCCCGAGGGAGCGGAAGCACCGTTGGTAGCCGCACACACCGCGCGCTCATAGCCCTGTTTGTCCTCGCCCTCCTGCACCATGCTTCCAACCGCTGCAGCCGCTGCCGATGCGGAACCGGAGATGGCTCCGAACAGGGCGTTGGCGCCGACATTGGTCACCAGAAGAGCTCCGGGCAGTTTTCCCAGGATTGCCAGCACAAAATCCACCAGCCGCTTGGCAATTCCCCCCTGATTCATCAGGTTGCCCGCCAGGACGAAAAACGGAATCGCGGTCAGACTGAATTTACTCATACCCACAAAGGTTCTCTGCGCCGCGGTCAGCACGGATACATCCAGACTCACCATCTGAAGGATCGCCGCCAGCGCGGAAATACCGATCGCATAGGAGATCGGAACTCCTGCAACCAGGAATACCGCCAGAACGAAAATAATAATTGCTAAAGATTGGATTGCCATAGCTTATGCTTCCCCCTTTTCCAGATTTTCTACCAGGGTATCTTCCTCGCTGGTCGGCAGCACAGGAATGTTTCCCTTTACGATATCGTAGATGTTCATAGCAGTATAAATCATGTTAAGAACTCCGCTTAAAGGGAGTACAATGTAGAAGATACCAATGGCCACACCCAGAGAGGAGGTCATCTGCCCCATGGCAAGGCTGGTGATCTGCATACCGCCGTACACCAGGATTACCGCTGAAAATACGAACGCCACGATCTCAGCAAAAATGGAAAATCCCTTCTTCATCGCCTGCGGCATGCGCTCCACCACGACGGGGATATTCATATGGCCCCTCTCACTCGTGATCAGACTGGCTCCCAGCAGGGACATCCAGGCAAATAAGTAGGAGACCAGCTCTTCCGACCATGTGGAAGGATTTTTCAGGATATATCTTGTAAATACCTGCCAGCAGGTCAGGATAACCATAGCCAGAAAACTGATGCCCGCAAGGCCGTTTAATAGTTTTGTCAATTGTTTTCTTAACTGCTTCATCTCGTTTCCCCCTAATTCGTTTCCGCAGGATACTCTGCATTATACATCTGGATCGCATCATAGATCGGCTGCAATGCCGGGTTGTTTTTCAGCACGGTGTCGTGAAGCGGCAGACACGCCTCCACAAATGGTTTCTGATCCGGATAGATGAAATTCACATTCTGCTCGTTTTGCGCGCGGTCCTTGGCATTGGCCACAGCCTTTACCCATTCCTCCTGCTCAACCTGATTTACCAGCTTAAAACCTTCCTCGAATACTGCCCGGTCTTCGTCGGACAAGCTTTCCATAAAAGCGTTATTGCCGATCAGAATGTCCGGCACCATCTGGTGCATATCGTAGGAGTAATATTTACAAACATCGCCGTGTCCGTTATCCGTTAAAGCCATCTCGTTATTCTCCGCCCCATCGATAATTCCCGACTGAAGCGCCGTGTAGACATCTCCGAATCCCATAGGCGTCGCGGAGCCGCCCAGCAGCTTCATCATCTCGATGTTGGTAGGCGACTGCTGCACGCGGATTTTTAATCCCCTCAAATCCGCAGGACTCTCGATCGGTCTGTCAATGGTGTAAAAATTTCTCGTTCCCGCATCCAGCCACGTCACCGCAGTAAATCCTGCTTTTTTTGTGGATTCATAGATTGGTCCCGTCACTTCCGGATCATCCATCACGTGGTGATACGCCTCCGGACTCGCAAACAGATACGGCAGATTAAAGATCTCATAATTCTTGCTGAATGTTTCTAAAATGGCATTGCTGGCCACGCAGAAATCAATCGCTCCCGTCTGTGTCAGCTGTACCATGTCGGTCTGGGATCCCAAAAGCTCGCTGGGATAAACCTCCACCACATACTTGTCGCCCAGCTTATCATTGATGTAATCCTGAAAAGCCGTGAGCGCAATATGAGTGGGGTGATTGGTAGACTGGTTGTGACCGATTCTGATCGTCCTCTTTTCCTGATTTCCCGCGCATCCGGTCACCGCCAGACACGTAAGCGCTGCGCAACATACAAGAGCCAGTAACTTTTTCAACTCTTTCCTCATTGATAAATCCCTCCTGTTTTTTTACACTGGCAAACTGCCTCATCAGCAGGTTCCGCAAGAAACATACCATATTAAAAAACGTTTGAAAATACGTTACGGCAATGCTTAACATGACCTTAACTTAAAAAGTAAAATCTTGTCATAAGAACGGTTCTGATATTAATATTTTCCACCTGCCCGGCTAACTTCCGGCGTTTTACAAACCGCGCCACATATCGGTCAGAATCATTTCTGCATACCAAAAACGGACCGGAAATCACTCTGCTGATTCCGGTCCGCTATAAGAACTTAACTTGAATCGTTTTTTCCTATGACCTGTGTTTTCTCTGACCTCTGTTTTTTCTCACGCCTCGGCGTCTTCCACCGCAGGTATGAATGGTGATAGAAACGGATCCTTTTCCCTGCGGATTTTTCCTCTCGCTATCACAAAAACCTGAAATTCATTTTCCATGCCTGTTCGGTCTTCATCGTCATGCATATAGAACATGCCATAACTGCCCGGCGCCTTCGCGGCCGCATAGGTAAGGAACTCAAACAATTCTTCCACCTCCGGGTTGTGATGGTTGGCAAACAGCGTCACCTCAAGATACCACTCTCCGTCCATGGCTCCCGGCTTCAATCAATGATACTTCAGGCTTTCACATTTTCTGAAAATGGCCTCCATTATCCGGTCGAACTGGCAGTCTTCCACCGCCTCATACGTTTCACGAAATGTAATCCAGCCGTGCAATTCCAGCATAATACGATCCCCTCCTGCCTCCGTTCACTTCCGAATCCATGCCACGGTCTTTGTCAGCGCCTCTATCGTCTTTGTCTCCAGAACCACTCTGGCTCCCGCCTTCTCAGCCATGGAAAGCCGTTCCTCCAGATCAATCTCTCCATCCCCGAACGCCAGATGACAGTTCTTTCCCCTCGCATCGTGACCATGCATGTGAATCAGCCGGTCTTCATGCGCCTGATAAAAGGGAATATCCACATTTCCAGCGGCATGGCTGTGTCCAATATCCAGTGTCAGTCCGAAACACGGCTGCTGCAATAAAAGTTCCAGTGCCCGCTTCTCATGTTCCATAAATCCTTCCGTATTCTCAACCGCCATGTGTATAGCCGTGTCACCGACTGCGCCCCGGCACATCTCTCCAAATTCCGCAATATGTTTCCGATACTCCTCTTCATACCGCTTAAACAGATATTCCTTTCTGCCCGGCAGCGTGAGATAGATTCCCTTTGCAAGGTGCATATTGATCACAGGCGTTCCAATGGCCTTCGCCAGTTCGATTGTCTCTACAGCAGTCTCCAGATACGCCTGCCGGACTTTGGGGTTAAAATCACAGACATTCAGATTCTCATCCAGATGAATCGTAAAATACAGATGCTCCTGATCCATGATCCACCGCAGCCGGTCTGCCTGGAGTTCCGGCAGCTGACACTGAGGAAAATTCATATTCAGTTCTATAAAATCCAGTCCCAAATGGCTGCACAGCCGGGCACACTCCTCCAGAGTGTCCGTCTCCATTAAAAACGGCATACCATACTCCATATCCGCTCCTCCTGCCGATGTACCGGCTTCCCTATTCAAATGTCTGTATCACTTCAATCTCACCCACAATATGACGGTTAAACTCAGCAAGCTCCTCCGCTGGTATCCAATATTCCATGTGATAAGACGCGCCAGCCTGATGCGGCTCAAAACGGGATATATATTCATCTTCAACCACAAATCTTGTAACATACCCTTTAAAACCAGAGTTCGCATCCTTCGTATTCCATCTTCCTGCGATTTCCCCCGCATAACGGGCGTTAAGCACAGGATAGAAAATCGGCTGCTCCGGCAGTCTGGGCGGAAAGCTTCTCCAGCCCGCCTGTTTAATCAGTTCTAACTCCTTTTCGCCCACAGGCCTGAATAATTCCATACTCTTTTACCTATCCTCTCTGATCTGGATGTCTCTCTTAGTCATTCTTATAACAAAACAAACCGATGTATCCGGAATGGTGAAACATCCAGACACGCTTCATTGGAAAACTGATAATTATGGCGTCTGTATCAAAAAACAGTTCCGAGAATATACGCTGATGGCAGCTCACAAGCTTTTCCATTTTCTCCGCCTGTAGACGAAATGGTCCAAACCCGTCTTTATAACAGATATCCGTGATGACATACAGTTCCCCGGCCGGCTCGCACAGCCCGGTTAAACGTAAATACAATTCTTCGTCACTTAACCCTTCGTAATCCGGAACCGGTATCATGGCCGTTCCAAGGACATTGATATCATCTACTCCAAATTTCATTCGGCAGACCGCCCCATCCAGTTCCTCCCGAAATCGCTCCCTCACTTCATGCCAGGTCTCTATCTGATACAGCATCCCGCAGCTTAGTCTTTCGCTCTCTTTCACTTCTTTCCTTGCTTTTGCCTTCATTGCTTCTCTATTCGAGACATCTTCTACCTCTATTTCCTTACAGTAGAACCGGATATCTCCCTCCTCGAAGTCAAAAATATAAAAATTACGCCGGTCACCGAAGGCGTGATCCTCGCTGCATTCGATCTCAAACCCGCTGATTTCCGTAGACTGTGCCAGAAAGAAGGATGTGACATCACGAAAAAGAAGTGTCACGCGGTATTCCTGATCCTGCGACTCCATAACCAGCCGGAGATTCTGTATTTCCCACCACTCCTCATAATCGTAATCGCCATAAAGATACAGCGAATGAATTTTACTCAAGCAGTTCCAGCCATAAAACTCCGGCTTGAGCCCCAGTAATTTTTCTATGCCCTTTATTTTATGAAATGTTTCTCCAAAAGTCATGAGTAAATGCGGTGCCTCCTCTCCATGCCGCAGTCCTCTGCGATGCTGTCCATTTCTCACCCTATCTCATCCAGTTTAGCATGGATGACAGAAGGTTTCAACACATCGTTCAGAAACCAGTTTGGGATTCTTTATCATATTTATGCGGCAGTAATATTCGATTCTATCCAGGTAAGGCTACATAAAATAAAGAAGCCTGGAGAAATATTCTGTCTTCTCCAGGCTCTTTTTATCCGCTTAATAAATCTTTTTAATAATTCAGGTTCAGCTTCGCTTAAAACGTCAGCTTAAGCTTAAGTCCAATTTATTACCATTTGATTTTCTGCCAATCCCCAGCTTCCAGTTTCCGATTAAACACAGTACACCGTGCAGTTACACCTCACCTACGTCCCGGACGCCCTCCATATATCGTTTTAACCTTTCTGAATCAGAATATTTGTTTCCACAATTCTGCTGAATCTCAACTGCGACCTCATGTGCGGTGCCATCATTGATTACATACTCTAAATTGATATTTTTCCTATCCTTCATACAATAATCTGATCCTTTCTTGTTCTAAATTAATACGAGTTCTAAATTAATATGAGTTCCAATTAATACGAGTTCTAATTAATATAAGTTCTATTCACTACAAGATATGTTGGTATTTTACACGAAACTGACAGTTTTTTGAACATACCGAAAGTACCATTTCATAATCTGCTGGAATTTTCAGCACTCCATTTTAGGTATTTTTTACTACATAATAGTGTTTTTCTATTGTCATCATAATCAAACCGTGGTATACTAAAAACACATTCTATATGTAAATTCATTTCCATTAAATCACTCATGTATATCTGGCACATCTGCCGGCAATTCCATGATAAAACCTGTAAGAAACAGTTTATTTTAGAAAGGGATGGTGGTTTGGCCAGACAGGATTTTTATATAAAAAAACTGCTGCAGGACCGGGCCCGTTTTGCGGACCTGTATAATGCCGAGATCTTTCACGGAAAGCAGATTCTAAAAGCAGAACTGCTGTCGCCGGTATCTTTGGAATCCGGAATCGTCATAACAGACCGCAATGGCAGACGGCAAACGATACAAAGACGTCGTGATATTGCGATGAAAGCCTCCTTAGGAGCCTGCTTTATCGCAGCGTGCTGCGAGGCTCAGGGAGAGGTACACTACGGTATGCCTGTCCGGGTTCTGACTTATGATGCGCTGGATTATACGGAACAGCTTACGGATATTCAAAAAGAACACAGGAAAAAGAAAGATCTTACAAAAAGTCCGGAGTTTTTATCCGGTATCACCCGCCAGGATAAACTCGTCCCCATACTCACACTGGTACTCTACTGCGGAAAAAATTCATGGGATGGTCCCAAAAGTCTCAGCGATATGCTGGATTTAAGCGGACCCAGAGAGTGTATTCCAGATCTTCTCGCCGCCCTCCCCGACTATCGCATCAATCTCGTCGATATCCGAAACATCAAAAACCTGGAGCATTACAAAACAGGTTTACAACAGGTCTTTGGTATGTTAAAATATAGTACAGATAAGAGTAAATTTTACAACTATATCACGTTAAACCATGACCAGATATGCCAGCTGGACGATGACGCCCTGACGGCAGTTATGGGCCTTTTGGGAGAAAACCGACGGCTGATGAGGCTCTTGGCCGCTCCCGGACGAGAGGAGGAGTATACCATGTGTAAGGCAATCGATGATCTGATTGCAGATGGAAAGAAGGAAGGCGAACTCCGTATGGCCAGCCTTATCTCCATCCTTTTAAAAGAGAACCGCCTGGATTTAATCGCGCAGATCACGGGGAATGAATCGCTGCGCAGACAGCTGTTCCAACATTACCATCTGTAAAAGAAAGGAGCTGCGGCCACATATCTCCGGCCGCAGCTCCTTTCGGAAATGCTTTTTATGTACACATCATTCTTTCCGTATCTCTTTA
>OBWG01000919.1_pt1 | contig 15578 bp, 15 predicted proteins | sample 1495221 | NCBI WGS metagenome assembly OBWG01 (sample SAMEA2580053, study PRJEB22360) | human gut metagenome | reverse complement strand
TTGAGGGGGTGGTGAGCGTACGCTCGTGAGGGTTCAAGTCCCTCCAACCGCACCATAAGATATAAGGACCTACAGTTTACTGTAGGTCCTTTTTACTATGACTTTAAAAGTTGTAGGTGTATATAGGAGAGAGAAATGAATAAGAAATATTTTGTACTGATGCTGCTTTCACTAGCATTATCTAGTCAGTTTAGTTTAGCGGCAACAGTGGATGGGATAAACCAAAATACTAGTGCTGAACTGAAAAATAATGCAAAGTCAAAACAGTCTGTACAAATTAAAGCTCCTGTGAAATTAGATTTTGTTGAGATTATTCCTGGTGCATTTAAAGCTGTTATAAGGGATAAATCTATAAATCCCAAAAAGCTTTCGATTGAAGATGAAATTACATTAGAAAGGAAAGAGAAAGAGTACGCTGCTCAACGATTAAAGGTATCAGTAAAATCTGATTTTGGTAGTGAATACAAAACGTTTGATCCACTTTATAATGATAAGGATGAACAAGCACTAAAAGAAATTAAAAACTATAATACTGAATCAACACGTAATGAAGGCTACTTTATTGGTGGTCGAGATAAACCTTTACGCATCGTGAGCCCATATATGAAAAAGAATGGTCAAGGAGAAATTAAGCTAACTAATCCTGTTAATACTAAAGATTATCGAACTCGTGCTGATCGTGATGCAACAAATGAAAGGGAAATTCGAGAATATTTAGATAAAAATAAGGGAAAAGGGCATGATTTATTTACGGCTAGATCTAAAGCTGAAATTAAAGAATCTTTGGAAAGCTTTTTTAAACCTATAGAATTGATTCAGTATCCTATCAATAATCCAAAGGATTATAAAAGGATACCTAAGATTCCAGGCTTCCCAAAAAATATGCCAAGTTTTGCAAAAAATATTCATATGCATAGTAATCCAGGCTTTTTACAAGGTAGGGCTTATGTACAATTTGCATTTGGAGGCACACCGGAACAATTAAAGCCATATATTGATGAATCACTTTCTAACTCTAAAGTGGTTATTTTAAAATCTGATATATCCAATGTGTATGTTAAACAATTTATTGACTCTAATATGGCTTATGCAGATTCTCTATCTGCATTAATTCCAAGGTCGATACTGACTGTAAAAAATACAACTGTGCCGATGGGTAAATTTATACAAGAGCGACAAGACCATCCAGTTGATAAATCTGTAGATGAAATATATGAGTTGGAAAATCAAGTACTAGAAGAATTCAATAAGGTACAGATTCCAGATGAAGACAATAGTGCAAAGTATAAGAGATATTTTGAAATTCGTAAACGAATACAAGATGCGCGAGATGTATTAAAGCCTAAACCGAATTATGAAAATAAGCGTTCTAAAGATAAAGTGTATCCAATTTATACTGAAAAAGAAAATCGAAAGTTTCAAAAACAATATTTGCATAGATTGTCATATAATGAAGATTCGATAGAAATACCAGACAATTATGTACTGTATTTATTTGATTTTGGGGGTACTAGGAATCATCCATACTCTTTAGGCGCTGCAGTCAGTCCAGATGGAAACTATATCATTTATTTCTGCCAACAAGGGTGATTATAAAACAATAAAAGGTAGCAACATATATATTGCTACCTTTTTTGCTATATCCATCTAGGCAGAATTTCATATTATGTGTACAATCATAGTAATTAATAATATATATTGTTTTGGGAATGAGCGTGTTTTATGAAATTTAACTATGGCGATACATTGCGTATCCGAAATGAGTTATATACGATCCTAGGCAAAATTCGTTATATTGATACTCATAGGAGAATTTGGTATAAGTATAAGCTGGTTAAACATAAGAATAATGCTGAGTTTTGGATCAGTTGGAATGAAAAGCATGATGTATATCAGTTTACAAAGTTATGTGGCAAAGTAATACCATCTGATATGAACGTAGTTCATCGAAGTTATCAGATGGCAATAGGTACAAGAGGGGATATAGATACAGATATAGATATTGGTGCTTTCTCTCGTTATGAAGAGTATGAAGATGATAATGGTACTCATATACTTACTATTGAAAAACGGGTTCGTACGACAGAGTATTCCAAAGGCGTTTATGTTGATAAAAAATATGTGTTGCTTGAAAGCAATGCAGAGATAACTAAGCCTATTCTAGATAAAATGGATACTGTTAAGAAGGTGAGATTCATAGGGCCAATTATTTGGTTTTTGGCAAATTTCTTTAAGAATAAATAAAAGGTAGCAACAATATATGTTGCTACCTTTTGGTTTGCTCTAGAATTTAGTTGTTAGCCGTTTGCTTCAGCTGGTTGTAATTGTTCAAGTTCTGCTTCTTTAGCATCTAATTCTTTTGCACCAAAGTGAGCCAGTACACAGAATGTAACACAAAGAATACATGCTACCAATAAGAGATAGAAACCTGCGTTCCACCCAAATTTGTCGGCTAATACACCGAATAATGTTGTACCAAGGTTGGCACCTACAATGTAGCTCATGAAACCGCGAAGACCAACGGCGGAGCCTACAGCAAATGGAGGTACAATATCCATAGTTTGAACAGAGGCTAGGAATTGAGGAATGTAGATTAGACAACCTACAATAGCTGCAAAGAATGTAACCCATAAGAGGGATTCACTTTGCCAATAGCCAAAGATACAGAAGAAGATAATACTTACTGCAATGATTGCTGGTGGCATACGATAACCTTTGAAGAATTTATCGGAAATATAACCTGCAAAAATTGTAGAAGGTATAGCCGCCCATTCAAAGAATAAGAATGCGATAGACATCTCTGCTTTGGAGAATCCTTTTACTTGTAATAGATAGATTGGAAGCCAAGTAAGCATACCAAAACGAATCATATACACGAAGGTATCTACTAATGATACGTACCAAGCGTTTTTATTTTTTAATACGTATTTTACAAAAATTTCTCTTGTACTCATGTGAGGTGCTTCAGAGCTTCTATGTGCTTTGTGAGCAGTATCAGCTATGATTTCACTTGTTGGTGGTAAACCTTCTCGTTCTGGACTTTCTTTAATTAAGAAGACAATAGCAATCGCTACAATTATGGCAATAATTGCTGGAATACCATAGCTACCTAATTGCCAATGATCCGTAGTGGTGAAGTATAACGCAGCAGCTACGATTGGCGCTACGATACCGCCACCAAGATTATGGGAGATATTCCAAATTGCCCCAAAGCGACCACGTTCTTGTTTTGGATACCATTTAGCTAGGGTGATGAAGGATGGGCCTACACCAAAGCCTTGGAAGAAACCATTAAGAACTACTAATACTAAGAAGAAAGCGAGACTGTCGGCAAAGCTCATAAAAATATTGATAATTGCACAGCAAATAAGACCGAAAGCCATAAATTTTGCAGGACTTGCTTTGTCAGCAAGACTACTCATGAAGCCTTTACTTAGACCATAGGCGATAAGCATACCACTAGATAGCAAACCGATTTCCGTTTTGCTCATGTGTAAGATATCTGATAAAAAATGAGTTGATAAGGCAAAGTTGTTACGAACGATATAGTACGCAGCGTAACCAATAAATACACCGGCTAGAGATTGAAATCTATATTTGTAATATAAATTCATAATCATATTCTGAGGAACCGATGGTTTTGCCTCTTTTGGTTGTAGAAATGAAAACATAGTTATTACCTTTCTTTATTAATAACTAAATCCTGTTGCATTGATAATACTAACATTTCTATAGAATTTATGTATATGATTTATGATACAAAAGTAAGTATTAAAGTTATAAAAATAATTTGTAGAGTAGTTGTGTTATAATAAAATTTACATGGTATAAATATAACTTTTCGTATAGTGAGTTTTTTTAAAACTGTAGAAATACAGTAGTCTATAGTCCTGAAGTTATATTGTAATCAATAGATTTGTTTTGTTATAATTATACTGTTATTAAAAAATTATTATTTTATATTCTTTATTGAGGAGTTTTGAAATGAAAGGTTTTACTAAACGTGCAATTCTTGCTGCTTGTGTTGGTGCAGCAATGCTTATTACTGTAGGTTGTGGTTCCAACCAAAATGCACAAAATACACAATTGACATATAATGGTTCCTCCACATTGGCACCAGTTATTTCTAAGATCGCTACAGATTTTACAGAAAAGAATAAAACTTGGAATCATGCGGATAGTTCTTTACCAGATAAAGATATTACTATCTATGTATCTTCCGGTGGTTCTGGCACTGGTATTAAAGCCGTTATCGACGGCACTGCGGACTTCGGTTTAGTAGCACGAGAAGTGAAAGACAGCGAAAAAGCAAAAATCAAAGATTACAATGAAATTAAAGTAGGTATTGATGCCTTAACAATTGCCGTAAATCCTGAAAATCCTTTATATGCCATAAAAGATAATCTTACTAAAGAAGAAATTATTAAAATCTTCTCTGGTGAGTACAAAACTTGGAATCAAGTAGATCCTTCCTTGCCTAATCAAGAAATCATCGTAGTAACACGTGACCTTGGCGGCGGTGCACATGAAGTATTCCAACAAAAAATCATGGGATCTGTAGAAGTAACTAAAGATGCTATTCAAGCTCCATCCATGGGTGCTCTTGTAACTAAAGTTAAAGAAAATCCATATGCTATTGGTTACGCATCTTATGGTATGTTAGGTCAAAACAAAGGCCAAATCGTTGCTTTCAAAGTTAATGGTGTAGCACCAACAGATGAAACGATTACTGATGGTTCTTACATGATTCAACGTCCACTTCTTATCGTAGGTAAAGGTAATATGGGCGGTGTAGCAGACGCTTTCACAAAATACTTGAAGTCTGAAGAAGGTCGTAAAGTTATTCATAAAATGGGCTTTGTTCCTGTAAACTAATCAGATAGAATAAAAGCAAGGCTGCGGCCTTGCTTTTTTCTTATGAAAGGAGAGTCTATGCATTTATCAGATCGTTTTACATCTGGCATAGTACCGATTATGGCGGTATCTGTTCTCGCCTTATATATAGGGCTCGTGCTCTATATGGCGTTAGAGGCGTGGCCCGCTTTGATACATATGTCTTGGACGGATATTGTAACCGGTACAGTCTGGAAGCCTATGGCACAAAGTCCTGTATTAGGTCTGGCCTATATTATTTCTGCTAGCCTCTATGTATCTCTGTTATCTTTGATATGGGCGTTGCCCTTGGGGATTGGTACCTCTGTAGGCTTGAGTCTAGGTGTATCACCACGTATCCGTCAATTTTGTTTGTCTACCATAGATATGATTGCCGGTATACCTTCTGTTATTGTTGGTTTTATCGGTCTTGCCGTAGTGGTTCCGGCCATTCAATCGATGTTTTCTTTGTCTACCGGTGAGTCTATTTTATCGGCTAGTCTCGTATTAGCCTTTATGATTTTGCCTTATATTGTGACTCACTGTACAGAGTCTATCGAAACCTATCGTCAGCGCTATGAAGAAACGGCTTTGGGCCTTGGTATATCGCCGTGGCATACCATGAAAGCTATCGTACTACCTAGTGCAAAAAGTTCGATCATCCTTAGTTCTGTACTAGCCTTCTCCCGTGCTATGGGAGAGACCATGGCCGTTATGATGGTTGTCGGTAATGCTCCCATCTTGCCTAATTTACTGGGTAAGGCTGAGCCAATTCCATCTCTTATTGCGCTTGAAATGGGTAGTGTAGAGTATAATAGCTTGCATTATAGCGGTTTATATGTAGCAGCTTTAGTATTGCTAATCATTTTGATACTAACTAATGTTCTAGTCTATATGTATTCTTGGAAAACTAGAAAGGATGGTCATCATGAAGTTATCTAATCTTGCATTAGCTACTTGGGCTTATGGCAGTCTAATCTTAGTTATGGCAATACTCATCGCTGCGTGTAGTTATATTGTGTATCATGGGGGGCCATTAATAACTGTTGATTTCCTCTGGCTCTACCCAGCGGGGATGCCTCTCGGTGTAGAAGGGGGCATATTCCCTGCCATAATCGGTAGTATTTTAGAGGGCTTATTAACGGCTTCTATGGCGGCTATTGTAAGTGTTCCTTGTGCTCTTTACATGGTATATGGCAATATTTCTCGTTGGAAATCAGAATGCTTTTTATTCACTCTACGCTGTATGTCCGGATTACCATCTGTATTAATTGGCTTGTTCGGTTATAGTGTGCTGATTTTATATTTAGGTATTGATAAAAGCTTATTATCTGCGTCGATTACGTTAACGGTAATGGTTATACCTTTTATTACGTTGCGCCTTGTGAAAGTATTCCACGAGTTTCCTCGTGAAACTTATGAGGCAGCTCTCAATATGGGGCTTTCACCAAGTTATATATGGATGCATATGGTCATACCGAGTGCCATGCGCGACGGATTGAGCGCTATAGCCCTTGGAGCGGCCTATGCGATGGGGGCCACCGCACCGATTATGTACACTGGTGCCGTATTATATACAAGGTCCATACCGAATATAACGGATCCATTTATGGCCTTGCCATATCATTTGTACATTTTGGTAAACGAAGGTTATTCAGTAGATTTAGCCTATGCTACAGCCTTTGTATTGATGGTTATATTACTTTGTATCAATATCATTTGTCGCTGGATAGGAGGGCGGTCTTGATGAGCATCATATTAGATATTAAAAATATAGAGGTGTCCATTGATGAGCATCATATTTTGCAACACATAACATTGCCTATTATAGAACATGCTATTACGGCTGTTATTGGGCCGTCTGGTTGTGGTAAAAGTACATTGTTAGCTACGCTTAACGGTAGCTTACAGGCACCGAAAAAAGTCACTAGTGGACAAATTATTTACGATGGCCTATCGGTAGACTCAATGAATCCGCAAATGTTACGTCGCCAAATCGGTCTTATCGGACAACAACCGACCGTATTTCCTGGTACCATTGAAGATAATATGGTATTTGCTCTAAATTATTATAAAGAGTTATCCTCTGCAGACAGAAAGGCTAAAGCGATACAATGTTTAGAGCAGGCTGGATTATATAGCGAAATTAATGGCGACATGAAGCGCTTGGCAAGTTCTTTATCTGGTGGTCAACAACAGCGCCTGTGTATTGCGCGAAGCTTGACCGTAGATCCTCGAGTAATGCTCTTTGATGAGCCGTGCTCTGCTCTTGATATAAAAAACAGCTTGCATATTGAGGCATTGCTAACAGAGTTAAAAGTAAAACAAACGATTGTCATTGTTACTCATAATTTACAACAAGCTAGACGCATTGCAGACTACACTGTCTTTATGAATGATGGCCGAGTTGTAGAGTGGGGCGCTACAGAGCAAATATTCTCTGATCCACAACAAGAATTAACCCGTGATTACTTGGCTTTTGGCGGATAATCTTGAAAATTTTATATTTTTCAAAAACTTAAAGATAAAATTTCTATAAACTGTTGACATATTTCGTTTAAAAATGTATATTATAGGTGACATACTGGCGTGTCGTTAAGGGACTGTGAGAGAGTTTAGCCAGACTTACATCTGATATAGTTCGAGAGTAACTATATACATAAGAAGGCGTACCGCTGAGAGACGAGAGAAGGGCGGTATGCCTTTTTTGTATGTAACATACGATGTGCTTGTTTTTTACAATCTAATAAGCAATGTAAATTATTGATATTATAAATATAAAATTTTATTAAAATAACGGTGTTAGAGAGTTTAAAATATGGACTAAGACCTCCTTATGTATTACAATGTATTACATAAGGAGGTGCTTTTATATGGCAAATATTTCAGTCCGACTAAATGAACAAGAAGAAGAGTTATTTAAAACCTATGCTGAGTTTATGGATGAAACACTTTCTACCCTCTTTAAGAAGGCTTTGCTAGAAAAGATTGAAGACGAATTTGATCTTAAGGTAGGTCAAAAAGCATTAGCAGAATACGAGCAAGATCCAGTTACCTATTCTGTGGCGGAAATGCGTGCAAAATATGGCTTATAAACTTGAATTTTCTAAACGGTTTGACAAGCAATTTTCTAAATTAGATAAATCAACGCAACGCTATCTTTTTAATTGGCTTATAAAGAATGTAGATAATGTAGAAAATCCTAGATACTCAGGAAAATCATTGACGGGGAATAAAACAGGGCTGTGGCGTTATCGCATTGGCAATTATAGAGTCATTGCTGATATTAATGACCATAGATGCATTATTTTAGCGTTAGAAGTTGGTCATCGAAAAGACATTTACAAATAGAGGATATACCATGAAATACTTACGTCGTGAACTTAATCAAGTGGAAAAAGAATACTTAAAACAATTTGGACAAGACTCGTTGAACCGTGTTGTTCTACACAATCCAGATACGAAGGATAAACAAGAAGTACAAGATACCATTGATATCCTAAAAGAAGCTATGGCAAAAAATAAACCTCTAGAACAAGTTCCAGAAGATATGTGGAAACTTATTGAGTTCTAGAGTATCTGCGTGGTTGTATGACATGTACACCAGCCATTTTATATAGTTTAGCTGAGAGAGATTTGAATGAAGTTAAAAAAATTTGCATTAGTTGTGACCGTATTATTTGCTAGTATAGGGATAACAAATGCCGAACATATATCTAATCCACCTGTATCAATACAATTGAGTGCAAAGACTACTCAACTTGATAGAACACAACCTCTAGAGGTTATGCCCTATATGGAAAGTAAAGTTACAGCTGAAACAGAACTATCTTATGCTGTTATGTCCGTTGCTAAAAAAACATTTAATGAACAAATGTTGCAACATCGAGATGCAGAAATACGTATGCATGCTCATATTGAGGAACATAATCGCAAAATAAAAAGTGCGCCACAACGAGACCTTATTAAAAATCCTTATACACGAGAGGAAATTGAAAAACAAATTGTGGATGCTATTAATTTTAGAGAAAGTATTAAGTATCCTATTAATGACAAAGAATATTACAATCATATAGATGTAGATAAAGTAAATGATTTGTCAGGTTTTCCAAAGAAAATACCATCATTTGCTAAGCAGGTTGATATTCATTTAAAACCAGCTAAGGCAATTGAAGATGGTCGTTACATCCAAGTTTCTTTCACAGGCAAACCATCAGAACTAAAGCCTTATATCCAAGATGCAGAAAATCATGCTAAGGTCATTATTACTAAGGGGGAGGCTGAACGTGTTTCTATTAAACCTTACGAAGATGTTAAGACGAATTATAGAAAATATCTGTCTACTATATTGCCAGAAGAATGGATTGAAGTAACTAATACTTTCAATAATATGTATCAATATAAGCTGGCGCTAAGTAATGAAAATATTAAGCGAAAGGTTGATCGTGAACTCTCTAACCAAATGAACAATCAAATGGGTTTTGACTTAGAGCAAGATACTAGCCAATTAAGTTCTGATAAAGTGTTGTCCAATGATGAAAATAAGGCTTTACAGAAAAAATATTTAGGTTACTATTCGTATAAAGAGGTAAAGAGACCATTTAACGCAGAGTACACATTCTACATCTTTAAATTTGATTATTCATATAATAGGTTTACCGTTGCCGGTATGGCCGTTAATCCAGAACAAACTAGAGTAATTTATTTCCTCCATACAGTACAATAAAAATAAAACAAAACTAAACTAAAGGCACATTGTTAAATGAATGCTTTTCCTAATATAAGGAGAAATTCAATAACAATGTGCCTTTATGATGTAATTTTATGTTATAGGTTGTAGAGTTCCGGTTTGCGATCTCTAAAGATGTTAATTTTATTACGGATATCTTCGACTACAGCGAGGTCGATATCTACGGAAGCAATGCCTTCGTTCGTATCCATTTCGAGGAGGTTCGTGCCCCACGGGTCATAAACGGCGGAGTGACCTGTGCTTTGAACGCGACCAATAGTACCGCATCCGTTGACTGCGCAAAGGAATAATTGATTTTCAATTGCTCGTACTTCGTTTAGTACTTGCCAGTGACGTAGACGCATCGTAGGCCATTGGGCGGGTACGAATAAGAGTTCAGTACCTGGTAATGCAGCCATTCTCACTAGCTCAGGAAAACGGATGTCATAACAGATGACAGTACTGCAAGGTATTCCGTCTAGCTTGAAATGTGTCGTATGAGTACCGCTAGCAAAGTATTTGTCTTCTTTAGCAGGGCTAAAGCCGTGCATTTTGGAATATTCACCTACGAGGGTACCTTCACGGTTGTAAGCATAGGATGTATTGAATACCAAATCATCTTTTGCCACAGCAACGGAGCCGCCGACGATATTCACGTTATGCTCTTTTGCAAAGGCGGTGAGCAATGATTTTGTTCTTTCCCCATTTCTGTCGGCAATCGTAATTAAATCATCTGATGGGTGAAAGCCTGTATTCCAAGTTTCAGGTAAAATAATAATATCAGGATTTTCTGTAAGTGATTGAGTGAGTAACTCTTGAACGCGATTGTAATTGTATTCTACGTCATTTACGTGAACGTCCATTTGTAAGAGGGTTAAGCGTTTTTTCATGGCAAATCCTTTATCGATAAGAAGGTATAATGTTAGTGATTTGTATTATAATTAGAATATTAAAGCATTCCATTCTAGATTACAACATAAACTATCGTTAAAGGTGTTTTAGAGGGTACATCTCTTTAGGTTATAAATCATCTGTTTTAGCTATACGTATATGGAGTGGAGTTTTTACTATTCTTCATAGAAATGTTATAATATTCTGTATATAATTGTGTTCTGATAGAGGAGGACCTATGAAACGGATTCCGTTAGTAACACTATTGGTTGTGGCCTTGGCAATGCTTGTGGCAGGTTGTGGATTGCTTTCACAAAAAACAGAGCCTACTAGTTCAGCGCCACCAGTAAAAGAAGTTAAGATGGTACATCCATCGGGCATTCCTGTCCTTATGTATCATAAAATCGGCGACGATAAAGATAATGATGCGGTTATTCGAGAGGATTTGTTCCGAGAGCAAATGAAATTCCTCAAGGATAATGGATATAATCCATTGACGATGGACCAATTGTATGAATACGTTGTAAATGGTGCTGCAGTGCCTGAAAAACCAGTTGTTCTAACCTTTGATGACGGTTATGCAGATACATATACAATCGTATATCCACTCATGAAAGAGTATGGATTCCCAGCCACTGTATTTATTAACCCTGGTGATATTGGAACGCGTTTAACTTGGGATCAAGTGCGTGAAATGCACAAAAATGGTATCACTATTTCTAACCATGGTTTCCAACATGTAGAAATGGGCCAATTATCCGAAGAGAAACAAATTGAGAATATCACAAAGGCTCAAGAAGCACTGGCTAAAGAGGTGGGCATCAAGAATAATCCTTGGTTCTGCTATCCATATGGAGATAAAAATGAATTCACCGACTCAGCATCTAAGAAAGCTGGTATTAAAATGGGGATGGCTATGAAATCTGGCTGGGCTCATACTGGTGATAATCCATATAATATTTTGCGTGTTTGGGTAGGTAATGCGGTGGATATCAAGCATTTTGAAGAACGCATTAGCACTGAACATTTCACTGATTTATAAGGAGAAATACATTGTTCAAAAAGAATTGGGTAAAGTTCATCATCATGGTGTTCTTATTTACCGTTGTGACCTCACCGTTTGTGGTGCTCTTTGGACCATTTAATAATGTAAAACGCGCCGTTATCGGTGCTATCTTACAATCTCGTCATCCTCATTACATTACGTGGTTGTTTAATGAAGAAGAACTACAATCTATTTTGGGGACTGTTGGGGTTGTTAAAAGTCAAGATTTATTCAAGTTTAATGCCCGTGAAGACAAGTCTTTGAACCTTGAAAAAATTCAGTCTGCTCGTTATGTAGGCTATATCTTAGAAATTCCAGATCCTCGTCGTATCCAAGTAGGTACTGCGGCTAACATTCAAGAAAAGGGCGATACTACAAGTAATATTGCTAAAATGAATAATGCGGTAGCTGCTATCAACGGTGGTGGTTTCCATGATCCTAATGGTACTGGTACAGGTCGTTTGCCATATGGCTTTATCTTGCATGATGGAGAATATGTTATCGGTAAGGATGTAGGTCCTGATGAAGATGTAGACTTTGTAGGCTTCTCTAAATCTGGTAACCTTATCGCTGGTAACTACGATAAAACTCAACTATCTGATATGAAAGCCATGGAAGGTATTACCTTTGGCCCACCTCTTATTGTAGACGGTAAGAAAATGATCACTGAAGGTGATGGTGGCTGGGGCGTAGGCCCACGTACTGCTATCGGTCAAAAGAAAGATGGTACAGTATTATTCCTCGTAATCGATGGCCGTCAACCAGGGTACTCCATTGGTGCTACCTTGCGTGACGTACAAGATATTCTCTTTGAAAAAGGCTGCTACATTGCAGCGAATTTAGATGGTGGTTCTAGTTCTACCTTATACCTCAATGGTAAAGTGGTGAACAAACCGGCCGATTTGTTAGGGGAACGCATGATCCCAACGGCGTTTATCGTGAAATAGGAGGACAGATGAAACCTTTTACGCGTGTACTGAGCGCCTTTGCGGTAGGTATTCTTCTGCAAGGTGGGGTATACCTATACCTTGATCAATATATGTTTGCGCCGACTACGGAATTTAATGTAGCAGGTGCGTCAAAAGATGATACTAAAAACTTTCCGGATGTAAAGGAAGGTACTAAATATGTATCCTACGACCGTCAATTTATGGCGGTTGTTACAGAAAACTCTTTGAAAATCTACAAGGCTAATGAAAGTAAGCCTACAACGATAGATTTGAAAGGGCGTTCGATTAGTTACTTCAACTGGATGCCAGACCGTAACTATGCCATCATGGGCTTATATGACTCTCGCGATGTCGTTATGGCTCGTCTCAATGCAGATGATCCAGAGCATGAAGTGGATACCAAGCTTGAAGATTTACCAAAAGGTAGTAAAATCGTAGATGCTGCATACTCTGAAGCGACAAACGTAGTATATATGAAGGTAAAAGTTCAAGAGCATGTATATCGTATTTATCGTACAGATGCTAACTACGATACGCGTCGCGTATATATGCAAGCTACTGATATCGGTCATATCGGCGTCTTCTACGATGAAGACAACTTCTTCTACGATAATGTTAAAACTGGCGATATCTTTATGTTTAACGGTATCGAAGGTGGCTGGCGTGTTATCAACCCACCAGGACGTTTCCGCTTAATTGGTGTTGATACAGATAAGACAATCTACATTGCTCGTGTTGATGAGGACAATAATGCATTGACTGTTTACACCGGCAAATTAGGTGTAGGTTTCAAACCAGTTTACAAATACAATCATCCTACTACTTTCAATGAATTAAAATTGTCTGACGTAAAAGACATCATCAAGAATGGTAGTGAAGAAACTAAAAAGGTGACAGAAGATGATACGTCTTCTAAATCATCTAACACTAGTGATAGTAAAAAGAAACCTTAAGAAAAAGCCTTTATAATGCTTCATTATAAAGGCTTTATTCCTATGTTATATGTACCATAAGGATATCTATGAATATATTATTTGTACGCCTTAGTTACATTGGGGATATCCTGCATGCTACCCCTGCGGCGCGCTGGATCAAAGAACAGCATCCAGATGCCAAGTTACATTGGATTGTAACACCTAGCATGGTAGAACTGTTAGATGGTAATCCCTATGTAGATGAGATTATCCCCTGGGAACGGGATGAATACGAGGCACATTCTAAAAAACTGCATATCCCGACAATGTGGCGCATGTGGTGGGAGCTGAAGGCTAAATTAGAGCCCTACAAATTTGACGTAGCCGTTGATGTACAAGGGCGACTGATAACCGGTCTTGTTCTATTGGCTTCTGGTGCGCCTATTCGCTTAGGACTTGGTGGTACAAAAGAGCTGAATTGGCTATTTACAAACTATAAATCAAAGCCAAGTACAGATCATGTTATCAAGCGTTATGTTGAGGTGGCACAACTTTTAAAAGAGGCTGTTGCTAGACAGGCTAGTTTAGATACACCTCTTAAAACTGTTGATAATCTTCTGGAACCTGAAACATTAAATAACGTTAGTGCTAATAAGATGTATCATATGGATTTCTATGTACCATCGAAGTTACATACCTGGGCAGAAGAACAGTGGAAAACGATTGATAATCATACTTCTTTAAATCGTGGTGAAGTAGAAAAACCTCTACGTGTGGGATTGGTCTTAGGTACGTCTTGGGCGACAAAAGAATGGCCTCAAGAAAAATGGTATTCCCTTATTAAATCACTGCAATATAGAGCTAATTTTGTTTGCTTAGGCGGGCCTAAAGAGGCTACACAATACAAACCTTTGATGGATTCTTTGGCCGCTGAGGGCATTGATCAGATTATGCTGAATATGCTAGGAAAGACGACACTTCAAGAGGTAGGTGCCTTAATTGAAAGCTGTGACGTAGTAGTTACGGCTGACACGGGCTCCTTACATATTGCATTAGCGCTTAATAAGCCTGTAGTGGCTCTCTTTGGACCTACAGATCCTAAATTATGGGGTCCACTAACGGGGACCTTTAAGGTACTTATAAATGATGAATTAGATTGCTTAGGTTGTCGTAAACGACGGTGTCCTAAGCCTGATCAATATTGTATGTCTGGTATTGAGCCAGTTCGTGTTAAAAAGGCAATTTTCGAATTGATAGGAGATAGAAATGGCAAAGTTTAAAATTCAAAAAGGCTTATCCGATGCGGATATGTTGAAAAACTTTAAAGATACAGAAAATTTTGAAGATACTATGCTTGATATGGAACGGGCAGCTAAAAAGCCTGTAGTGCATCAAAGTCCAAAGCAAAAGGAAGATGCTTTCTATCGTGAGTTCTTAACTGAAAAAGTGGAGACTATGATTGGTAAAATGCTTCTAGACATCAAGATGGAGTACTTCAAAGAAGGTGAAGGTGCTTTCTCTATTCAAGTGAAGCGAGAAGGTAAGAATATCGTTCTTGAAACGGCGCCTAAAAAGGTTAAACCTGAAAAGTAAGCTGTATAATGGCATTTACTAATAGTTAAAAATAAAAGAACCTGTCCATAAATGGATAGGTTCTTTTGCATATTTATGTAATTATAAGAACGGGTTGTATTATCAATAAAAATGATGAGCTTATAAGCGTACCGATGTTTATCGAATTACTACATTTATAAATACCGATATGCTTTGGAGCCTTTTTAATAATAACTAAAAATTATTACGGTATAATTTTTGGTTTCTCATTAAAAAGAGCAATTACAGAGAAATTGATTTGATTAAACATACACGCTAAAAGCTAGCTCTTTTGTAGTTTTGTGTGATTACTATCACGAAAAAATCATCTTTAGACACATGAATTTATGAGTAAATAGCATAATATAGTTGTTGACAAAGAATTTTATAAGTAGTCTAATATAAGTATGTCTTAACGATTTATAGAGTGTTTGGCTTGTGTGAGCAGACATCAAAAAAATCGTAAAAAAATAGGTATGAGATAGTTGTTTGTTTCATGTATAAATTTACATGCACAGACTATTTCGATTTGGAGGATTAACATGGCTAAAAAATTAAGAATCTGCGAAACCGTTCTTCGTGAC
>OBWG01000913.1_pt1 | contig 15748 bp, 11 predicted proteins | sample 1495221 | NCBI WGS metagenome assembly OBWG01 (sample SAMEA2580053, study PRJEB22360) | human gut metagenome | reverse complement strand
CAGCATAGCTGTCCTCAAGCAGCTACGCTGCTTGGACACGCCTTCGTGGCGCACAATCATCAGCAAACCGCCTGAATACAGGCAAAGGCAGGAGAAAAACGTAACTCCTGCCTATACATATCTTTTTTATTCCCCCATCTGGTTTAACTCATCTGTAATCAATTCTAAAACACTATCCTATCTCCTATGCCCATTTTTCACTACTTTCATAATATCATGTTTTTGTTTTAAGTTAAGTTCCCGTTTTACCATACGTTTATAGTTATTCACTTCCTCCTCTGTTGCCCCTCCAAGTGTCAAAGTCAGGGAATTCCCGCCTAATACTTTTTCTGGATGAGCACGAAAAAAATATGTATTTTCTAATAACGAATAGTCCAGATTTATTATTCCAACCGAACTATCCCTTATACTAGACTTTCTTAAAATGCCATTCTGTAAATCTAGTTCCCCTACCTGCAGGTTGGTAAATAATGTCCCATAAATTGTTGCGTCTGATAGATTCAATTTCTCAATCTTCATCAGCCTTACAGTACAATCTGATAAAATGCAGCCACCAAGATCAAGCATTTGACTTTCATTATTCTGTATCCAGCATGTTGAAAATCTTGACTCTGAAATTTTGAATTTTTCTGGTAAGCCACTAATAATAATTCCATCGAGATAACTGTTTGATAAGCAGTCTGCCGGGAATCCTTTCAATTTTAGTTCCTCATACTTTGTTTGATTTATATGTTTTAATTTTTCTATTGGTAACACACATTTGCACTCCTTTCCGTTTTTAATCTGCACTGGCCCCCCAGCCGCTCCCTTGATGTTGCGCTGCACGTAGAGAGCGTAAGAACCCGTTCATTTTCCATTGGGATAATTTTTGTATCACTGAAAGCATCTTTCAAAAAAGAAAAATAATTTGAATGGTTAAAGCTAATCTGATAATATTCCTTCTGTGCAATATCAATAATCTGTTTTTTAAGAACCTGATATTCTAAGACTGACCTGGGGGTATAAATTATAACCTCATTATCCTCCGAAATATCCTTCAGACTTCCAAACATTGATTTATTACGCATGTTATGTCCATAAAGGATCATATTCTGGTCACTGAATTCACTTGAATTATGATAATCTGCAAAAACACTCCCGGCGAAAGACTTTTCTTTATTGTATGCATGGTGCAGATAGTATTCATTATTATCCGTTTGTGTAACTGGATAATCTATATCCACTTCCGGTATAGATATCCACGCAATGACTTCCGGATTTATTGCTATCAGTTGTTCAAAATCAATTTTATCCGCTTGACGTTTATTCTTTTCTTTCTCTCCTGGTCTTGCATCACCCGGATCTGGTGTCCTGTCCTTTGTAAGGACCTCCTTTTTTATATCTTCATAAATTTTGTCCGCCTTCTCATATTCTGAAAAAACTGGCCATAATCTACTCCCGGCATATAGAAGCAGGATTAGAGAACCTATGAAAATAATTGCTATCTTCTTATCTGTCTTCAACATTTTTCTCCTATCTAAAAGATTTATATACCAGCTCATTCCTCAACTATATATTGACATTCCATTTTTTCTAACACGCTCCACTCAAGCCCGCTAAAATTATGTATGCAGGTAAGTAGGCTGCTCCCCTGCTCAAAATACAGCCGCTCTTTTGTATGTGCATTAAAAAAAACATAAAAGTCAAAATCTGTTTCATATTCCCCACTATCAGAATTGTACTCTTCCGATAACCCGACATGTATATTTATTTCTAAATCCGGGAGGTATATATAATTACTCTCTACCAGCATACGAGATTCTTCATCTTGTTCTAATAGGAACAAGTTGCTAATCGGTTCCTCTTCTTCCATAAACTCATCTAAATCTTTTAATATCATCTTATGTACTCCCATATTATCTGGCATTCTTACTGCTTTCCCTGATTCGCCTATTATTTATCTGATACTGCTCTGTAATTTTATCGTAAAGTTCTTTGCGGAAGTCAGCAGTTACTGGATAACAGATATCTCTAAACTCACCTTTTTGTTTCTGTGAAGGCATTGCAATAAAGTCCTCACCTGTCCATGATCTTTTGATTGCAATCCGGTTTACAACAAAGACATCGTCAAGAATAAGCCGTACTTGTGCTTTTGTATTGTTGTTTCGGTCTTTGTTATTTGCAACCTGTACATAATACTCCATCTCATCCTCACCATATTCAAATTCTAATTCGCCTTTTCCGCCCTCTGCATACTCAAAAGTAGAAAGTATATTTTCCGATAATTCTTTTCTGAATTCTGTTGTTTTACAATAAAACACATCCTGGTATATCGGTTTATTCTCTTCGTCTTTTTCACCTGTTCTGTATGAAGGCATATTGAAATACAAAGTACCTTTCTTTGATTCCATGATCTGAATACCAGTTACTTTAAAACAGTTGTTAAAGACAATATTGGCAAATCCTCTAAGACTCTCATTTTTTTCTGAATTAAATTCCACTGTATTAATTGTATAGTTCATAAATTTCCTCCTGTTTTATCGGGCGGCCTGCATCGGTTCTTTCTCTTCTCCGATAACCATTTCCTGCCCATCCTCTTTGATTTCTAGTTCCTCATTAATTTCTTTCTGACGTTTTAATAGTTGCTGCAACTTGAGTTCATGTTGGAATGGCTTATCATATTCGTTTTTAGAATCTTCCAAATTTCTTTTGTACTCTTTCACTGCTTCTGTAAATTTCTGTTCACGCTTTTCAAGCCCGGATAAAAGATTTTCAATTCTAATGATATTACCAGATATACTGCTACCCATTTCTGCCTTGTAGGTAAGAGACCCTCCTAAAAGCATAGTAACATCGGAAAATTTCTTTTCTAAACTCAATTCAAAGCCCTTATAACTTCCAATTTTTTTAGATTTCATAGTTTCTAACGATTTTGCTATTTCAACTATTACACTGCCGGCCGTTTCTCTATCATCATAGATTTTGCCTAATATCTCTATACGGAATTCAGCATCCTTCTGAAGTTCCATATCTCTTTTCTCTTTATCTTTTCGTAAAGCATCTAATTTTAACTCTGTCTCTTTGATCTGTTCCGGAAATTTGAAAAGGAAATTATCCTGAAATACATATTTTTGATTCTGATACATAGCCTTTAACATTTTTAATTTTGTCACTTCATTGTCAACATCTGTTTTTTCCAGAATCAAGGGGTTTCCTGATGCAACAGCCTTAATTTCAGCAAATGATAAAACCACCTCATCCACATCTTCGCACTCTCTTGACACCACTTTATTTGTCATGATTTGAGAGATAAATTGCTGCTTATTTTCAAGGATTCCCCATAAATATGCATCAAAGGTTCTTTTTGTCACATATCTGTAGATTTCAACCTCTTCATTCATATTGCCTTGCCGTATAATACGGCCATCTCTCTGCTCTATATCTGATGGTTTCCACGGGCAGTCTACATGATGAGCTGCTACGAGCCTGTCCTGTATATTCGTACCTGTTCCCATCATTCCGGTACTGCCTATTAGAATTCTTTTTTTCCCGGATCGCATATCTGCAAAGAGAGCCTTTTTCTTTGGTTTAGTTTTAGCATCGTGGATAAATGCAATTTCTTCCTCCGGAATGCCTTTCTTTATCAACTCCTGCTTGATGAAATCATATATATTGAAATCTTTCTTTCCTGTCGGTGTGCCAATGTCCGAAAAAATCACCTGAGTTCCTCTTATTTCTTCCGAATCCATATATTCTTTATAGACATTTTCAACCACTTTAAATAACTTACCATCTGGATTAGACTCTGCATCCGGATCAAGCAATCTAATATCCGTTCCTAATAATCTTGCTTCATTCGTAATTTTCAACATATTGTCAATGGACGGATCGACATTTCCATTCCTGATATTTTCTGCACGTCTGGCCAAATCTGCCATTACTAATTCTGTCTCTTCATCTGGTGTGCTTTCTACAATCTGATATTTGCCACTTCTTAATTTAGGTACTTTTAAATCCAGCATCTCAGAAAGTTGAACATCCGCAAACATACGAAACATCGTAATAAGCTCCGGTAAGTTTGAGAATTTATTAAAGCGGCTCCTGTAACGATAGCCGCTCCCCTCTGGTGTCATCTCTAATGCAGTTGTTATTTCCCCGTAGGTTGCTGCCCATGCGTCAAAGTGTCTCAGTTCTTTCTCTTCTAATAATTGTTTTTGCAGATACAGCTGCATGACATACAATTCGCACATGGTATTACTGATTGGTGTCCCGGTGGCAAATACTACGTTTCTTCCTCCAGTCCTTTCATGGAGATATTGAACCTTCAAATACATGTCCATTGCTCTCTGTGATCCAGTTTTTGCGATTCCTGCAACATTATTGATCTTTGAGAAAATAGCAAGATTTTTATAGCAATGCGCTTCATCTACATAGAGTCCATCTACCCCTAGTTCTTCAAAATTCAGTACATCATCTTTTTTATTATCGTTTCTAAGCTCTAATAATTTTTCTTCTAGGCGTTTCCGTTCTGCCTCCATCTGCTTAATGGTCCAATTTTCCCCATTTTCATCTTTTATCTCTTCAATTGCTTCTACCGTCTGCTCTATTTGTTCCTCAAGCATAGCTTCACGTCGCTCTTTTGAAATTGGAATCCTCTCAAATTGAGAATGTCCGATGATAATTGCATCAAAATTATTCGTAGCAATTTTTGACGTGAATTTTCTCCGATTTGCTTTCTGAAAATCTTCATCTTTTGCAACCAATAAGTTTGCCGCTGGATATAAACGCAGGAATTCAGATGCCATCTGATCCACTAAATGATTAGGAACTACTATCATACCCTTATGCATTAAGCCCAATCTCTTTAATTCCATGCAGCTTGCAGCCATTGTAAAGGACTTTCCTGCTCCAACAGCATGAGCCAAAAGCGTACTGCCTTCAAGTGTACGTGCAACAGCATTATATTGATGTGGACGAAATTTTATCTCTGGATTCATCCCTGGAAAGGTCAGATAAGAACCATCATATGTTCGTAGAACTGTTCCGTTGAACGTTTCATTATAAAAATCAACATAAAATTTTCTCCGTTCCGCATCCTCCCAAAGCCATTCCTTAAATTTATCTTTGATTATTCCAGCTTTTTCTCTTGCAAGCATCGTTTCTTTTGTATTTACAACATAAGAAGTGCTATCTCCAGTATCTATTTTATCTTTGACTGTGATAATTCTCTGATTAAGAACTGACTCTATAATAGTGTAAGCATTAACTCTGCCGGTCCCATAAGTTTCCCTTGCTGCCACAGAACGATAATCAAAGGCTTTGTTTAATATTGCATAATTCATATTGCTTTTATGTAGTTTGACTTCAATTGCCTGTGTTCCCTCCTGAAACTTTGCAGGAGTTCCTAATAGTTCATAGACAAAAGTATTATAATCTTCCAAACGGACCCACGGAGTTCCTAACTTTACATCAATGTCTGCCGCTTTTAAATCTTCTGGTTGAACTTGTTCTAATGCTTCTACGTTGATACTATATTGAGGATCTGTTTTTGCATATTGCTTGGCAACCCTTAATTTTTTTCTGACTTCTCCACTAAGATATTCCGCTGCTACTTCCCATCCCGCATCTGGATTATCCTCATCCGCTTTCAGTGGGTTCTTATATATCATTCCTTGCAGCTCTCTAAGCAAGATTTCCCGCTCAACATGGTACACACTCAACATATATGGAATATGAACATTACTATACTCTGCCAATGATACTTTTAGGGCATCTACCGCCGTATCCACTCGCTCTATCGTTGTTTTTGGAAGGATTGTCTGCTTATAGAACATATCAGCTTTCTTATACTGATCTTTTCCGTCCGCAATCTCCAGTGAACACAACAGATAGTAATCACTATCATCACGGAATGCCATTTTATTTCCCCGCGAAGATATAAAACCATACTTTTCAACAAAAATATCATAAAGAGTATTTAACTTTTCCTGCCCTTCCAAAAGTTCATCTGTAGTACATCCTTCTGTCTGTATCGTAATCAAATGGCGTGTAGCCTTTCTAATCTCATGTAGACCCAAGATACGCTCCCTGGGTTTATCACCACCTTCCCATAAATACATCTCTTCATTTTCCCGGTAGTAAATCTCATGATCTATCACAGTAAATGTACCATTTTTCACCTCTGGATCAGCCGGTAAGACTTTTCTTACTTCTTTCTCGTCTTCAGCTTCAACTATATAATTTTTCAAGTGCTCTGCCGGGATATAATCTGCATGTAAATTTTCAATAGCACTTTTTAATGCACTCTCTAAATTAAATGTCTCTGGATCTTCTATTATTAACTGTGTGTACGCCGAATCTTTTCCATATGTATGATCATCCCATACCATTTTCCCCAGCATCATTTCTGGATGTTCCGAAAAATAAGCATTTATCGGAACATTATCATCTGTGTGGCTCTGATATAGCCATTCAGTGTTTTCTGGTATGAGTTCCCGTTTTAACTTCTTTTGCAAAAAGAGAATATCTGTAGTGACTTCCGCTCCCGCCGACTTTGAAAATACACTTCCGGGAAGTCGTATGGCTCCAATTAAATCCGCTCTTTCAGCAAGATATCTCCGTACATCGCTTTTCTGCTTATCCATTGTCCCTTTTGAGGTCAGGACAGCAGTTATCCCGCCGGGGCGCAACAAATCAATACTTTTGGCAAGAAAATAGTCATGAATTTTAAAATTATACTTTTTATACTCTGGATCGAATACTTTAAAATCCCCAAATGGAACGTTTCCTAAAATCAAATCATAGCTGTCATTCTTAAAATTTGTTTCTTCAAAACCCTTTATCTGTATATTTGCATGGGGATGTAGCTGTCTTGCTATCCTCCCGCTAATGGAATCTTTTTCTACACCAAACAGTTCAGACTCTCTCATATTTTCTGGCAGACTATTAAAAAAGTTCCCCACGCCCAAACCCGGTTCAAATATTTTCCCTTCTTGAAAACCAAATTTCTGAACTGCCGAATAAATGGCTGAAATTATTTGTGGCGGAGTATAAAAGGCCGTATTCACGGTTCCCCTTGCATCCCTATATTCCTCATCTGACAAAAGCTCTTTTAGCTCATTATATTCTTTGCTCCAATTGGGATTGTCTTCATTAAATGCATTTGCAATTCCGCCCCACCCGACATAGCTTGCCAGTATAATCTGTTCCTCATATGTTGCCGGACGTCTCTGTGATTCTAATTCTTTCAAAAGTTTGATTGCAGCTACATTGTTTTTATATCGTGTTTTATCTCCACTCTGGATTTCCCATTTTTCCGGGTAATAAAAATCCGAAACCACAGCAATTTCTTTTTCCTCTTGCTTGCGATTCCGGTTTATTATTTCTCTATATAACTGGACTGCAACATCTGGGCAGAAAGAAAAACCTTCTTCACAGGCTTTCCGATATTGCGCTATGTCCATATATACCTGTTGCTTTACTAAGTCTTCAATTGCTGATACCATATCGAGATATCCAAAGGTTCCTGCAACTTCATCTTTATTAAAAAGACCTTTAAAATGAATTGTATCATTTTCTTTTTCATACTGAACCAATCCATACTGATTGACTGCTGCTTCTTTCCGTGTTTTGAATGGTTCCTGTGAAAATAATTCTCTTAAGAATTCGGTTGTTATATCTTTAAACCCATCTTCAATTAAACTTTGCAGCAATGGTTTAATTGGTATAAATAGTGCTGTAGAGACATAGGATTTCACTGCTTGTTGATAATACGGGCTTGCTTCAGCTATGGTCTTTTTTGGTCTTTCTTCGATAGCAGGAAATATGACAGATGGATTTTCTCCAATTTGCCGAAACAATGCATGATACTTTTGAATAAAAGTTTCTCTTTCTTTTTGCTGCATATAGGTGGTAATATCATGATTTGATAGTTCCCTATTAGGTGGATAGTCTCCATTTTCAATTAATTTCATAAGTGCGTCTCTGACTAAGTCCCATCCAATAAAACCGCTACTTTCATTTTTAATGAAATCCATACCATTCTCTTTGGTCTTGAATATTACATCTTCACCAGATGATAGCGTGATCTTCTGCTCTGTATCAACAGGAAAATCATACGAACTTCCCCGTATGAGGAAATCCAATTTTTGTTGTGGTAGGATATTTGTCGTCATAACATCCACTATCATTTCCTGTGAAATTAGATTTAGATTACTTTCCATCAGCCTTCTGATTCCTTCTAATAATATTGCATCCTCATAGGCTCTGTTTGTACGATTTTCCTTTTCATCTTCTAAAGAAGCAATTTTTGATACAATGGTTTCATAACTAGTATAGCCACTGTAATTACTATTATTGCTGTTCCAGTAGATATTAAGACCAGTTTGTGAACCTGCCAAATGGATGGTGTCGTTATTTCTCCATCTAATATCTAACTCTTCCCCGTCGTACATCGTTTCTAACACACTTTTTCTGGTCTGCTCATCTTCTTTCTCTATAAAAAGAGAAGAAAGATGACTATTACTTTCCATAACATAAGCAATCAGATATGAAAGAAGTTCTTCAGGAATATCATGCGGCGTAATATCTTGAACTAAAAAAGGAACCACATCAGCGGTTCCTTTCTGCTTCTCTTTACTTAATAATTGTTCTGATAAATTACTTCCTTCAGAACGATTTCTTCTGCTATCATTCCAACTTGATTGCGCAGGATCGTCATTTCCATTGTACTCACCGGATTGATTTTCTCCTTTTCTATCCGATTCTGGACTTCTGATTCCATTATCTGGTCGTGCAACCGCCAAGCGTCTTCCTCTCTTTGAAGCATCACGGTCTTTAATTTCCCTGTTCTCAGAAGTTCGTCGTATCTGCTCCGATCCGTCTGCAACAGATATTTGAGTGCTTTCCTTCCGTATTTCCCTAAACTCTTTTTCACTGCCGACTCCGTTTCCCCCGTTTGAAGAACCGGATAAAGCATTCCGTCTGATCCCTTCATGTATTCCAGATCTACCATTTTCTAAACTCCTTTCTTCCTTGCGTATTTTCCACGCCACTTTAGCAAATTCACGCAAAACAGACTCAGACATATCTGATATTAAATTTCCAATTCTGGAAAGAATTCTTTCATCTTGAAAATTCACAATATCATCCAAGCCTGCATCAAAGCTGTCTATTCCACAGCGTTTCAATACAAGATACATTGTGCTTTGCAAGACAAACTTGAAAATATCCGAGTTATCTTGCGGTCTTATTTCTGTTTTCAGTTTTTGAAGATTTTGGAGTATATCAGTTTTCTCCTCCATAATATCACAAACATATGTTCTTGTAAAGTTTTTTATAGCTTTTCGGAAATTCTTATTCTGATCATTTTTATCATAATACTCTGGAAACATCTGATCTGCAAATTTTTCAGCATTATCCTCATTTATTTCCCATATAAAAGGAGTCACTCTGCCGCCGGTGCTTTTGATATCATAAAGGTATTTCACATTACCAAGCATTTCAATCGGAAACACAGCAATTCCAATTTCCTCACGGCGTACATACCGTTTTACTTTTTTCCAGTTATCATAGTCCATAAGAACCTCTGCATCTCTTCTCTGTTCAAATACAAGACACTGATTCATGAAATCAAAACGATATATGTTACCCCTTCCAGAAAATTCAAGGAATTCAACCCATTTCTCCAAGTTACGTGATATATCAAATACTGCAATATCATATAATTCTGATACTCTTCTTATATACTTTTTACTTTCCATTGTTCACCACCTAGTATCGTCGTTTTATCTGCATTGTAAACAAATCAAGTTGCTCTTGCTTCTGCTCTCTCTCCGCACACATTCGATTCACCTCCTGCCGGCACAATCTATATCCATCTTTAAAGTCCTTATATAAAAAACGTCTCAATTCAACATAGTTTTTGGATTCTATTTCCTTTTCTAATTGAGATTCATCTTTCTGAAGTATTAGTAATCCTGACTGCATTTTTATCTCATCTGTCAAGATCAAGTTTTTTAAATACCTCCGATTTTCATCAGTTCGGCATTCTCTTAGGACTTCAATAGCTCCATACCAAATTTCTTCCGCTTTTGCCATGTATGTGTCTGGCATAACATCAGGTGTTGGACGATGGTAAATATCCGGTTTTTTATCTGCAAATAGTTTCTCTATTTGTTGTTTGTCAGCAATAATATGATTTCTCACCAAATTCATATCTATTCCGTCAGTAGCAAAAGGATCTTGACCACCTTGACGTAAAAGATTCTCCCATCTTTGAAAACTATCTATTAATCTTCTGATAACCTTTTCTTTTTCATCTACCGGCATTTACTGATTTCCCTCTTTCTTTCATCAATTTTAGAGATGGTAAAAGAAGTGTCTACGTGATCATTATAGTCAAGAATATATCCATCCTTTGATCCAGTGTAATTGTCTAAAGCCTGTTGCAGTGCTGCCGCGCCGCTTTTATTTTTTATAGCTACTGTTCGCCGTAAAGTTTCTGTAATCTGAATCGAGAACTCATGTTCCTGCTCTTGCTGATCTGAAAGCATTAATCCATTTTCTTTGCCTACTCCTTTCAGCGCAAAGCAATTTTTTAATGTTTCCACTATCTTCTCAGCACCACTGTCTTTGTTATTTTTTCCCCATTGAATAATTTCTTCTGGAATAAACAATAACCCTGAGTCTACTACCAGCAGCTTTGTATGCTCCTCATTATCCAAGCCAACAATCATATATCTATTGTCCCAGAAGCTCATGTTATCTCTTAAAACTTGTTGGGTTTCCCATAAGTTTAGCCCTCCTTTAAAAAATAAGAGTTTTGAGCCATGATTTTTATCAAGTTCAGCAAAAAATAAATTACTTCCCATAAATATCTCCTTCCCGTCAGAGGAACGGACAACTCCGCCCTCTGACATCCTTCCAATTAATTTCTATGGACAAGGCCGTCCATACAACCCAATATTTGATTTAACTAATGCTCTATGAACTACGCCATAGTCAGTACCTCTGGCATCCACTTGTTTTCCATTTCCTACATAAATTGCTACATGACTTATATTCTTGAACTGTCCATTATTCTCGTAAGAATAAAAGATTAGATCGCCTGGTCTCAAATCATTTTCACTTACCTGCAATCCATTATCTACTATATATTTTCCTTGTATAGACGCAATTTCAGGTAATTTGACACCATACTCTGCATAGCAACGCAAAACAAGTGAACTACAATCATAATATCCCTCTTCGTATCTTCTGTCCTGACTGTATGCACATCCTACCTTTGTCATTGCCAACTGTGCAACCTTTTCTCCTATTCCAGAAGCCGGTATACTCTGCAAAAAGTCATTTGACATAACCATTTCCAATAACTTTTCTTGTGCTGGTGTCAGTTTCCCTAAATCTATGTAATCCTTATAACTAAGATTGTATACATAAAGTGAGGTACGTGTTACCTCGATCTGCTTTTTACCATTACTATCCGCAAGGTATACTTCCTTATCTTTATGCCCGAAAGCCTGTGCTGTCGCATGATCGTCAAAATACATGTCAAAGTCTACGCCAAAACGTGCAAAATTTCCGGTATCCTCGACAACATATTCTTTCCCATCCACAATAATATGTGTACCCATTGGCAAACTGGGTTTATAAGCATCAACCGCCAACGTATGATTTGCCCTTGGCATCACTCCTGAAGCCGTAGCTCCACCGCTCCATTGACCGCAGCATATCTGACAGTTACAGTATGCACTGAATGTCATTTTCCCCAGACTGTCTCCTACTCGAATAGTATCTGTCGTTGTCTTTGTAGAAAAGTGATTCATTTCGTTAAAGATATCTTTCAGTCTTTTTTTATTTGCATCATTCATAACAGAAGGGAAGTTGCCCGTTCCTGTTCCGTACTTTACCATGTAGACCATCATAACGTCTGAAAAATTATTCCTTGGGACACCATTCTGCATATTTTTATAGGTAGCCTCCTGATTACTGCTCTTTTCTTCTTCCCGTAATTTGGTGTTAAACTCTGCATAATATCCCGCTAAAACTGATTGGACAGTATCCCCCTTTTGCAAAGGTGGCAGAAACAATGCGAACGGAGAATTATACAGCATTATTATAATAAGAAGAAACGGCATTGCAACCACTACTAATAGCCCCAAAAGCACACCTAAAACCCCTAAAACATATATTGCGATATTCTTTATAACCAGACTTGCCTTTAAGATAGCGATATCTTTCAATAGCTTTAAAAAGCTATCCTTATGTTCACCTTCCTCATTCAGTAACTTATTAATTACATACTGCCTTTTCCGTTTCCATATCGCTTTTTTTACCCGTTGCTTTTCAATTTGAGCTTTATCTTTTGTTTTTTGCCACCGCTTAGAATAAATCTTTTTATCCCTTTTTCGGGTTTTCATTGAATCCTTCGTATTTTTTTTACGATATTTATGTGATTCTGTACTCTGTTTTTCAGCAACATTAATCTTAGGTTCAATCTTTTTATCATTCTGGAATTTAACAGCCCCAGCCATTCCATCATGCGTTTTTATTTTTACTATGTTAGGATTACTGTCTTTTGCTGATTTAATTTTTTTATCTCTCTCAGCCTTCTTCTGTTCCGCTTTTTTCTTATGATAAGCCTTAGCCTTTTCCTTACGCTTTATCTCATCAGTATCAATCTTATTGCTGTCTGGTACAGGTTCTTTCTCTGCTTCTCCTGAATTCCTCTTGCCAATACTTTTAGTCCGTGAGGATAGATAAGCTGAATACAGGTATGGGGACCTCTTCCTATCTTCCCGCCCGTTCTTATTCTGATCAGAGTCTTTTTTTCTTAAATCCTGTTGATATTGACCCAATCTCTTTATTGACCATAGCTCTGAATTTTTTAAATGAATATGATGATCCTGTCCATTTTTTCTCTTATCAAATAGCTTATTTTGATGCAGCTTGACTTCCGCATCAGCAGAAAGTTTAACCTCTGGATCTTTTTTATACCTTATCTTTTCATCCATACACCTCCTCCCTTATATTTCTTCCACTCTGTATAGACTTCCAAATTCAAAACCATATTGCCCCTTTAAACTTGCATGACCTAAACCAAACGGAAGTTGTTTCTTAGGGTTGTAATTCTTACTTAATTCTTGATATGCTTCAGATATTGATAATTCCATATCCTCATAGTCAGCATCAGTTGTATAATATTTTTCGCTGAAAAGGACTTCTTCCAACTTGTCTTGCTCAATCAATTCATCAATGTCATCTCCCGATAAAGGAGGCCCCATTCTTTCATATACGTCACGTTTCAATCTGGTAAATTTTATATAATCTCCATCTTTGAGAAAAACAGCCTCCTTTTCTAACAGCACAACGATATCATTTTGGAACAATACTATACTCAATAGCATCTCCCGGCATATGTCCTGTGCTGTCTTTTTGTCCTGAAAAACGAATCTATCGGGCAGACAGATTTCTAAACACCATTCTTCAAATTGGCATCCAAAATAAAAATTAAATTTTTTCATTCTTTTTTACCTCATGTTTAAGTTCCGTAGTGTCCCAAAAGAAAAAAGACACAGCCGAATCACAGCTATGTCTTTCTATCCGTAGAATTACTACACCTTTTATTTACTTTTACCTTATTCGCCCCTCTTTTTTCGTAGTGGGCAATTCTTCTTTCCCGCGGACCTCCAATTCAGGCATCAAATTTTGAAATTTCTCTATTGCCTGCTTCATTTTTGGATGTGCTTCATAGTCTATACAATATCTCACGAAACCCAGATCAAGAACATTACTGGAGATCAGCTCGATATCTAATTCACCTAATTCTTTATCTACACATCTGCATCCAATTCCTGGCCCCATGTGATTCAAATATTCCGGTATCTCCCTATATCTCTTTATCGCCTGTTCAACTGTGAGTCCCTCAAATGTTTCCCCCAAAACTTTAAATTCCATACACTCTGCAACATAAAAATCTATATCTCCCTGTATCATCCACTGCCTTCTTTCTATTATTATTTTCAAGCAAAAAAAGAGCCTGGAAACATAGCATTTCCAAACTCTCTTTACTACTAAATCACACCAAATGATGCAATTCCTCTTCCACGTCTTTGACCAGTTCCACTGGAAGTTCTGTCATTTCCTGAATCTCATCAACGGAACATCCTTTTTTCAGCATTTTCCGTATAATATCTTTTGCTTTTTCCATAGCAGCATCTTCCTGCAGCCGTTCTAATGCTTTACACATATTAATTACCTCCTTACTGCTTTCCGCCTGTTCGATCAGTTCCACAGAGTCTGTTATAGCACCTATTACAGTTGCTAATTCAGATTTTATATTAATACTTCTATATTGTTCCTTGATCTTCTCAAACTCACCATTAAAAATCTCTCTGGCTATAGTAAATACAGTCTCCACTTCCTGATTTTTAAAATGATATTCGCCGCTATTGCGAATCTGCAACAGATTCATTCTATAATCAGAGAAGATGAAACTTAGCTCTTCTGGTATGTTCATCATATCCCTTAAGGACAGTGGCCCATCCCACGGCCGTTCACCATAATATAATACTATAGTAACGATGGGATGTAAACGATCCTCTTTTGTTAATCCAGAGAGAAATTCTTCTTTTGTCCTGCTTATGCCCACATTTTCTCTGGACAACTGTTGATACTCCTTTAAATACCCCAATGCATCATAAATCATACTCCTGAGTGGCATAGCATAGTGTGTGTGTTTCTGGTTCTCTATACCATAAATAACAAAATCCACTCCATAAGCCGACTTTTTTACTACATCTCGTGCACGAGCGATTGTTTCTTTGTACTCTTTAAATTCTATGATTCCAGAAGCATCTGTATCTTGTTCCTGCAGGTCCTCTGCCTTTAATACTTCTTTCTTATTAAATAATACTGTATTAAATAAATCAGCAAAACGTTGATTGTCCCGCCAGAAATCCTTTAGTATTATATCCGGTTTTACTTTATTATGTTTATTTTTTTCCACGATAATTCCTTTCCCTTAGAAAAGATTTCTGTTCATATATTATAGCAGATATTCTCTAAGCAGTAAATAACATCAAATGTCGGCTGATGTATTTTACATTTTATACCAAATTTCTGCACTATGCAAGTGATAACTCTATGGCAAATCGGTATAAAATGGAATTGAATGTTTTTATAATGTACCTTCTATACTATCTGCTTTTAGGCTGCATTACTGTCTTTTGTGCTGGTTCCCCCCTCATATCTCTATACGTCTGTGCCCTTTCAGATAGACCATCAACTGTTTTTGTCATAGAAATTGTCGATTTTTCCATACATTCAGCCAGCTTCTTACAATATTTCATGCTATTTTGGATTTTTGTTAGTACCCCCTTGTTTTTATTATCCAAATCTATATTGGAAACTTCTTTTCCATTTAGTATATTATGTACATTTTGTTTATGCTTTCTTATCTCCGCATATTCTGTTCGAATGGTTTCAATTTTCTCTATACTACTTTTCAAGGATATTGACGTCTGTCTTAAGCTTGCTGATAGTTTCCCTAAAACTGTTTTGACTTTCAAAACGTCTATAATTTTATCAGCCGCCTTTATACTTCCTTCTTTCATCTTTTCAACAGAGTTCTTTATCCCACTGGCAATCTGGTTCTTCACTTCCCCTAACTGCTCTTTCGCAATCTCTATTTTTTGTTGTGATGCCAGAGAAAGATGCTCAATCTTCCCCTGAAGACTTTTTCCATGCAGATCCTGCACTCTTTCCCTAA
>OBWG01000884.1_pt1 | contig 16212 bp, 15 predicted proteins | sample 1495221 | NCBI WGS metagenome assembly OBWG01 (sample SAMEA2580053, study PRJEB22360) | human gut metagenome | reverse complement strand
CCAGCAATCCAAAAACGAGTCGTACAAATTTACGAGATGTAAGCGCGAGTGCTCTCTTGTGCTGATGTCTGGTAACCTCAGCATATTTTTTTGCATAATACTCAGCGTATTCTGGCACATGCTTTCTGACGCTGTTAGCCGCTTCTCCCAGATAATAGCGGAGATACGGATTCCCGGCTTTTGAGACCTGATTGTCCTCAGAAGTAAAATCGCCGGAATCGTTTTTAAGCCAGTACAAACCTGCATACTTGGCAAGGGCATCGGATGAGTGGAACGCGGTTATGTCGCCTATTTCGGACAACATACCGGAGGCCCATACCGGTCCGATACCGGGAATGGACTTCAGAATAAGAAACGCATTCGGGTTCATCCCATGGATGCACTTTTCAATTGCCTGCTCGATCAGTTTTATTTCTTTTTGATAGGCCTGGATGCAGTTAAATGAACTTGCAAGCGAGATATTCAGTGGTTCATACATGCATTTGTCCAGACGGTACGAGTCCCTTGCGGCTTTCCGCAGAAGCTCAGATGTCCTGGACAGGTCAGAGATACGGTTTCTGCTTTTTTCAGCAAGAAACGAAAGGAGTTCTTCCTCTGAAAGGTCGATGATTTCCTGAGGTGAGAGGAACTCTGTCAACACAGCGGAAGACGTAGCGCCATAGATGTTGCTGAATGGCCGGTCGTCACCCTCGAGGAGCTGCAGTTCACTGAATTTTAAATACAGGTTTGAGACCATGTAAGTCTTTTCTCTGGTAATGCATTCCGAAAGGTGCATGCGGTGCCGGGTAAGACGTTTCAGAGAGATAAACTGGCCGCCGCGCCAGGGCTCAAGCTTCTTTGTCCTGCCTACCCTGGCGAAGTCAGCAATGAGAAAAGCATCCGCAGGATCCGTCTTTTCCATCCCAATATAGGACTTACGGTAATTGGACGTAGCCTTTGGGTTTACAACGAACACATAGGGTCTGTATGGCATAAGGGTCTCGCAGGTGGAAAGAAAATTTGCGATATGGACGCTGTAAACAGATGTAGACTCCAAACAGGCGATGATTGTATCAAGGTTTTTATGGTGGTGCATACATTCAGCGAGCATACCGGCAAGTTCATCAGCGCCAGGCTGATTATTGCCAAATGATGATGAGATGTATTTGTTTTCATCAAAATCCATGGCATAGACCGCATTGGATTTTGAACTTACATCAATACCTACAAACAAGGTGGACATAGAGTTGATCTTTAACATGCTATCACTTCCTTTCCGATCTGGATATGTGGAGCCTGAAGCAAAAGGTTTATCCTGTGCAGCATATGGTGACCGAAGCCTCGCGCAATGAGCATGCACCCAGCCAGCCTTTCTTGCTGGAGCTCCGGCTGGGGATGAAAATTCTGTGTTAGCGGAATGTGCCATATGTGCCAGGCTGAATGCTATCGAAGCAGACGTGGACAAAGCCGGCTGAAAGGAGGAAAAGCAGTGCCTTCGGACATCAGACTCTGCCTGATATCATAACACAGGATGAACCATATAAAAAGTAACTGTTGACAGTATGGATGGGATTCAGGGTGAGGGGAGTTCCTCTTAGATGTCCTTACCATCTATACCCATAAAAAAGAATAAGTTCATAAGCGATATTTCTTGCTTACAAACTTATTATACGAGGAGGAGACATATGATTGAGGTAAAAGATTTGAGAAAGACGTATGTTCTCGGCGGAGAAGAGGTTCATGCTTTGGACGGGGTCTCGCTGACCATCAAAGATAAAGAGTTTGTGGCGATCGAAGGTGCTTCCGGAAGCGGAAAATCTACGCTGATGAATATGCTGGGCTGCCTGGACGTGCCGGATTACGGGGAAGTGATCCTGGACGGCCGTCCGGTAAAGACGTTGAAAGAAAATGAACTGGCATTGATACGAAATGAGAAAATCGGCTTCATCTTTCAGCAGTTCCATCTCCTCGCCAAGCTGACAGCACTGGAAAATGTGGAACTGCCGCTGATCTATCAGGGCATCGGGCAGGAGAAACGAAGAGAAATAGCGATGGAAAAGCTTAAAAAGGTGGGACTTGGAAAAAGAATGGACCATAAGCCGGGACAGCTGTCCGGCGGCCAGCAGCAGAGTGTCGCTATTGCCAGGGCGCTGGCTGCGGGACCGTCTCTGATCCTGGCGGATGAGCCTACTGGCAATCTGGATTCAAGATCAGGAAAAGAGATCATAGAACTGTTAAAAGAACTGCACGAGCAGGGCAATACCATTATCCTGATCACACATGATCCAAAGGTGGCAAAAGAGGCGGATCGACAGATCCGCATCATGGACGGAAAGATCGTATCCGACACAGGCAGGAGGGATGCAGGATGAAATTTACTCAGGCAGTGAAGATGGCCCTCTCTTCTATTTTCTCCACCAAACTCCGCTCGTTTCTCACGATGCTTGGCATTATCATCGGAGTATTGAGTGTGACGCTGCTGGTATCCATCGTACAGAGCACCACCAGTTCCGTCAATGATTCACTCTCGGAGCTGGGAGGCAATGTGATCAGCGTGACGATCAACAGCCGCAGAAGTTCGGGAATTAAGAGTTCGGACCTGGAGACACTGACAAATAATCCCGGCGTACAGGCGGTATCGCCTACAGTGACGGGAAGCGGGACCGCAAAGGCCGGCGGCAATTCATGCGATGTTTCTATTAAAGGGATCACGCCGGAGTATCTGGAGATTGAAGGCACAGAGATCACTGACGGAAGGCAGATTCTTACGGTGGATAATGACAACAGGCTCCAGGTATGCCTGATCGGAGCCGGGGCGGCAAAGGATTTGTTTGGCAGCACAGACTGTGTTGGAGAAACAATCCGGGTCAAGGGAAAGAATTTTAAGATCATAGGAGTGCTGAAAGAAGATGGGGATTCTCAGATGGATTCCAATGACACGGTGGTCTATATTCCGTTTGCAACGGCCCAGAGGCTCTTAAAGCAGACGGCAATCCAGAGTTTTACAGTGTCTGCGTCAGGAGAGGACACCTTATCTATGGCAGAAAATGCAGTAAATCAATTTTTGCTGAATAAGACCGGCGATGAAGATTCCTATACTATTGTGAACCAGGCTGAGATCGCGGAGAGTGTCAGTGATATTTCATCTTCATTATCCCTGATGCTGGGAGGAATCGCAGGCATATCACTTCTGGTTGGGGGAATCGGCATTATGAATATTATGCTGGTATCGGTGACAGAACGGACCCGGAAAATCGGCATAAGGAAAGCCATTGGCGCAAAGAAACAGGATATTCTGGCCCAGTTTATGACGGAGGCCGTGGTACTTTCATTTATGGGAGGCCTGATCGGAATTATCCTGAGCTTTCTGATCCTGGCAGCGGCAAATATCGCGGCAGATACATCCCTAAGCATATCCCCGGGGATCTGTATCATATCCCTTGTGTTTTCCGCAGCGGTAGGTATCATTTTTGGCTTATATCCTGCAAATAAGGCGGCCAGTTTAAAACCAGTGGAAGCACTGCATTTTGAATAAAACCGGGGACTGCAGGTGGCAGCTAAAACTTCGAATGTATGAAGTTTTAGCTGTCATTTTTTATGCTATAATGATGATAAACAGCGAAACAAGGAATTACAGGGGGAAAAGAATATGGATGCGGTTTTATTTGATGTGGACGATACTTTGTATGACCAGCGGGAGCCCTTTGAAAGAGCTTTCCGTCAGTTATTTGGTGAAACATATGAGATTGATCTGGAGCGGCTGTTTGCGTTGAGCAGAAAGTACAGTGACGAGGCTTTTGAACATTCCCAGAGCGGGCAGATGACAATGGATGAGATGTATATTTACAGGATCAGTAAGGCGCTCAAAGAGTTTGATATACAAATATCAGATGAAGACGCACTTAAATTTCAAGAATTCTATGCGGGATATCAAAAACAAATCAGTGTCTCTGAGGTTATAAAAGAAATGCTGACATTCTGCCGGGACAGGGTTCCCATAGGAGTGATCACCAACGGACCATCCGGACACCAGTGGGAGAAAATAGAAACATTGGGTCTTGGGGAGTGGTTTTTGGACGAGGTAATCTTCGTATCCGGAGATGTGGGGACCGCAAAGCCTGACGAAAAGATTTTTTGGTATGCATGTGATAAGATGAAGCTTCAGGATGCCGAGGTCTGGTATGTGGGAGATTCCTACCGAAATGATGTAGAGGGAGCCAAAAGTGCCGGTCTTTATTCCATCTGGATGAACCGGAGAAATCATCCGTATCCAATGTCCGGGGTGCGGCCGGATTATTGTGTCGGTTCCGAAGAAGAACTGTACCGGCTGCTGCAAAAGCTTCTGTAACAAATGACAGGTCTAAAACTTTTCAAAACGTATGGAAAGGTTTTAGACCTGTCTATTTTTTTGCAAAAATGTCCGAAATCCTTTTGACTGTTTTTTGAAAGGGGACGATGATATAGTAAAGATACAGCAACGGAGGGATAAAAATGAACAAGAGATCAAGGGAGATTTTGCTGGGACTCATGGATTTGGAGAAGACATTCCGTATCAGTGAACTGGCAGAGAAATTCCAGGTGTCGGAGCGCACCATAAGAAATGACATCAATGATGTCAATGACTTCTTGGAACAGCATGAGCTTTCCTTAGTAAAACTGGGAAGCAATGGGACACTCCTTGTGGAGGATGACATCGAACTGGCGGCAGGTCTGTTTAATCAGAACGATTTTTACACATACCGCCTTTCCAAAGGAGAGAGAAAGCCGCTGATTGCGGCGATCCTGATCGAAGCTTCGGACTACACGACCTTATCAAACATGGCAGAACTTTTGTATGTGAGCAGGGCCACAGTTATCAACGATTTAGAGAGTGTCAAGCAGATGCTTTTAAAGGAGCATCTTACTGTGGAATCCCATTCCAACAAAGGACTGGTTCTTCACGGAAAGGAGAGTGATAAGCGGGCATGTCTTTTAAAGCTTCTGAACCAGGACGGATCTTTTCAGGCCGCAGGTTCTGTGGTACAGAGCTTCATCAGAGGACTGAATATCAGCCACAGGCTGAAAAAAGAAGACAAACAGAACCTGCAGAAAATCATCAATGAGCAGGAGCACGCACACGGGAGGTTTTTAACCGATGCATCTTTCAACTACCTGCTTTCTTATCTGACCATACTGATTCAGAGAGTGAAAAAGGGGCATCAGATTACAGAGTCTTTGGAGGTAAAAAAGAGCAAGTATGAGATGGCAGAGGATATTTTGAGGTATGTGTGCCAGTACTGGGAACTTCCTGAGAGCCAGGGGGAAAAGGAACTGTTGAGCGATATTCTGGACAGCTTAAGCTACATAAAAAAAGACAGCAGGAACCAGAGGATCATCGGCCTGCAGCTGGTCACAAGGAAATTCATCGAGCAGATATCCAATGAGCTTCATGTGGATCTTAACCGGGACTTTGTGTTTTATGAAAATCTTGTCAATCATCTGGAATCCATTTTTACAAAAGAGTTTAATATCACTCAGAGAGACGATTTTCTCAGACAGATCGTAGAACAAAATCAGGAAACCCTGTATGCGGTTAAGAACAACATTGAGATGCTGGAACGGTTTGTGGGAAGAAAGATCCAGGCGATTGAGGCCGACTACATCGTGATTCATATCAGTGCCGCTCTGGAGAGGAGAAAGAAAAAGGAAATTGAGTTCCGTGTTGTCATTGTCTGTAATGGCGGAGTGGGGACATCGCAGCTCCTTCTTGCAAAAATGAGAAACCGCTTTGACTTTCACATTGTCGATGTTGTCTCTGCTCATGATTTAAGAAAAAGTCATTATGAAGACATTGATATGATCGTGTCCACGATTCCCTTAAAGGATTATGAGGGAGAATATGTGCTTGTGACACCGATGTTTTCCGACGAAGATTACCTGAGAGTGAATAAAAAGATCGAGCTTCTGCAGAAAAAGAACAGGGGAAGCAAAAAGAAGCTGCCCGAAAAAGACAGAAATCCAGAGGAACTTTCTGCGATTCTTCGGCCTATGATCAGAGATCCGGAGCTGTTTCGGGAAGTCTCCATGAAAATCTATGAGTATTTTGGAGAGTCCTTTGATGAGGAGCGGGAGCCGTTTCTGTGGGAATTATTGAGAGAAAAGAATATCCAGCTCAATATTGAGTGCAGAGACTGGAAGGATGCTATCAGAAAGTCGGCCGAACCGCTGCTTTTCAAAGGATATATCGAAGAGCGGTATGTAGACGCCATGATAGAAAACGTACTGGAAAACGGCAGTTATATTGTCATTTCCAAAGGGTTTGCACTGCCCCACGAGGGCTTTGAGCTGGGCAGCAAAAAAGTTGGAATGAATATGATCCGGCTTAAGGAACCGGTGGTCATCGAGGATGAGGACGGCGACCGGGAAGAAGTGAGATTTTTCTGCTGCCTGAGCACCGTGGACCACAAAAAGCACATCAAAGCGTTTTTTCATTTAGTCAATATGCTGACGAACCAGAGATTTAAGGAAGAACTGTGGAATGCCGAAAGTCCGCGGGAGACGGCGGCGATTATTAAAACTTATGAACAGAGAATAAAGGAGTGACAACATGGTTTGGGAACGTTTAAGCAAGGAATTGATTCTGCCTCAGATTGAAGCCAGAGACAGCGCGGATATTTTTGAGCAGGCGGGGGGAAAATTAGTCTCTCTGGGCTACTGTAAGGACAGCTATGTAGAGGCATTAAAGATTAGGGAGAAAGACTTTCCCACAGGCGTCGACATGGGGGGAGTGGGAGTTGCCATTCCCCATACGGATGTGAGCCATGTTCTGAAAAAGGGCATCGCCATCGCCACCACGAAAAAGCCGGTCACCTTCGTACAGATGGGAACGGATGATGAGACCGTGGAGGTACGGGTTATCTTCATGCTGGCTGTGGATGAGAAAGGGCATCTTGAATTATTACAGGCAATCTTAGGGATTCTGCGGGACCTTGATATAGTAGAAAAATTAAGCAATGCGCAGAACCCGGAAGAAATTATAAATATCATCAAAGAAAAGGAGAATTCATTATGAAAAAGAAAGTCATCGTAGCATGCGGAGGAGCAGTGGCAACATCCACAGTAGCGGCAAACGCAGTGGTGGATCTGGCAAAGGAAAATGGGATTGATGTGGAAATCGCACAGGTGAGAATCTCGGAGATTGAATCCAATCTTCCAGCAGATCTGATCGTGACGACTTCAAAAGTAAAACGTGATTACGGTGTGCCGCTGATCACAGGAATGCCGTTTATCTCAGGGATTGGAGCAGATAAAACCAAAGCAAAGATTTTAGAAGTACTGAAATAACAGACATGCAGGAAACATCATGGAGGTAAAGGAGAAAAACTATGGGTATTTTTGGAGACGCGATTAATTACATCATTGGCCTGGGCGCATCGGTTATGCTGCCTCTCGTCATAGCAGTACTGAGTATTATTGTAGGAGTGAAAGTAGGAAAGGCAATCCGTGCCGGACTGATGGTAGGAGTCGGATTTGTAGGACTGGGACTCATTGTCGACATGATGAATGCCAATCTGGGGCCTGCGGCAAAGGCCATGTCAGAGACGTTTGGGCTTCACATGAGCGTTGTAGACGTGGGGTGGCCGGGGATGTCGCCGATCACATGGGCATCCGGCATCGCAACCGTTGCGATCCCGGTAGCGATTCTTGTAAATGTGGTGATGCTTGTACTCAAGCTTACCAAAACTGTAAACATTGATATTTGGAACATCTGGCACATGACATTTACCGGGGCGATCGCCTATGCGGTGACAGGAAACTTTGCCATCGGTATTGCAGGAGTAGTGGTCCACGCAATCTTTACATACAAATTCGGTGACCTGTATGCGCCCCTGATGGAAGACTATTTTGAACTGGAAGGGCTCACCGTTCCCCACGGAACATCCGCCTACCTGGCACCGTTTGCCTGCACGATTGATGCCATTATCGAAAAGATACCGGGACTGAACAAGATCAGTATTACTGCCGATAAACTGCAGGAAAAAGTAGGTGTGCTCGGAGAACCGATCGTTATCGGAGGACTCCTCGGAACTTTAGTAGGTGCGCTGGCAGGCTATAATTTTCAGGCTGCGCTCCAGCTGGGCATCAAGATGTCCGCAGTCATGGTACTGATGCCGAAAATCACAAAGTGTATCATGGAAGGCCTGATGCCGATCTCAGAGAGAATGAAGGAAATACTCACCAAACGTTCCGGGGACGGAGAGTTCTATATCGGACTCGATCCGGCGATTCTTTTAGGGGATTCCCAGGTAGTAACCGCAGGGCTGATCTTTATCCCGCTGACCATTTTGATCGCAGTGATTGTGCCTGGAAATGTCATTCTTCCATTTGGTGATCTGGCAACCATCGGATTCTTTATCGCCATTGCCGTTGCAGTGCACAAGGGAAATCTGTTCCGCACACTGATCTCAGGCTCTGTGATCATGTATGTGACCATCTGGATCGCAAACCAGGCAATTCCGTGGACGACGGCACTTGCTAAGTCTGTGAACCTGACAAACGGAGCATCCAGGATTGCAGCGCTTGACCAGGGAGGGTCACCGATCACCTATATGTTCACACAGATCTTTACGAGAGAAAATCTTGCAGGGCTGGCTGTCATCGCCGTAATCTACGCAGTCTGTCTCGTATTCACTGTAAGGACATCCAAGGCCAGAGCGGCAGCATTAAAAGAAGAACAGTAAAACATCAGAAAACCGGTCGGGCTTTTGCCCGCCCGGACTGATAACCGAAGATCAGGAGGAAAAAAGATGCCATTAATGACAACAACACAGATGCTCCTTGATGCCCAGAAAAACGGGTATGCAGTGGGCGCTTTTAATGTAGAGAATATGGAGATGGTCATGGCGGTCATGGAGGCAGCCGAGGAGCTTCGTTCCCCGGTTATCATGCAGACTACGCCGTCCACGGTAAACTATGCGGGACTGGATTATTTTCTGGCAAATGTACGGACCGCGGCAGAGCGTGCCAGCGTGCCTATTGCTATGCATCTGGATCACGGAAACAGCTTTGAACTGGCCATGCAGGCCTTGAGGACCGGATATACATCCATTATGATCGATGGTTCCCATGAATCCTTTGAGGAGAATATTCGGCTTACCAAGTCCGTAGTCGATGCATGTGCTCCTTCCAAAGTGCCTGTGGAAGCGGAGCTGGGAAAAGTCGGGGGAAAGGAAGACGACCTGGACGGAGGGGCCGGAGGCTACACAGAACCTTCCGAAGCATTAGAATTTGTAAATAAAACGGGCATCACCTCCCTGGCTGTGGCTATCGGCACAGCCCACGGAGTTTACAAAGGAGAGCCGAAACTGGACCTTCTGCGCCTGTCAGAAATTCGGGAAGCAGTCTCCATACCATTAGTACTCCACGGAACAAGCGGTGTGCCGGACGAGACAGTGGCGGAATGTGTCAAACGGGGAATCTGTAAGGTGAATTACGCCACAGATCTAAGGATTGCCTTTTCAAAAGGGGTTACCGGTGTGCTCAGAGAAAAACCGGATACGATCGATCCTAAAAAATATAATGCTGCGGGAAAACAAATGGTAAAGGACTATGTCAAATCAAAAATGAAGGTTGTAAAGAGTGAAGGAAAGGCTTAGGTGAGTGGAATGAAAGCAGGAGTGGTCCATGCAAAAAATGATATCCGGTTCGAGGAAATCAAGACCCCGGTGCCGGAAAAAGGGCAGGTGCTGGTCAAAGTCAAATATACAGGGATCTGCGGATCTGATGTGCCGAGAGTCAACGGGGATGCGTGTCATTTCTTCCCAAATGTGCTGGGACATGAATTTTCCGGTGTGGTAGAAACCGTAGGAGAAGGAGTATCCTCCTTAAAGCCGGGTGACCGGGTGGCCGGTGTGCCGCTGGTTCCGTGCATGGAATGTGAGGACTGCCGGAAGGGGAATTATTCCCTCTGTAAACATTACAGTTTTATCGGCTCCAGGGAATTCGGAAGTTTCGCCGAGTATGTGGCGGTGCCGGAGAAAAATGCGGTAAAATTTGAGGATTCTGTATCTTTTGAGCAGGGGGCTTTCTTTGAGCCTGCCACAGTGGCTCTCCACGGACTTTTAAGGACCGGCTACCAGGGCGGAGAAGATGTGGCAGTCCTGGGCGGCGGCACCATCGGACTGTTCACGGCCCAGTGGGCAAAGATTTTCGGCGCTAAAAGGGTCACGGTTTTTGACATCAGTGACGAGAGACTTAAGCTTGCGAAGAAACTTAGCATCGATAATGGCATTAATACTCTGGAGGAAGACTTCATGGATCAGGCTATGACACTCACCGGGGGCAAAGGGTTCGGCTATGTATATGAGACTGCAGGAGTTACCACGACCATGAAATATGCGTTCCGTCTGGCAGCCAACAAAGCGGGAGTCTGTTTTATCGGAACACCGACGAAAGAATTATCTTTCAGTGTGGAAGAATGGGAAAATATGAACCGGAAAGAATTTACCCTGACCGGGTCCTGGATGTCCTACAGCGCACCGTTTCCGGGGAAAGAGTGGGAGCTCACAGCCCATTATTTTAAGACCGGCCAGCTGAAATTTGATGATTCACTGATCTTTAAGAAACTGCCTTTATCTGAGATAGCGGATGCCTTTGAACTTTACAAGGAAAAAGGCGCTGTAAAAGGCAAGATTTTGATTGACAGTGAGGGATGATTTATGATTTTAACAGTGACACTGAATGTATCTGTGGATAAAGCATACAAAATAAAAGGAGCTGTGTGTCCCGGTACCGTCTCCAGGGTGGATGAGTGCAGGAACACCGCAGGAGGAAAAGGGCTCAATGTGGCAAGGATCGCAGACCTGTGCGGAGAAGATGTTTTAGCGGCCGGTTTTGCCGGAGGATTTAACGGTGATTATGTCAAAGCAATGCTCTGTGAAGACGGAATTCAAAGCAGATTTACAAAAGTGAAGGGCGAGTCCAGAAGCTGTATTAATATATTGGCCGGGGACGGTACATCCACGGAATTTCTGGAACCGGGTGCACCGGTGGAGGAAGAGGAGTGGCATCGGTTCCTAAAGGATTTTGAAGAGTTGGTAAGGGAAAGCCATGTGGTCACGATCTCAGGAAGTGCTCCAAGGGGGCTTGGGACAGACTGCTACCAAGAGCTGATCGAAATAGTGAAACGGCAAGAGAAACAGGTTATTTTAGATACCAGCGGTGAGTATTTGAGAGAAGGGCTCAAAGCGAAACCTACGATGATAAAACCTAATCAAGAAGAGTTGGAAGACCTGCTTGGAGTGGAGATTAAAAACCGGGAAGACCTGATTTTGGCGGGCAAAAAGCTTGTAAGCCAGGGCATTCCATATGTAGTCATATCCCTTGGGGCCAAAGGAGCTTTGATGATATGTGAAGATAGAATTTATCATGGAAAGCCTCCTGAACTGGACGCGGTGAATCCGGTGGGATGCGGAGATTCCATGGTGGGAGCCTTTGCAGCGGCATTCTGCCAGGGAAAATCAGACAAAGAAGCACTGGCTTATGCAGTGGCAGTGTCTGCGGCCAACGCGATGAATCCGGGAACAGGAAGATTCCGGGTTAAAGATATGGAAGAAATTCATTCAAAGGCAGAAGTTGAAGAAATTACTTATTAACAGCAGAGAAGCAAGACACTATGCAGCATGGAGTGTCTTGCTTTTTAAAGTTTTCAAGCACTAAATACTGAGGTGCCGGGAGATGAAGTGGGTCTGCCGCTTTGTTTAGACAGGGATATATGTAACAGAATTCCCGTGGTGGCGGATGACCTGTTCCAAATCGGCACAACTGATCCACACCGTGGCAGTGTTATCGTTTGGATGGACTCCGATGCAGGAGCTGTCTTTTAACTCTTCATCTATGAAAACTTCTACAGCCAGGTGTTCATCGTTTAAGATTCCCATGGGAGAGACAGAGCCTTTCGTTACCTTCAGATGCTTCATGAGCCGTTCCTCCGATGCGAAACTTAATCTGGATGAACCGATGGTCTGCCGGAGTGTTTTCAGATCCACAGGCTTGTCTCCGGCAGCAAGAACAAGAAAATGCCGCTTGCCGCTGCCGTCTCTTAAAAAGAGATTTTTTGCGATGGATTCATTGGGTCTGGTCAGATGCAGAGCCTCGATCTCCTCCATGGTATAGGCAGCAGGGTGATCTTCGCACTCATATGGGATGTGGAGGCGGTCAAGCGTCTCTAATACCTTTTGTTTCATGTTTAAGTCCTTCTTTCTATTGGATCAGTGACAGAAGTTCGTCCGGTTTTTCCAGCATAACAGCATATTCTTTTTTTAATGCCTCAGAAGCTCCCCATCCTGCCAGGGCAAAATCACATCCGGCAGCTCTGGCACAGTCTATATCATAGCTGGTATCCCCGATAAAGAGCATTTGGCTTATCGGTATTTCAGACTGTTCTGCCAAATATAACAGAGGTTCCGGATCCGGTTTGGCATGGGAAACCTCGTCCAGGCAGATGGAGTGCTCCATGAAACGTTTCAGCCCATGGCGCTCCATCGTTTCTTCATATTCAATTCGGAGTTTATTTGTGGCAACGCCCAGGATAAGCCCTTTTTGACTCAGGGCAGACAACGTATCTAAAATTCCGTCAAACGGATGGATCGTATGTGCATAGCAGTCAATATATTTTAACCACCCGTGAATACTTCCTTCAGGAAAGCCCATAGAGTCCAGCAGGGCCAGGCTGTCGCCGCCGAGAACAAACTCAAGCTCATTAAGCGGCCTGCATTCATTCCATATCTCTTCGTACAGGTCTCTGAAGCCTGCGAGAATGGAATATTTGGTGTCCAGCAGAGTACCGTCCAGATCAAAACAGATCATTTTATAATCAAGTGATAAGTGATTCATATGTCTTCCTCATTTTATAAAACTGAAATCGTATAGGCAAGTGTCTCTGACTGTTCCGGGGCCAGCATGCGGACTCCGCGTTTGTGTTCAAAAATATCGTCTTCATCAGAGCAGGTAGAAGTGCCTGACCAGGGTTCAATTGCCACAAATGGGCCGTCGTTGGCGCTGGACCAGATGCCGAGGTAATCAAAGCCTTCAAAATCCACACGGATTCCCTTTCCCGTCTCTTTATGCAGCAAAGAAGCCGATCTGGATTCCAGAGTGTCAAAGATCAGGGCGTCGTCATAAAAGAGTTCGTGTTTTACACCGAAGGAAGATGCATGATCAAGAAAAGCCTTTCTGTTGTTTACATTGATCAGGCCGTCCTCTGTCAAAACCGGGCATCCGGCCGTCTCCGGTTTTTCAAATTCTATGATATAATCCTCGAAAGCTTCTCCGCCATGGAGAGGGCAGTTAAACGCGGGATGTCCTCCGACAAAATACGGCATTACTTCAGAGCCACAATTCTTCACGGTGTGTTCAACAATCACACTGCGGTCTTTGACACGGTAAGTCATTTCAAGTTCAAAGTCATAGGGGAAAGATTTCATGGTCTCTGCGTCAGCGTGCAGAAACAGAGAAATGCTGTCGCTGTCCAGGTGACGGAGGGTAAATTCACATCTTCTGGCTATTCCATGCCTGCCCATAGAACAGGATTTACCGTCTCCGATTTTCGCCTCCCCGTTCCTTAAACTTCCGCAGATTGGAAACAGGATCGGAGCCTGTCCGCTCCAGAAATCAGGATTGCCCTGCCATAAGTACTCTAAGCCTGCTTTATCTTTAATAGAAGTAAGGCCTGCCCCGGATGTGTCAACAGAAACTGTAAGAACACCGTTTTTTAATTGATATGAACTCATATTACGCTCCTTTTGCTGAACAAAGATAAACAAGTTTCTTTTCAGAATATTATACCTTATATGATATAATGGTGCAAAGGAGAAACATTATGACAAGCAGCCGTTTATTTGAGATCATTTATATTTTGCTGGAGAAAAAGAAAGTGACAGCGCCGGAGCTCGCCGAGAGGTTTGAGGTTTCGGTGAGAACGATATACCGGGATATCGATGCGCTGAGCAGTGCGGGCATACCGATATACTGTACTCAGGGAAAAGGAGGGGGCATTGGCCTGTTGGAAGACTTTGTCATGGACAAGTCTGTCCTCACGGAGGAGGAACAAAATCAGATACTTCTCTCACTCCAATGTATGGCAGTCACGAATCACATGAATGCTGAAAAGCTTCTATCCAGATTGTCCAGCCTGTTCCAGAAGGACGATGAGAACTGGGTCTACGTAGACTTTTCACGCTGGAACCCAGGGGGAGAAAAGGAACTGTTTGAAAAACTGAAAGAAGCGATCCTTAACAGGGAAGTGGTCATATTTGATTACTATAATGCGAAGGGGGAACATTCCAGAAGGGAGGCAGAGCCCATGCAGCTGTATTTCCGCGGCATGGACTGGTATCTCGCTGCATTCTGCAAAAAGAGCAGGGAGATAAGGATCTTTAAACTCAAGAGACTTAAAAATCTGGAAAAAACAGAAGAACGCTTTTTGAGAAAAGACATCCGGGATATGAAAACAATGCCGCTCCTGGAAGAAAAGAATGATATGGAAGTATCCGTCAAGGTAGAAAAAAGTCTTGGATTCCGTGTCTATGATGAATTCGATCCGGACTGGATTCGGGAGCAGGAGGGATTTTTTTATATCACGTTCCCATGTTCCGGGGAAGAATGGCTGTATGGATGGCTTTTATCCTTCGGGCCGGGGCTTGAGGTGCTCGGGCCAAAAGAAGTCCGCAGCGAAATGAAATGCCGTCTCCGGCGCATGGCAGGCCGGTATGAAGAAAATATTTAAAACCTGACAGACAGCTGTCAGGTTCTCTGTTGTACAATAAAGAAAAAACAATGGAGGCAGAATTATGAATTATGAAGTGGTAGAATTAGAAGAAAAGATTGTTGCAGGGATCAGTGCGAGGACATCCAATGATGCACCGGATGCCGGGATGGTGATAGGATCTCTGTGGGGGCGTTTTTTTGAAGAAAGGATCTTTTGTAACATTGCAAACAAAGTAAATGAAAAGAGTATCGGCCTGTATTCTGATTACAATGATGAGAGTATGCAGGAATATCAGATCACAGTGGGATGCGAGGTAAGCAGCACCGAACAGGACCAGGAAGGACTTACTTTCATTGTGATCCCAGAAGGAAAATATGCAAAGTTTATTGTCCGGGGCCATATGCAGAAAGCTGTGACCGAGTTTTGGATCAAGCTGTGGAAGATGGATTTAAACCGCAGCTTTACAGGGGATTTTGAAGAATACCAGCCGGGAGGCACGCTGGAAGACTCAGAAATTCATATGTATATTGCACTGAAGGAGTGATACACAAAAATGGATTATGTGAAAGCAAAGCATATCATAACCAGAGGACCGGGGGACTCCTGGTTCGGCGGAGATTATAATATGAATATATACCGTGGCTGCTGCCACGGTTGTATTTATTGTGACAGCCGGAGTGACTGTTATCATATTGAGAATTTTGATCAGGTGAAAGCGAAAGAACATGCCCTGGAAATTATCCGGGATGATCTGAGAAGGAAAACAAAAAAGGGAGTTGTGGCAACCGGCGCCATGAGTGATCCGTACAATCCTTTTGAAAAAGAACTGATGCTGACCAGGCATGCCCAGGAACTGATCAACGCTTTCGGCTTTGGCAGTGCCATTGCAACGAAAAGTGCCATGATTACAAGAGACATCGACATTCTGGAAGAGATAAAGGAACATTCCCCTGTAATCTGCAAGCTGACGATTACGACCTGTGACGACACTCTCTGCAGAAAAATAGAGCCGGGGGTATCCCTGTCATCTGAACGGTTTGAGGCTCTTGCGAAACTCAAAGACGCGGGGATTTTTGCAGGGATCTTAATGATGCCGGTGCTTCCGTGGATCGAGGATACAGAAGAAAATATTCTTGGTATTGTTAAGGCAGCGAAAGAATGTGGAGCAGATTTCATCTATCCTGCCTTCGGAGTGACATTGAGACAGAATCAGAGAGAATGGTATTTTGAGAAACTGGACAGACTGTTTCCGGATGAAAATTTGAGGGAAAAATATAAGAAGAGGTATGGAGACCGATACCAGTGTACCAGTCCGCATGTAAAACAGCTGTGGAGCCGGTTTGCGGCCGCCTGCAATGATGCGGGTATTCTGTTTAATATGCGTCATATCATTAGGGCATACAGGCGTCCGTATGAAGCCAGGCAGATGAGTCTGTTTGACCTGTTTTAAGAAAATATAACAAGGGGCATTGTACAGCGGCTGTACA
>OBWG01000873.1_pt1 | contig 16464 bp, 17 predicted proteins | sample 1495221 | NCBI WGS metagenome assembly OBWG01 (sample SAMEA2580053, study PRJEB22360) | human gut metagenome | reverse complement strand
TAACCCGGTGGATTTCCCAGAGTTTCTTCATTTCCCACCGCCACTTTGACGTATTCTTTTGTGTGTCCCACATAGAAATTTCCGGAGCTGTTTCTTAATTTTTCTTCGATCAGAACTTTTCTTCGTGTCCCGATCTGCCTGCGTTCAAACGCATTTTTATGTTCCTCGTTCATGGCGATCAGGACTGCGCTCCTTCTGGCTTTTTCCTGATCATTTACCTGGTGTTCCATGACGGCGGCCCTGGTGCCTGCTCTTTTTGAATATTTGAAAACATGCATTTCATACAGGTCGATTTCTTCCAGAAACTTTCTCGTTGCCTCGAATTCTTCTTCGGTCTCCCCCGGAAATCCTACGATGATATCCGTTGTCAGTGCGGGATCTTCGTAAGCTTTTCTCAGGATCTCTGCTTTTTCTCTTATCTCGTCCGTCGTATATTTCCGGTTCATCCGTTTCAGGGTAGCATCGCATCCGCTCTGAAGGGACAGATGAAAATGTGGACAGAACTGCTCTATATTTTTAAGCCTTTTTACAAAATCTTCTGTGATGATCCCCGGTTCCAGAGAACCTAAACGGATTCGATCCACTCCCTCGATCTTTCCTATTTCTTCGAGCAGATCAATCAGTCCTTTGTCCCCGTCAAGATCCGTCCCGTAGGAACACACATGAATCCCTGTGATGACAAATTCCCTGCATCCATTTTCTGCAAGGCCTCTGATCTCAGAGAGGACATCTTTCGTATCCCGGCTCCGGACTCTTCCTCTGGCATAGGGAATAATACAGTAAGAGCAGAACTGGTTGCATCCGTCCTGAACCTTGATATACGCTCTCGTGTGTTCATTTAAATGTCTCACATGCAGCGCTTCGTATTCGCTTCCCGAGGACAAATCCAAAACCTCAGCGTCCCGGCGGTGGCCTTCCAGGTAATTTTCGAGGATCGGGATCAAATCTTTCTTTTTATTATTCCCAATAATCAGATCGATCAGCGGATCTTTTTTCAATTCATCCTTCCCCACCTGGGCATAGCATCCCACGGCGGCCACCACGGTATCCGGATTCAGCTTCTTTGCCCGGTGCAGCATCTGCCTGGACTTCCGCTCTGCTATATTCGTCACAGAACATGTATTGACGATATAAATATCCGCACCCTCTTTGGGGCTGACGATCTCAGCCCCTGCATCCGTGAGCATGTCAAACATAGCATCGGATTCATATTGATTGACCTTGCATCCCAAAGTCACGACTGCGGCTTTCACATTATTTAAACTCATGGAGTGTTTCTTTTCCTTTCGTTGTTATTGACAATTCAAATGTTAGCTTGTACACTATCGTCATTGGAGGATGAATCATGTGCGAAGTACAATTAATGCTGAATTCCATAAAAAAGGTCAACGACTTTATCAATATTATCAAAGAATATGACGGCGGCTTTTACATAATCTTGGGTTCCTACCTTTTGGACGCCGCAAGTGTCATGGACCTGTTCAGCCTAAACTTAAATGAACCAATTCTTCTGGCCTTTCAGATTCCCGAAAAAAGGGATGAGATTCTTCAAAGGCTGGAACCCTTTCTCTGTTCTTCCCCTCAGTAACCCATTCTTTATTTTACAACGATCACTTCTGTAGTTTCGATCGCTTTTTCCATCAGTTCATCTATGACATCAGAAAGATTTTCTTCTGATTTCTCAATTTTCTTTAAGTTTCCTTTGGTCACAGGATGTTTTGCCACAAAGATCGTACAGCAGTCCTCAAACGGCTGGATTGAAGTCTCAAAGGTGTCAATCCTCTCTGCGATATTTACGATTTCCTGTTTGTCCATTCCGATCAGCGGACGGAACACAGGCATATGACACACGTCGTTTGTGATCGCCAGGTTATGGATTGTCTGGCTGGCAACCTGACCGATACTCTCGCCGGTGATCAGCGCCAGTGCGTCATTTTCCTTTGCAAAGTGTTCTGCGATCTTCATCATATAACGGCGCATGATAATCGTAAGCTGGTCATGCGGACATTTCTCGTAGATAGCAAGCTGGATATCCGTAAAGTTTACCACATGAAGATGGATCGGCCCTGCATACTTTGAAACGATCTTTGCCAAATCCACGACCTTCTGTTTTGCCCGCTCGCTCGTATACGGAGGTGCATGGAAGTAAGTCGCATCAATGCGCACCCCTCTTTTGGCAATCATGTATCCTGCCACAGGACTGTCGATCCCCCCTGATAAAAGCAGCATGGCTTTTCCGTTTGTTCCCACCGGCATGCCTCCCGGTCCGGGGATCTCCACAGAATAAATATAGATCTGCTGTCTAACCTCAATGTTTACGAGTACGTCCGGACAGTGCACATCTACCTTTAAGTCCGGCCACGCATCCAAAAGCTTTTCTCCCACCAGACAGTTGATGTCCATAGAATTCATCGGAAATTCCTTATCTCCCCGTCTTGCATTGACCTTAAAGGTGAAATCTTTCTTTCCATACTGGCTGTCGATGTAACGTACTGCAGCATCCGTCAGATGTTCCACATCCTTTGTATGCTCGATCACCATCGGACAAATGCCCGTGATCCCGAAGACAGTCTTTAACGCTTCCACGGCTTCCTCATAGTCAAAATCCTCCTGTCCTTCCACAAAGACGCGCCCGGACTCTTTTCTCACTTTAAATTCTCCCACCGGCTTCATGGCATACTTGATCTGTCTGACCAGTGCATCCTCAAACATGTAGCGGTTTTTTCCTTTAATGCCGATCTCGGCATATTTTATTAAAAAAGCTTGTACTTTCATCTTTTCTCCTTCTTATCTTCTTACGAATTTCCTCAGCATCGGAACTAATTCCTCCAGCGCCGCTATGACCTGATCCACTTCTTCCTTTGTGTTATAGACAGAAAAGCTGAACCTTAGTGTCCCGTCCCGGTACTCAGGGCTGAGTCCGATGGCTGACAGAGTACCGCTTACATGCGGGCGGTTGGAAGAACATGCCGATCCGGAAGAAACATAGATTTCCCGGTCTTCAAGTGCGTGCAGCAGCACCTCACTTCTGATGTTTTTAAAACTGATGCTTGCCACGTGGGGCGCATCACCGGAATTGTCTTTAATCTCGGGAATCTCCGTGATCCGGCTTCTGAAATACTCTCTGACTTCTCCGATCTTCTGCGCATTTTCTTTCAGATGCCCTGCCATGATCCCGCAGGCCTCTGAAAGTCCCGCAATCCCTGGAACATTTTCGGTACCCGAACGCATTCCTTTCTGCTGTCCTCCGCCTAAGATCATCGGCTGTATTTTTGTCTTCTCTTTCACATACAAAAAGCCGACACCTTTTGGACCATGGATTTTGTGGCCGCTCATGGACATCAGATCAATTCCTGCCTTTTTCGGTATCACCGGAACTTTTCCGTATCCCTGGATTGCGTCTACGTGGAAGACTGTCTCCGGATTTTTCTTCTCTATGATGCTTCCAATCTCTTCTATGGGTTCCACCGCGCCGATCTCATTGTTGATCAGCATACAGGAGACAAGGATCGTATCCTCTCTGATACTGTCTTCAAGCTGTTTTAAATCGACAATCCCTTTTTCATCCACGTTCAGATAGGTGACTTCAAATCCTTCATTTTCTAAAAAGAACATCGGTTCATACACAGAGGCATGTTCAATCTTCGTGGTGATGATGTGTTTTCCCCGCCTTTTGTTGGCCATCGCTGTTCCAAGGATCGCAAAATTATTGGACTCCGTGCCTCCGGATGTAAAAATGATCTCTTTTTCCTTTGCCTTCAGCGTCCCTGCGATGATCTGCCGGGCCTTTTTCACAATATTTTCCGCCTCGATCCCTTTTGTATGCTTGGCAGAGGGATTTCCATAGGATACTTCCATCGCCTCATTCATGACCTTCAGAACTTCCGGAAATACTTTTGTCGTTGCCGCATTATCTAAATATACCACCATGTTATTCCTCCAACTCAAACATTAAAACCGACAGCATGGCCATGCCGGCGGTTTCCGTTCTTAAAATTCTTCTGCCGAGGCTTAAAACCCTGCCTCCCGCTTCCTTCAGGCGTTCGATCTCCGAAGGTTCAAATCCTCCCTCCGGTCCGATAAAAATACCGATCGAATCCTTGCCTTTTGTCTTCCTGATCAGCTTTCTTGAGTATTCCATGCCCTCAGCCGCTTCATACGGCACGAGGAGCACAGATAAACCTTCCGCTCTTTTTACGGCTTCCTCAAACGTGAGCACCCGGCTGACTTCCGGGATCACGCCTCTCTTTGACTGTTTTGCCGCACCAAGTGCTATGGCATTCCACCGTTCCAGCTTCTTTTTCGCCTTTTTGTCATCCAGCTTCACAACGCAGCGCTTCATTTTTACCGGCACGATCTCACTGGCTCCAAGTTCTACCGCCTTTTGAATGACCAGCTCCATCTTGTCCCCTTTGGGCAGGCCCTGAAATAGGATGATTCTTTCACAAAGTTCCGACTCCACCCCGTGGATATCAAGGATTCTGGCCGAAATCCCGCGGTTTCCTTCCAGATCTTCCAGCTCACACTCATATTCCAGTCCCCGGCGGTTGGAGAGCAGCACATGCTCTCCCTTTTTCATCCTGAGCACATTTTTTATATGATTGACGTCTTCCCCTGCAATCCTGATCAGGTTTCCGTCCACCTGGCTTTCTTCTATAAAAAAACGATACATTATTCTTTCCTTTTCTTCGCTGTGACTGAGACCCACTCTTTGAGCTTTCTTGTTTTTACCGCCTCAAAACCATATCTCTCCAGCTTATCGAGCACTTCCTGTTCCTTCGTATCGATAATACCGGAGATTACGAATGCACCGTCTTCCTTCAGGAACAAATCTGCGATCTCAATCAGCGGAAGTATCACATCTGCCAGTATATTGGCGGCTACCAGATCATACCGGTGCTCTCCCAAAGACCGTGCAAAGTCCATATCATCCAGTACATTCCCGCCGTATACTTCATACTGGTCCCTGTCAATATGGTTCACTTCCATATTTTCTTCTGCCGCTGTTACGGCTCTCGGATCAATATCTGTCATGACCGTTTTCCCGGCTCCCAATTTCAGGGCAATGACAGAAAGGATGCCGCTTCCGCAGCCCACATCCAGCATAACGGTATCCGGACGGATTTCCTCTTTCAGCCCTGCTATGCAAAGTCTGGTCGTTTCATGGGAACCTGTACCAAAGGCAGTGCCGGGATCTATTTCTATCACCACATCTCCCTCTCTTTGATCAGGAAGCTCCTCCCAGGTAGGCTTGATAATGATCGTATCATCCAGTCTCAGCGGCTTGAAAAACTGTTTCCAGTTGTTAATCCAGTCTTCTTCCTTCGTAAAGCCATATTCGATCGTGCCGTCTCCGATGTCCATGAAACTCTTTACCCTGTTGAGCATCTCCTCAATTCTGATGGTCACGTCTTCCAGATTTTCGGATTCATCAAAGTAACAGTGGAGCAGGGCCCTGCCGTCATCCGGTTCCTGGTGGTCCGGCAATACCTCGATGAACATCTCCCGAATCTCTTCTTCCGTCAGAGGCACCCGGTCCTCCACTTCCACGCCGCACGCCCCAAGTTCTGTTAGTTCATAACTCAGCATATCCTCCGCTCCTGTCACGGTGCTGATCGTAATCCTGTTCCATCCCATGAAATCTGCTCCTTTAAACTTCTTATCCGTTTCACTATACCAGTTAATTAGTGTATCACAGAAACAGGCTCAGAACAAGAAGTCGCGCATGGTTTTTGTAACTCCGGGGTACTTTCTTAATTCTTCCTCCTTTTCCTTTGGACAAATCACTGCGATATCCCTGCACCCCGCTTCATAGGCACTTCTGATCCCTGACAGGGAATCTTCATAAATGCGGATACGTGCCATATCCACTCCAATAAGATCCGCCGCCTTTTTAAACATGGCGATTTTATTTTTATAAGTCCCGTCATCGTAGACGATCTCAGACGGCTCAAACCAGCGCTCCAGCCGGAAAGATTCGATAAAAAAATCTATATTTTCTTTGATGGAGGCACTGGCAATGGTAAAAGGAATCTTTTGCGCCTTCAAATAATCGAAATATGTCTCTGCTCCTGGCACCAGATGAAAATGCTCTTTATCCTCTCTGCAGAATTTCCGGTAATATTCTTCCTTCATGCGGGAATATCTGGTCAGTTCCTCCTCACTTGCTTTTCCATCCATCATATATTGAATGTTTACTATGTTCGGAGTTCCGTTCAGCTTTGTGTGCAGCTCTTCATCCGTGATATCTCTTCCCCGCAGTAGTCTGGAAATCTCTCCCCATGCCAGCACATGCTTATCATCATCAAAAAACAGTGTCCCGTTAAAGTCAAAAATTACACCTTCATATGTCTCCATTTTCTATCTCCTATTCGTCTTAAATCACCAGTATGTCGTCTTTGTAAATCTTCGAATTTTTTTGTCTCTCCATGGATGATCTTCCTCAATCGTGATTTCCCTGAGAGAAATCTCATTTGCGGCTTCAAATGACGGAACATTCACCGCGATATCATCGCCGGCCATCATCACTGTATCTCCCTTTGGAATGATGATGTCGTCCTCCCGCCGGATTACCATAGCCAGAGAGCCCTCCGGCAGGGTGACATCCTTAAGCTTCTGATTCTCCCAGTGGTGTCCGGATGAGATATGAAGCTGCATCAGTGACAGACCAAAAACAATATGAAACACATTGCTCTGCATATACACTCCGCCGGCTGAGGCAAAGATTGCAAAAACGATGGACGACGCTCCTCTTAATCCTGCAAATGAGACAAATATCTTTTCACGGAATTTCAGATATCTTTCCGTCAATATAAAAACCATCGCCGGCCTTGCTGCCAGTGTGAGAAACAGAATGATCACAAGAGTTGCCGGAAGTGATGAAGCTATCTGAGACGGATAGGACAGCAGTCCTATGAGAAAGAATGTTGCTATCTGAGCAAGAATGGTTACATTATCGAAAAAGCGGACGACATTGGCCTTGTTTTTCGTCTTTGCATTTCCCATAAGGATGCCTGTCAGATAAACCGACAGAAATCCATTTCCTCCAAGGATTCCAGCCAGAGCATACGAGGTCAGAGCCACTGCCAGTACAAAAACCGCATCAAATCCATCGGTACAAAACTTAAACTTCCGGATAATCTTTGGTCCGGCAATCCCCACTGCCGCGCCAATGCCAACACCCAAAGTAGAAAGTACTGCCGCTCTCCCGGCAGCGGGTCTCGCATGTTCCCAGTTTGTGGAATACCCTCCGTAAAACAGTTGTGGAAAAACTCGGAACAGAAGGTTTAAAGCATCATCTAAAATATGCGGATGTCAATCATAGCCTTCCACTTGAACAAGTAACAATGGAAGTCATTGAGGCTTATCAAATTTCTGCTGGATACTTTGACACAATTACCCACTGTAAATATAAACTTCCCTCTGTCACCTCCATTGGGAGACTATACCAAAGACTTATCTTTAATGTACATCAAGAACATGAGGCATGGGAAGATGTTATAAAGAAAGTATTTTCCTCCTTTATCAGCGATGAAATATCAAATTTTAATTCAAGTATCTTTCCATCAATCTATATAGACATTTTAAAGCCCTGGTCAACTGCCAGGGCTTATTATATGATTCCTTATTTAATTGCAGCCAGTTCTATATAGCCTCTTGTCCCAATCGGTTCCAGCTGAATCCTCGGGTTACTCTCATCCCACTGGCATCCAATGACAGACGGATCGTATTTCTTCATCGCATTCCACACTTCTTCAATGGCCTGACAGTAGTTTTCTTCTTCAAATGGTTCGCTCTGGAACATTAAATACCTGGCAGCCGGCAGTTCTATCACATCAAATCCTTCCGGTACCTCACCGTCATAATCTTTGGATACCTCCACACCCTGGACATATTCTGATGTATCCGGCTCCCGGTAGGCAGGCGGCAGCCAGAGGCAGACAGGTTCTCCCCTGATAGATTTGATACTTAATAAAAGTCCCCATACGTCACATCCTACTTCCTCACAGTATGCAAAATAGTCTGAGGCTTCTTTTCCTCTCTTGATGATCACCTTTCGTTCCGGCTTCTCCATCACTTGAATGAATACATTTCTCAAATTTTCCATGATTGGTCTCCTTTCAATCTCCCTGAATTTCACGCCGTACGGGGTAAAAAGATATAACGGTACAGGATTCATGGCATATTCACGGGGATTGCATCCGAATTCACGCTGAAACGCACGCTGATACCCATCCACACTGTCAAATCCCATCTCAAAAGCCACGTCCGCTATTTTACAGGTACTGTCTCTCAGCTTTAAGGCTGATTTAGACAGACGGAGCCGCCGGATATAATCAGCTGGTGTAGTTCCCGCATACCGTGTAAACAGCCGATAGGAATGCCATGGAGAATACAGCGACACTCTCGCCAAGTCGGCCAGAGTAATATTTTCCGCCAAATGTTCTTCTATGAATTCCTGCATGCGCTGGACTGCCAAAATCTGTTCCCTCATATCTTTCACCTCCTTTATACCTGTCATTATAGATGGATCAAAAGAAAAACTCTCGACTATTTTTGCCTATCTGAATTTACTGTTCCAAATAGGTTGTATCCCCAATACTTTGAACATTAAATCTCCCATCCTTATATATAATTTTAGTGACGCTGGAATTTTCAAGATGTCCGGGTACTTTTTGCTCTGTCATATCAGAGAGCATAGTAATGATCGCCATTCCATGGGAGACAACCAGGACGTTTCCCCCGCCCTTTTTCTCCGTATCCTTTGCAATGTTTCTGAGCGCCTTTTGCATCCGGGTCTTAACATCCCAGATTCCTTGAGACATCCTCCATCATTTTTGAAAATTTCTCACCTTCATAGGTTCCGAAGCAGACTTCTCTGAGACCTTGTTGTTCCCTCAGGGAAAGTTCAGGTTGGCCCAGTCCCTTCAGAATAATTCCTGCGGTCTGCCGGTTTCTTCCCAGGTCGCTGGAATAAGTATAGTCAAACTTGATCCCTCTCTTTTTAAAACCACAGGCCAACTTTTTTGTCACCTTTATTCCTTCGTCAGTTAGCGGAGCATCAGCCCATCCCTGGGCGCGCTTTGCTTCATTCAGCATAGTCTTCCCGTGCCTGACCACATAGATTACTGTATCTTTCCCTGTTTTCTCTGCCGCTTTTTCCTGTCTTTTATCTGGCACCTCTGTCTTTCCGGCGCATCCTCCCATAAGAAAAATACAGAACAATATGATAAAAATCGATATGATTTGTTTCAGCTTCATGGCAGTCCCTCCTCAGTCTTTTTGTTATATCATAACATGTGAACATGAGAAGTTAAACAACACCCGGCTATTCCGTCTCACTCCAGAAAATATCCTCAGCCACCAGACATTCCGGATTCAGTTCTACGCCTTCCAGCATGATTTCCTTAAACTTCTTATAACCGGCCCGGTCGATCAGATGGCCTCCGTGCAGGTACTCCGGCTTATAGTCCATGACCCAGGCAGAAAATTTCTGCCAGTTGCCCAGGACTCCCAAAATCACTTCTTCCGTGGCCCAGTTAAGAAACATCTTTCCGGCTCTCGGAATCTGGCGTCCTGTTCTTCCTCCCAGGATCACCCGGTAAAACTTCGTCGGTTATCATTGATCTTGATATGGTAATGGCTCGGAAAAATGATCGGTTCGATCTTCCTGGCTCCGATGGTCGGATAGCCTGCCTTTGGCTCCCACGGCTCCGGCTCATGGGCCACCGTATCCATGCTGGCCCCGCAGAGAGTTCCGTTCACCTCTTTGATATACCGCTCCAAGCAGGCATTGACTGCCGGGATATTTTCATATTTAATGCCCGGAATATCAAAGGTCTGGCGTGTTCCGAAATGGAAGTTGTCGTCGCCCCAGGTTCTTTGGACTGGCTGAAACAATTCAGCCGTACTTTGCCCACATTGGTATCATGATTCATTGCTGCACACTCCTTCCTTAATCCACCAGATCTCTGGCTGTCATGTAAGGGAATACCGGTCCGTCAAGACAGACATACACTTCATCGATGCGGCAGTGGCCGCACTTTCCGATGGCACAGGACATCTTTCTCTCAAAACTCATCCACAATTTCTCCGGGTCCGCACCGCAGTTTAACAGCTCCAGCCCTGTAAATCTCATCATCGGAGGAGATGACCACCAGATGTTTGCCCGTAAACTTTTGCCGGATTTCTGCCCGGTTTATACTCAATAGTCGGATTTTTCTTTCCAGGCAATCTCTTCAAATTTTTTTCACCTCATCATAGCATATGATATCCGTGTAAGACATTGTCAAGTGAATATTCCATCTTCTTGTCCCTCCATTTCTTATTCCGGTGCTCTGTCTATAAATTTTCAGGTTTCATTACTCTCATTATACTGCCGCACTGTAATTATGAATAATTGTAGTTTATCATCATATGATAATAATTTATTATTTATATATGCAGACATACTTTCTTAATGCTATACTAAACATGTGATGTTAGGGTCAAAATATATTTTGACCCCTGGATACCTACGGATTGTTTCGCATTTTGTGCTTCCACAATCCTAGAAACATTCGAAATCCGCCCTAATCGGGCTACTTTCTCATGTTTTGCGGGTCCCAAAGTCCTGCTTTTTCATGCAAGCATGAAACGCATGACCTTTTGACCTTGGTATCAACATGTACATTTGATAACTTTTTATATACAGAAAGGATTCTGCATCAGATGAAATATAAATTAATTGCCCTGGATTTAGACGGTACCTTAAACACCGATGATAAGACAATCACCCCGAAAACCCGGGATGCCCTCCTTAAAGCACAGCAGCAGGGACTTATCATAGCTCTCTGCTCCGCACGCCCGGTTCCGGGACTTTATAAAGATATGAAAACACTGGAGCTGGAAAAACACCATGGAATACTGATCGCCTATAACGGCGGTAAAATACTGCGGGCCGAGGATAAAGAGATTCTTCACCAGCAGATTTTTCCCCGCGGTCTGGCCATAGAAATTTTAAAACATTTGGAACATTATCCGGTCACCCCGATCATAGACGACGGAGAACGTTTTTATGTAACCGATGAGAACGGATATATGGTCCGGCACGAATGCCGAAACAATCAAATGGAATGTACAGAAGTCCCATCATTGACAGACTGTCTCAATTTTGACCTGGTGAAAATTTTAATGTCTGTACGGCCCGAAGAACTTTGGGATATGCTTCCACAGGTCAGCAAGCCCTTTGAAGATGCTCTGGTCTTCGTAAGAACTGCGCCTTTTTACATAGAAGCCATGCCAAAGGGACTCAATAAGGCTGAGGGACTGCGCCGGACATGTGAACTGCTTCATATCTCCCCTGAGGAAGTCATCTCCTTTGGGGATGCAGAAAACGACCTGGAGATGATCAAATTTTCCGGCCGGGGCGTTGCCATGGGAAATGCCTGCGATGCTCTGAAAGAGGCCGCTGATGAGGTGACTCTGACAAATAACGAAGATGGAATTGCACATAGTCTGGAACGTCTTTTAACTGCTGGTGGCTGCTAATACTCCTTCTGCCTTTATCCACTGTCTGCTGATTATGGGCATGATAAAACAGGATTATGATGAATATAAGAACATCATAATCCTGTTTTTTATTTTTTATGTTTCCCGAAAAATCCTTTATGTTCTTCTTTCTTCGGCACTTCCCCCATGGATTCCTGGAACTTTTTAAGGGCATTCTTCTGCTCTTCGTTCAGATGTTCCGGCACCTGTACAACAAGGGTCACATAGTGGTCGCCCCGGACATTCTTGTTCCGGAGAGTCGGAACACCTTTTCCTTTCAGACGCACACGGGTGTCCGTCTGGGTTCCTGCCTTGATCGTATAGTCATAAGGACCGTCTACCGTATTGATCTTGATGGTTGCGCCCAGAGCTGCCTGGGTAAAGGAAATCGGCTCCGTGGAAATAATATCGTATTCCTGTCTCTGGAATTTCGGATGCCGGTCCACGGAAACAACCACGAGGAGATCTCCCCTCGGTCCTCCGTTTGTTCCGGGCTCCCCTTTTCCGCGGATTCTGATGCTCTGTCCGTTGTTGATGCCGGCCGGCACTGTGACCTCGATCGTCTTTCTCTGGCTCACATAGCCGCTTCCGTGGCAATCCGGACATTTTTCCTTGATGACCTGGCCGGTTCCGTGACAGTCCGGACATGTCTGGACATTTCTCACCGTGCCGAACATAGACTGCTGGGTATATACTACCTGGCCTTTACCGCCGCACTTCGGACATGTCTCCGGATGGGTGCCGGCTTTGGCACCGCTTCCATGACAGGAAGCACACTCCTCTTTCAGAGAAATTTCCAGCTTCTTCGTTGTTCCAAAAACTGCCTCCTCAAAGGTTACATGAATCCTTGCACGCACATGGGCACCCTGAGTCGGAGTATTGGCCGCACGCTGGCTTCTGCCTCCGCCGCCGAACATACCGCCGAAGATATCTCCGAAAATATCTCCCATATCCCCGCCGAAATCAAAACCGCCAAACCCTCCTCCGTTGAATCCTCCGGGTCCGCCCTGCTCAAAGGCAGCATGACCAAACTGGTCATACTGCGCTTTCTTTTCAGGATCACTTAAAACTTCATAGGCCTCGGAAGCTTCTTTAAACTTTGCCTCGGCTACTTTATCTCCCGGGTTCGTATCTGGATGATACTGTTTCGCAAGTTTACGGTAGGCTTTCTTTATTTCTGATTCTGAAGCACTGCGGGATACCCCCAGCACCTCATAGTAATCTCGTTTATCTGCCATAATCGTCTACCTTCTTTTTCTCTTATACTTCTTTGTAATCTCCATCTACGACATCGTCTGCTGCACCTGCTGCTCCGGCAGTGTCTCCTGCAGTATCCTGAGCTCCCTGGGCATTGGCTGCAGCAGCTTCATACATCTTGGTGAATAATCCCTGTGCACTGTTCATGAGCTGATCTTTTTTATTCTTAATATCTTCTACCTGAGCTTCTGTAAGTTCAGCGTCTTTTGTCTGCTCTAACAAGTCTTTCAATGCTTTCAGGTCTTCCTCAACTTTGACTTTCTCTGTTGCATCTACTTTGTCACCTGCTTCTTCCAGGGCTTTTTCTGTCTGGAATACCATAGAATCAGCTTCGTTTCTAGTATCGATCGCTTCTTTTCTCTTCTTATCCTGGTTTTCAAATTCTGCTGCTTCTTTTACTGCCTTTTCGATATCTTCATCAGACATATTGGATCCGCCTGTGATGGTGATGTGCTGTTCTGCACCGGTTCCGAGGTCTTTTGCGGATACTTTTACGATACCGTTGGCATCGATATCAAAGGTTACTTCGATCTGAGGCACACCTCTTCTCGCAGGTGCGATGCCGTCCAGACGGAATCTTCCCAGGGATTTGTTATCTTTTGCAAACTGGCGCTCACCCTGTACGACGTTGATGTCTACGGCTGTCTGATTATCTTCTGCTGTAGAGAAGATCTGGCTCTTCTTTGTCGGGATCGTTGTATTTCTCTCGATCAATCTGGTTGCCACGCCTCCCATAGTCTCGATAGATAAAGACAATGGTGTTACGTCCAGAAGAAGGATGTCGCCTGCACCTGCGTCTCCGGCTAATTTACCTCCCTGAATAGAAGCACCGATGGCAACACATTCATCCGGGTTGATTCCCTTAAACGGCTCTTTGCCTGTGAGCTGTTTTACTTTATCCTGTACAGCAGGGATTCTTGTGGAACCTCCTACAAGGAGAACCTTGCTCAGTTCGGAAGCTGCGATTCCTGCGTCTTTTAATGCTGTGTTGACAGGAGTTGCTGTTCTCTCTACGAGGGACAATGTCAGCTCATCAAACTTCGCTCTTGTAAGATTCATATCAAAATGTTTCGGTCCTTCGTTTGTCGCTGTGATAAACGGAAGATTGATGTTTGTGGTTGTTGCAGAAGAAAGTTCTTTTTTCGCTTTCTCGGCAGCTTCTTTCAGTCTCTGCATTGCCATCTTATCTCCGGATAAGTCAACACCTTCCTGTTTTTTGAACTCGTCTAACATGTAGTTTGTGATCACATTGTCGAAATCATCTCCCCCCAGTTTATTGTCACCGGCTGTTGAGAGAACTTCGATGACGCCGTCTCCGATCTCAATGATGGATACATCGAAGGTACCTCCTCCGAGGTCATAAACCATGATCTTCTGTTCATTTTCATTGTCCAGTCCATAAGATAAAGCCGCTGCGGTAGGCTCGTTAATGATACGTTTTACATCGAGTCCTGCAATCTTACCTGCATCTTTTGTTGCCTGTCTCTGAGCATCGTTAAAGTAAGCCGGTACTGTGATGACAGCTTCTGTTACTTTTTCTCCAAGATAGTTTTCTGCATCCGCTTTCAGCTTCTGAAGTACCATTGCTGAAATTTCCTGCGGTGTATAGTTCTTGTCATCAATCTTTACTTTGTAATCTGTTCCCATGTGGCGTTTGATAGAAGAAATTGTCTTCTCTGCGTTTGTCACTGCCTGGCGTTTTGCAGGTTCTCCGACGATACGCTCATCTGTCTTTGTGAATGCCACGACAGACGGTGTTGTCCTCACACCTTCTGCATTTGTGATAACGGTTGGTTTTCCGCCTTCCATAACTGCTACACAGCTGTTTGTTGTTCCTAAGTCAATACCAATAATTTTACCCATGATAAATTTCCTCCTAAAATAAATCTTTCTATATTTCCAATGCTTTCGCTTGATTTCCTCAAGTGTCTTACATTTAGTTCGCTACTTTTACCATACTGTGCCGAAGTACGCTTTCTTTATACATATATCCTTTTTGAAGCTCTTCGACCACAACATTTTCTCCGGCTTCTTCGTCTTCCACGTGCATCACCGCATTGTGGAGATTGGCGTCAAACTCTTTTCCCTCGGCATCCATGGCCTTCACTCCCAATTCATCGAGAGTTCCCATAAGCTGCTTATAAATCTGTTCGATGCCCTGAACAAACGGAGAATCTTTTTCTTCTTCCGCCACGGCTGAAAGCCCCCGCTCAAAATTATCAACGACCGGAAGAAGTTTTTCTAAAACTCCCATGGCTCCCATGTCATATCTCTGAACAAACTCTTTGGCCGTCCTCTTTCTGACATTTTCAAACTCTGCCATAAGGCGCTGATACTTATCGGTCAGCTCTTCGATCTGCTGGTCTTTCTCTTTTACCAGATCGTCTGCCTTCTGCTTTTTCGATGCTTTCTTGTCTGCCTTCTTTGTATCTTTTGCTTTTTCTGTTTCTTTCTCTTCTGTCACTGTATTTTCTTTCATTTCCTCTTCCTGAACTTTTTTCTCTTCTTCCATAATGCACCTTCCCTCCTATGTTTTTTTCTTGAACAGATCGTTGATCTCATCCGTCAGATTCTGGAGTGTCTTCACAACCCTCTTGTAATCCATCCGTTTCGGACCAATGATCCCGATCGTTCCGGTTCCGCCTTCCTCCAGTTCATAAGTGGCTGTCACGATGCTGCAGTCGCTCATGTTCTTGACCGGAGCTTCATCTCCGATATAAACCTGGATTCCGTGGTGGTCATCACTTTCCAATGTGTCGCCCACCAGCTTGTTCAGCGCCTTCTTTTCCACTAAAGCATCCAACAGCTCAGTAGCTGTCTCCGGCGAGCCAAGCTCAGGATACTTCAAGATATTGGAAGCACCTCCCGTATAGATCTCCAGCTGATCCGCGTTGTGGATAACGACTGCGATCTCCTCCAGAATCCTTTCCAGGATCTGGCTGTGGATTCCGGCCTGATCCTTCATCGTCTGGATCAGCTCCAGGTTGATTTCCTTCAGGGTCAGCCCCTGGAGAAAGGAGTTTAATAATACGTTCAGTTTCAGGACTTCGTCATTTGCCAGTGGTTTTTCCACGTCGATGATCTGGTTCTTTACGACATTGCCGTCTGCCACGATGACCGCCAGCAGACTGTACTCATCCACCTGGGAAAGCTGCACAAACTTGAGCTTTGTATTTTTGTACTGAGGGGCAGATACCATCGTCGCATAATTCGTACTGGATGCCAGGACATTGGCAACCTGCTTCAGCATCACTTCCATCTTGTCAACTTTCTTGACAAGCTCCAGCCGTTCTTCTTCGTCCGACTCTCTGTCCTGCATCAGCTGGTCCACATAAAAACGATATCCCAGATCCGAAGGTATCCGCCCGGCCGACGTGTGCGGCTGCAGAATGAAACCCAGATCCTCAAGATCCGCCATCTCATTGCGGATCGTAGCGGAACTTAAGTTCAGTCCCTCCATCTTGGAAATCGTCCTGGAACCAACAGGTTCCCCGGTCTCCAGATAATTTGCTATAATCGCTTTTAGTATTAGTCTTTTACGATCATTTAAATCCATGGTATCTTTCCTTTCATTATTAGCACTCAACTCAAACGAGTGCTAATATCTATAACATAAGTTATCACTTTTAAAAATCATTGTCAACCCCTCCTATTATATTTTTTCGTTAAAAAAATAGT
>OBWG01000866.1_pt1 | contig 16647 bp, 13 predicted proteins | sample 1495221 | NCBI WGS metagenome assembly OBWG01 (sample SAMEA2580053, study PRJEB22360) | human gut metagenome | reverse complement strand
AAGGGACGGACGTAATATCCGTGGTACCACCCTACTGACCTTCTGTGAAAGCTAGCGCCACGGCATATTCTGCAATCGTCACACCATGCGCCTGCATGATGGTAACTTATAGGACGCAACTCATCACATAACTATGAAAGCCACTTAAACATATAACGGTGTTCACCGGCGGCGTTGCCGCTTGCTCCAAAGTGATCCGCAAATCTCTAGATTTCCAAACCTTTCAGCCCATGAGTTTGGTCTCTACTAAATCCGTCTGAGACGTGCCGTCTTTTTCAACGCAATATTCATATAATAGATAATTATAGGGCTCAACTGGGGAAATTGTCAACAAGCAAACTATACACCTTCAGGTATATAGGTATCTTGCACTTTATCCAGCAGTTTAAAATTCATTGGTGTCCGAACTAGTTCATTATATTGTGAAATTACCTCATGATGTGTCTCAGCACTTTGTTCTGCTACAAATGCATCAATAGCCGCATCAAGATTCTTAGCTTGATCAATCCGATTTTGTACCTCCACAGATGTGAACTTAGGCACAATTGCATTGGCTGCTTCCTTTTGAGCTTTCACCCATTGCACATCACTATTAGGCCCTTGGTCAATGATATGGCTAACGATATCACTATAGTACCCCATCATCTCTACCATATGAGCGCCATTCACTTGACCATTCGAACGCATCAACTCAATATCTTTATTACGTTCTTTTTTATGAGCAGCCGTAACTGCCTCATTTAACGCTTCATATTTTGGTTCAAATACATCTAATAACGCTGAAAGCTTAGCCAGTGTAGCTTGACTAAATGCATAATTATCTTTTTCATACTGCTTTGCTTTATAGTATGAATCTAAAGCCTTTACATCATTTACAATATCATGCAAGATAGGTAATAGAGCATCTGTTGTGCTTTCAAGTTCCTCGTAAGAACGACCCGCCTCCTTAGCAGCGACTAGTTCCTGTTCAAGACGCTCATAATCCTGTACCTTAAATCCTGTTAGTGGTTTATTTGCACCTGCCTGTTGCCAGATTAGGTCATATTGGCTCCCATATTTAACCTCATTGTAGTTAAACTCATTTGTAGCAGCCAAATAGAAGCGAAACACCCTCTTCGTCTCATCTTTTTTAATGTCTTTCGCTGATGAATCTTGACTATATTGCTTTAGATTATCTAAATTCCACTGACAACCACTAACACAACCTAATGTTACCAACACACAACCGACTAGCCCTAAGCGACGCCACCTATTTATACTACTCATACATGCTCTCCTATATACATTTAATCTTTAGTAAAACTATTGTATTAAAATAGTAGTATCAAAACAATATGCGACAATAAATAGACATCTAAATTAACTAAAAAAGAAAAAGCCTACATACGTAGGCTTTCTTTGTAGATATATTTTTGCTTATGCAACGATGCCCATAAGGATTACTTCGAAGATAACGATACCGATGCATGCGAACATGAATTTGCGATCCATATCTTCAGTTGGAGTTTCTTTAAGGCCAGTGCGAGCAGCTTCTTCAGCTGTGATTGTTTCATAGCTTACTGGGGAACCATATTGGTTATCGCCTTCGTCACCTTTTTGAGCGAGCAAGTAGATAACATAGATAATACCGAATGGAACTAAGCTAATTAAAAGCATCCAACCGCTTTTACCAACGTCATGTAAACGACGAACACCAAGGCCAATGGAAGGCAACAAAATTGCAACGTTGTACGCCATGGAAATAAGACCAAAAACGCTTGATAATGCAGTGTTCATAAAAAGTGCGCTCAATACATTAATGATACCAGCAATAACAATTGTGATACCATAGAAACGCCAATATTCACTGCGGCTTGCACGGCCTTTAAAATTAGCAAAATTGCCCATAACCGTATGTTTGAAGTTATCTACATACGAAAGGTTTTTGATAGATAAATCTGTCATTGTATTCTCTCCTATAAAATAACAAATAAAATAAAAATAAATGCAAATATCATTATATCATTTTTATCTATCATTTTAAATTTCAATTTCTATATATTTTGGTAATAACATATGCATTATATTAACCATTTATACAATTATATTCTATAAAAAACTCTCCCTATAGCGAAGCTATAAGGAGAGTTATCATTTTACATCACACTTGTTGTAAGTAATTGATCTACCAAGAACCACAGTACAAAGATTGCACAGAGTAGTCCAGCTGTGAGTCCCATAGTTGGTGTTGCATCGATAAGCCCGATTTCATGAGCCATTTGTTTTGTTAAGATTACTTGTCCTGTAGGAGAACCAAAGCGGTTTGAGTGGCTTTCACCAGGAAGAGCCATCAGAACCAATAGGATAAGTGTCCCGATTACAGGCACAAAACCGATAAATACGAGGCCACCAGAACGACCTTGGTCGTGCAAGCGACGCACTGCAACGGCTACGCCAGGGATAACCATCACTACGGACAGTAGAACTAGGATTACTAAGCCGAAGCCTACACCTACTGCACTTGAAAGAGGGCTAATATAACTTAAAAAGGCACAGGTGAACAAAATCGCTACAAAGAGCAATTGATACATTAAAAAGAAATTCCAATATTCACTACGGCTGGCGCGGCCTTCAAAGTCAGCATATTTATATACTAGACATTGTTTGAAGTTTTCAATCATGCCTAGATTATATTTATCTAACGAAATAGGGGCTTTGCGGACATGCCCACAGTCTGGGCAATAACGATCATTTCTCAGTACTTCATGTCCACAATATGGACAAGGTTTCATAATAAACTCCTTCCATCGACAGACAGGAACGTAAAGCTCATAAGTTCCTGTTGTACATAACACATATAGTAATTTAGATATTATATATTGCTTAATATCTATAAATTTGAATTCATCTTAATTTCATTTTACTACAAAGTGTTATATTGTCTATAAAAGAGTTGTTAAACTTTTATAAAATAAAATAATGAGTATGTTAATAAATACAGGAAGTTATTACATGTATCCGTTTCCGTTAAGACCAAACCATAATAGTTCACCTACAACATCTGCAATTTGAATGGATTGGATAAGGAAGATTGTAATCCCCATAATCCAGTCTTGACGGTGAGAAGGCGTTTCTTCAAGACCTGTTTCTTTACTTATATCAGATGTAACTGGGATATAACCTGTTCTTTCACCGTAAGCATTTTCCCCTTGATCACCGCGGCGTAATTCATAATTTAAGAACACAAAGAAACCTACAATGGGAATAAAGGAAATCAGCTGCGTCCAGCCACTACGGCCAATATCATGCATACGTCGCGCCGTAGCTGCTATATTGGGAAGTACTAAAAATAAGGATATAAAAAAACCAACCTTATCAACTATGCTTTCAAAATTAAGAAGGCCCAATGCATTACAAATCATAGCCAAAATCCCTAAGGACCCTTGAATCATTGTAACGCCTGCGACAAAGCGCCAATATTCACTACGGCTAGCACGACCGTTGAAGTTAGCATAGTTTTTGATACCTAGCTTGAAGGCATCGGTATAGTTTAAATCATATGTATTGATAGTTGCCATAACCTAGTCCTCCTCCACGTCTTCGATGCTAATAATGCCCCAGCCCTTGCCTGCGTTATACAAACGAACTAGAACAGGCTCTTGTCCTTTTTCAAAGGTCACTTTAAAACCAGTATAGTTGAAAGTATAGTCATCTTCTTTATCTTGAGACACGTAATCGAGCTGAATCGTTTCTACTTTAGGATGTTGTGCCTTCGCTACCGCTTGTTGCCACAGCTCAAACGTACCGTAGCGCTCCATTTCACGTACACTTAGCTGGCGATATGCGCCATGATAATCCTCTTTACCTAGATTTTCATAGTACGCACTCACGACTGAACGGGCCTCTGTAGTAGCCGTTTCACTTTCTAACAAACGATTAGCCTTTTTCGTTAACGCACTAGGCTCTAAATTACCATAGGCAGTCTCTTCCACCGTCAAATTATGGTTGATCATTGCGCTACCAGCGCTATTAACAAGCCAGCCTAATACTAATAAGCCCACAATAAACACCCCAGATACAGATTGCTTTTGTAACGTGTTTGCAGCATCGTTATATACGTTCTCCTCATTTTTATATAGGCTTGCTTCATTGTTATATATGTTTGTATCGTTGTTAGATATATCTGGTCGATTTTGGATTGGCGATGTCCGTTTGCACAATAGATACAATAAAGCAAGCCATCCTAAAATAGGGACCAACAGTAAAATAATCAACATCGGATCATTATTAGAGTCTCGTAATCGTCTCGCCATGAGCATAATCGTCGGCAAGCATAGCAAGATGGATAAAGTGATTAATATGCCCCCACCCAAGGATACGGCATAAAGATATCCATACGGTATATAGCTTGCAAGACCCGTAATGCATGTAATTAAACCATATACAAAGGATATGGCACTTATGGTTAGCCAAAAATCGGCTGTATTCGTTCGCCCCTTACTGTTCGCGTAGTTTTCTACTAGCTCACGATAGAGGATCTCATATACTCTCTGTTTCATAAAACTCCTACTATAATTTTAGATAATATACAAACATAGATAATCTTATTATACTATGATGTATCAACCTATTTTATTCATCATATCTTCATTAAATTTCTCTATACTTTAATTAGATTTTTTACAACTAAAATTCGTGCAACTTATTATAGAGGAGACAATTATTAAAGCTAAATTAACTAAAGTAGTGGCTCTGGCCAGCTTAGCAGCATTCTTAACTGTTGGTATCGGTGCTAACGTAGCACAAGCTAAGGATTTTCGCTTCACTATCGGCGACTCCCCTCGCATGAAAAAAAATGCTGATGGCACTGTAGATAGCAGTGATCATCCGTGGTTCAAAAAAGGCGAGAAAAAACAAAAACATAAAAAACGCAAATTATCTGAGCGCGAAAAACACGATAAAAACAAAGTAGCAGAACGAAGCTATTATGGCATGCGCTCTGAATCTTCTAATGACTAAGCCCCTTTCATAATCAGTTCCTACTGATTATATAAGACATAACTAAACTAACTAACAAAAGGACGTTATACATTGTATAACGTCCTTTTGTTGTAATCGTTTATATAGAATTTGCTAGTTTAAAACATTGAGATTCTAGTGAGCATTATAAACTGTATAGTTTCCAATAATCAGTATACTAATTATTTCTCTCTAATTTCTACGATTTGGAATTGCGTATATTTATTAGGTCGCAAAATCATAGTGCCACTGCGACGCTCAGTAAATGGTACCCCATCTTTTTTGCCGCTCATTATAATAGCAAAGGCGATTTGCACTTCCTCCTTTGAGTCAGCTATAACTTCCAGCTTATCGTAATCTACGCGGCGCACACCTTCATAGGCTTTAGCGAGGCTTTCTTTGGTTGGATATTTCTCCCGTTCGGCCCCGCCAAGACGAGCATGAGCATCTCTAAAACGCTCATTAACGACCTCTTCAAAGAAACGCTCCACAGAGATTCGAGCCTCAAGGCCATAAGACTTTTCTTCAGACTTTATCTTCTTAGAGTATCTAGCAGCAGCTTTAAACTCTCCACCTCGAATGACATTAAATACGCCTTCTGCAATATTATAGTTGCCATACCATGCAAGGGCGATACTCACAAGGAGTACAGCTATCATCGTACGATCCGTAGAACGAGTGGGACTTGTAGAAATATCTAATCGAGCACTCAAGTTTTCATCGACTGGCTCAGTATACTGCGGTTTCCCAAAGCGATTTTCCTCGGGGTCCCCTGCTTTCACCGTCCAATTTAATAAAACTAATGGACCAATGACAGGCACTAACAAAAGCAGTGCAAGCCAGCCCGATTGATTCACATCGTGGAGACGACGAATCGTAATATTAACAACTGGAATGATTGTAAAAACAAGCATTATAAAAACTAAGAAAACCCAGGCAATAAATTGATCTGAATCATCTGCATTGGCCCAACCGATAAGAGCACATACCATGTACATAAGAGCCCATAGAAGTGCTATGACAAGCATAAATCGCCAATAGTTTCCCCGTGAAGAACGACCACTGATAACGGTCCACTGTATGAGATAGGTATTGATAAAGTTATCCTTATACCCCATGTTATATCGTTCAAAATCTACAATGGTTACACCTGTTTGGCGGTGCACATTTGTATAAATAGGACCACCTAAGGGCCCCATATTCCCGCCACAACGTAAACAGACGGGTTGTTCATCTGGCCCTTCTTTACCACAACGTGTACAGCGTTGCATACGACCTCCTTATGCACCAGCCTTTTGGACAGCTTGTTTCATGGATTGTACGTAATCAAATAATGCTTGGTCTGCATTTTCGCCGTGTTCTGCAACGATTTTAACGATGGCAGAGCCTACGATGGCACCGTCAGATACGCGCGCCATAGCCTCAGCTTGAGCTGGTGTAGAAATACCAAAACCAACTGCTACAGGGATATCTGTGTATTTGCGAACCGTTTCAACGATGGATTTAATATCCGTCTTGATTTCGCTACGCATACCTGTAACACCAAGGGAAGATACACAGTAGATAAAGCCTTCTGCGTCTTTAGCGATCATTTCGATACGATTTTCAGATGTTGGAGCGATCAAGGATACTACTTCAACGCCGTGTTTATTAGCAATGCTCGCTAGTTCGCCTTTTTCTTCAAATGGCATATCTGGCACGATAACGCCAGAGATACCCACCTCTTCGCAGAGGGTAAAGAATTTCTCACGACCAAACACGTAAATTGGGTTCAAATAGGTCATGAATACGAGTGGAATCGTCACCGCATCATCGCCCGTACGTAAACGGCGAACCATATCAAAAATATCGTTGATTTTTACGCCTGTGGAGAGAGCGCGTGTGCTCGCTTCTTGGATAACTGGACCTTCCGCCGTTGGATCGGAGAAGGGAATGCCGATTTCTACCATGTCTGCACCGGCTTTCACCATAACGCGAATATAACGTTCTGTGGTCTCGATACCGTGGTCACCAGCGCTGATGAACGGGATGAATGCCTTGCCCTTTGTGAAAGCGTCTTTAATTTTACTCATGAAGATCCACCCCTCTGTATTTCGCCATAGCCGCTACGTCTTTGTCGCCACGACCAGATAAACAAATAATAATGATATCGTCCTTGCTCATAGTAGGAGCGATTTTACGAGCATGCGCCACTGCATGAGCACTCTCGATAGCTGGAATAATGCCTTCTAGGCGAGACAAGTATTCAAAAGCATCTACTGCTTCATCGTCCGTTACAGGCACGTATTCTGCACGGCCGCTGGCGTACAAGTACGCATGTTCAGGGCCGATACCAGGGTAATCAAGGCCTGCAGAGATAGAATATACAGGAGCGATTTGGCCGTCTTCATCTTGACAGAAGTAAGATTTCATACCGTGGAAGATACCTACAGAGCCCTTTGCAATTGTCGCTGCGTGTTCCTCTGTGTCGATGCCGCGACCTGCCGCTTCACAACCGATGAGACGCACACCTTCGTCGTCGATGAAGTGATAGAACATGCCCATCGCATTAGAGCCACCGCCTACGCAAGCCATAACAGCTGCTGGCAATTTACCTTCCGCTTCTAGAATTTGCTCACGTGCTTCACGGCTGATGATGGATTGGAAATCGCGAACAATCATAGGGAATGGATGCGCACCCATTACGGAGCCCAATACATAGTGCGTATCGGACATGCGATTTGTCCATTCGCGCATCGCTTCAGATACAGCATCTTTCAACGTGCTAGTACCGCTAGTTACAGCATGTACCTTTGTACCGAGCAATTGCATGCGATATACGTTGAGCGCTTGACGTTCACAGTCCTCTGCACCCATGTATACCTCGCACTCCATGCCCATCAATGCCGCAATAGTCGCCGTTGCAACACCGTGTTGACCTGCACCAGTTTCAGCAATAACGCGCTTTTTACCCATCCGTTTTGCCAATAACATTTGGCCAATTACGTTATTCAATTTGTGAGAACCAGTATGATTTAAATCTTCACGTTTTAAGTAGATTTTAGCGCCCCCAAGATCCTCGGTCATGCGTTCTGCATAGTATAAAAGGGATGGACGGCCTGTATATTTTTTATGTAAATCCTCAAGTTCGCATACGAAATCAGGATCATCTTTGTACTTGTTGTATGCCTCTTCCAATTCGATGACTGCATTCATCAATGTTTCTGGCATAAATTGGCCACCGAAGGAGCCAAAATAACCATGTCTTTGTTCACTCATATAACTTACCTTTCTATATATCATTCCTGCTAATGTGCCATGTTATGACAGGGCTATTGTTCTTACGATGTTGGTGAAAGCTTTCATCTTTTCATTGTCTTTCACGCCTTCTGTTTCAATACCGCTACTAATATCGATACCATAAGGGCGAACCGTGCGGATGGCACGGGCCACATTGGTACTATCGATACCACCTGCGAGCATAAATGGTCGTTCAAACTCATCTAAGGATGACCAGTCGAATACTTCGCCTGTGCCGCCCCGTTCGTCTTTGTGGTATGCATCAAATAAAAGCATATCAGCACTGCTATCAATCCATTTTTCTGCATCTGCAGCACTACGGACTTGAACAGCTTTCCAAACCTCTACATTAGACTGTTCTTTTAATATTTGGATGAAAAACTCATCTTCATCGCCATGAAGTTGAATCACATCAAGTTTGACTTCTTCAGCAATCTTAAGTAGGTTTTCTACCGTTTCGTTTACGAATACGCCTACTGTTTTAATTGTTTCAGAATTATACCTCACTGTATATTGTTTATGGAGTTCTTCCACTAATGTTTTAGCTTGTTCTACCGTCACTTGCCGTTTGCTTGGCGCGAATACAAGGCCCATGTAGTCTGGTTTTGCGTCTATAATAGCCGGAATTGTTTCTACTTTAGAGATGCCACACATCTTAATCTTTGGCGTGTAGTATGTGGGCCCATAGAGATATGCCAACTTTTCAACCTTGTTAGGAGAACGCATGAAGGTTTCACCCATCAAGGCGACGCCGATATTGTTATCCCGCAACACTTGGATATCCTCTGGCGTTTCAAGGCCACTTTCAGATACGAAAATCACATCGTCTTCAACGAGGTTGCGTAAGCGCACACTATTTTGTACGTCTACAGTAAAGTCTTTCAAATTGCGGTTATTAACGCCAATAATGCGGGCACCACAATCGATGGCCATTTGCACTTCTGCTTCGTCATGGGCCTCTACTAAGGAGGATAAACCAAGAGAATCGGCTAACTCACGGAATTTTATTAACGTAGGCACATCTAAACATGCACAGATCAAGAGAATCGCACTAGCGCCCCACAGTTTTGCTTGGTAGATTTGGTATTCATCGATGATGAAGTCCTTACGAAGTACAGGGATTTTGACAGTGCTTGCAATTTCTTGCAAATATTTTTTATCACCTTTAAAGAAGTCTGGCTCCGTCAAAACAGAGATAGCCGCAGCACCAGCCACTTCATATTCTTTGGCGATGTCTAAATAGGGAAAGTGCTCTGCAATGATTCCCTTGGAGGGGGATGCCTTCTTTACTTCACAAATGAAGTTAAAGTCTTGCTGACGAAGGGCTGCTTCAAAAGGAAATCCTGTATCAGATGGTAAAGCCAACGCCGCTGCTTTTACAGCCTCAGGCATTTCCACCTGTTTTTCTTGGGCTACCCGAATTTTGGTAGCCTCTACAATCTTATCTAAAATCAATGGTTATACCTCTTGGGTTGCTTTCACAAACTGTTCCATTGTGGCAAGAGCCTTGCCAGAGTCGATCATTTGTTTTGCCTCTTCAATACCCTCTGCTAATGTAAGGCCCTCTTTAGCAAGGTAAATCGCCATACCAGCATTGAGAAGAACTGCGGTACGTTTGCCACCTGGTTCACCACCAAGAACGCGGCGTGTAATCTCAGCATTTACTGTTGCGTCGCCACCTTCAAGCTCAGTTTTATCAGCGTATTCGAAACCATAGTCCTTAGGATCGAATTCGTAGCTTGTGAAAGTACCATTATTAATTTCGCATATGTACGTTTTGTTGGTAGCTGTAATCTCATCGAGACCGTCGAAGCCGTGTACAACTGCGCCACGTTTAACGCCAAGATTAGCCAATACGTGAGCCAATGGTTCTACTAAAGATTTATCGTACACGCCCATCAACTCCACAGTAGCGCCTGCTGGGTTTGCCAATGGTCCAAGAATGTTGAATACAGTACGAACGCCTAACGCTTTACGTACAGGGCCTGCATATTTCATAGCTTGGTGGTATACAGGAGCAAACATGAAGCACATATTGGCTTTGTTGAGGACTGCCTCATTTTGTTCACCATTAAGCTCTAATTTAGCGCCTAATGCTTCAATCAAGTCAGCAGCACCACATTTACTAGATACACTGCGGTTACCATGCTTTGCTACAGGAATACCTGCAGCGGAAATGATAAAGCCAGATGTAGTAGAAATGTTGAACGTATTCGCTTCGTCGCCGCCAGTACCTACGATTTCCACAACAGTACCTTCATGAGCTACAGAACCAGCCTTCTCGCGCATAACCTCTGCAAAAGCTGTAACCTCATCGACAGTAGGGCCTTTTGCAGCCAAAGCGCACAAAAAACCTGCCATAGGTACCTCGGCTACATCGCCGCTCATAATCTTGTTCATTGTATCTTTAGCAAGGTCGTAGGATAAATCTTGACCATGCGTTACTGCATATAATGCGTCTTTAATCATTTTATATCTCCTTTTGAGGATATCTATTAAATTGATACCATATCTACCTAGTCGGTACCGATTGGGTCATGCCTTTATAGGGGGTAGGAAAGGTGGTGCATAGCACCACCTTTTTCTTATATTAGGGGTTCTGGTTCGCATATTTCTTTAGAAAAATATAGTTGCTGTTTGATATATGTATTGTAGAGGGGCTATTATAGGTACTGCCAAGGTTGAGTTGGCAGGAAATAAGGTCTTAAGGAACGACTTGGCGGGCCCACGTAGTGGGGCATTGGCCACTTGGAGTTCCGCGAGACCTTATTTCCGTCCTATCATTCTAAGGCTTATAAATAGCCCATCGAATACACAATAGTGGTTATTTTTCTAAGAAATTGCGAATCATTTGCTCCCCGTTTGGTGTCATGATGGATTCCGGATGGAATTGCACGCCGTATATTGGGTAGTCTTTGTGTTCTACGCTCATTACTTCGCCGTCGTCTGTAACGGATGTGACGATAAGTTCGCTTGGGATTGTTTCGTCTACAATCGCCAAGGAGTGGTAGCGTGCCACTTCAAATTGTTCTGGTACGCCTTTAAGGATTTTGGATGGGTGTACTTGTTTGGCTACGCTTTGTTTGCCGTGCATAACTTGTTTTGCGTAAGATACAGTGCCACCGAATACTTCGCCGATGGCTTGATGACCAAGGCATACGCCGAGGATTGGGAATTCGCCTTTGCATTCGCGCAATAGGTCTTCGTATACGCCCGCATCAGCTGGTCTACCAGGACCTGGTGAAAGTATTACATAGTCTGGTTTCAACGCACGGATTTCTTCAACTGTTAATTCATCGCTGCGGATGACTTTAATATCTGGATCGATAGAGCCTACTAATTGATATAAATTAAAGGAAAAGCTATCGTAATTATCTATAAGGAGTACCATTATTCTACCTCCTGTGCATCTGTAATTGCGGAAATCATGGATTGGCCTTTGATCAAGGTTTCGTTATATTCACTAGCAGGAACGCTATCGCGAACGATACCAGCGCCGGCGCGAACATAGACCTTACCGCCTTTATTCATAGCCATTCGGATGCCGATACATACGTCCATGTTACCGGAGAAATCGATGTAACCTACAGCGCCCCCGTATACACCGCGCGGGCTTTTTTCTAGTTCATGTAAAATCTCGATGGCACGAATCTTAGGAGCCCCGGACAAAGTACCTGCTGGCAATGTAGCACCGATAGCATCGAGTGCATCTTTACCGTCTTGAATGTCACCGCTTACAGTAGATGTAATGTGAATGACATGGGAGAAACGTTGCAACATGTGTAACGCCTCTACTTTTACGGAACCAAATTTAGAAATTTTACCTAAGTCGTTACGGCCAAGGTCAACGAGCATGTTATGTTCAGCCAACTCTTTTTCGTCATTGATGAGTTTTTCCTCAATAGCGAGGTCCTCTGCTTCGTTTTTACCGCGGCGCATAGTGCCTGCAATTGGGAAGGTATACATTTTACCGTCCGTCAATTTTACCAATGTTTCTGGAGAGGCACCTGTAAGCTCTACATCGCCACCAGATAAGTAGAACATATATGGAGATGGGTTCAACGTACGCAATACGCGGTACGCATTTAACAAGCTACCATCGAACTCAGCTTCACGGCGGTTAGATACAACACATTGGAAGATATCCCCTTCCTTAATATAATGCTGTGTCTTTTTAACAACTGCTTCAAACTCATCCTTTGTAAACTCAGAGGTAAACTCTGTTTTAAGAATGCCTTTTGGAATGTCCGCCTCTTTGCCGTTTACTACGAGATCAGCTAATGCTTTAAGTTCAAGCTCAGCCTTATTGTAATTGCGTTCTAAATCGTTTGTACTGATGTTAGCAATTAAGTAGATTTTATTTTTGTAATGGTCAAAGGCGATTACCTTATCAAAGAGCATAAGGTCTACATCGTTTACCATCGCAGAGTCATCATCTGGCGTTGGGAAATCGAGAGTAGGCTCGATGTAGCGGATATATTCACAAGCAAAGTACCCTACAAAGCCACCTGTAAAGGTTGGTAATTCTTCTAAGCGAGGGCTTTTGTATTGGCTCAAAATATTGCGAATCTCTGCAGCTGGGTCAGAGCATTCAAAGGTACGTGTTGTACCGTCTTTGATAGTCATTTGATGATTTTTGCAGAAGAGCTCAATCTTAGGATCGTAGCCCAAGAAGGAGTAACGACCCCAATGATTACTATTATCCGCACTTTCAAGCAAGTACGTATGACCGCTCACTTGTTTTAATGCTTTCAACACACTAATCGGTGTGCGTACGTCGGATAAAATTTCCATATATACAGGCACGATATCGTAGCCCGGTGCGATAGCTTTCACACGGTCAAGACTAGGGAAAATCATGAGAACCTCCATCTGGCATTTTCCAATAAAAAAACTCGCCCATGACAATGTAACGTCAAGGACGAGTCTATAGTTCTATTATTACAATATGATTGTATGTGCTATAAATCGCGGTACCACCTTGTTTGAATGCAGTGCATTCCCCTTTCGCAGGATACTAACATATCCCTCACGACTAACGCTCGTGTGACGTCGCACCATACTAGGAATGAAAGTTCATTCTGTTCCATGCGCCCTCGGTGGTCCATTTAATAAGCTGCGTACTACGGGTTCTCAGCTAATCCCGCTCTCTGTGAGTGCATTTCCTATTTTTATCTCCACCTCATCGGTTTCTTTCAGGCGAGTATAAAATTATAATCTGATTATAATGTTTCTATAGAATGAAAGTCAAGGAGAATCTTAACTTTCACCTTATCCTTAGATTCATCAACCATATAATATCGCTACTTGTGATTAAATAATGTATCCCTATTCACCTTAGCAAATTCAGAATATTTATATTGTTTTCCTCTAAACACTAATAGTATACTGAAATTACATATGTTATCAGCTTCTACTGATTATTATGCGGAGGAGAGAGCATGAGTTTTTATTTTACTGATCAAATACAGCAGTCTTTCAATAAAATATTCCATCAATGTAATAAAGATATCGCTTGGGAGGGTAAGGCTGAGCTTGACGCCCTTGTGAAACTTGACGAGGAAGGCCAAAAGATTCCTGGTATTGGCGATGTGTACGCTATTTTGGCACGCGTCTATTCTGGCCCTCAGTTCACGTGGATTGAAGCAGGCTTTCCTGAGGATGACACAAAGGCGTATAGTTATTTACATACGGCTATTCGCAAAGGCAGTGCCATCGCTATTTTACAAGCTATGCGTACCTCTGGTGCCCTTACACCAACTATTGAAAAAGAGTTGCCTATGACGAAGGACCAAGCCTTCCAGCGCGTCTATGAGGGCGCCCAAAAGGGTTGTTCTTACTGCGCCTACGCCATTGCCAATGTATTCCAATGGGGGGATTATCACATCTTACCATCGGCTCAAAAGGTAGCTAATGAAGGTGAACCATCTACCTTTGTCCGTTTCTTAAAAGGCTTGTTTGCCCAAGCAGATCAACGTAAATTTGCAAATAAAGTAACTGCCATTGCTCAGCAATGGTTGCGTAAATCCGCTGAAGCAGGCCTTGTTATTGCATACCGCAACTTGCGCATTACCTATATAGAGCAAGATAATAGTAAGATGGAAGAACAAGTCATTTTTGAAGGGGCTGCAGCAGGTTTGCCACTCATGATGTATTTAGCTGGTGATATTTGTAAGTCTCGCGGGGAGCATGAACGAGCGCTCGAATATTTTGAGCGCGGTGCCGCCATGAATAATGGTATGTGTTTGCGTGAAGCTGCCGAGTACTATGCAAAACCTTGTGAGTCTAACAAAAGAATCCCTCAGAATATTCAAAAGGCCCTCAAATACTACGAGCGTGCTGCTATAAGCCCAGATTATTTAGACTTTAATGACCACGCTTATGTTACCATGCAAGCCATCATTCTTCGCACATTGAATATCGATGGTCAGTCTCAAGACTGGTCTCGCATCGCCCACTTATTACAACAACCAGCTATTTACACTCTCGATGCTATTTGGCCGTATCTCGCTTATGTATTTACTTTCAAAAAAGGTAATACCCCTGCCATAAGAACCGCCATAGAGTGCGTTAATAAGGCTAGCAAATGTTTCGATAGATACGGTAGTTATGACTATGCTGATCATCTATGGCAACTGGCCGCCGGCTATTGCTACGAAATTGGTGCCATTACAAAAGAACCTGATTTAGACCAAGCCGTTACGTTCTACGAGCATGCTCGTGAAAGCATCAATCGTCTCAACACAAGAAACGATAATTGGTTAGGTACTGGCGAGCCGTTGGCAATTCCTGACGAAGCCTCTGAGCGATTAGAGGCCTTTGAACTCGTTGATGGACATTATCAGTACAAAGAAGGGATAACGCAATCTTCTACAACATGTAATCCTATGCCTCCTGCTTGGCCTCAAAACTCCGTAGATGTATTAGAAATCTTTGAGGACTCTACTACTGGTTGGCGCACGAATAAATACGACTGGAATTTCATTCAACGGGAATGGGATACACAAAAATATCTCAGCTTTATCATCTATGATAATCGCCAATCCATAGAAAACGTAATTTACGATGTGTATAGTATCGTTATGTTCCACAATGAAGATAAGAACACTTGTACTATCTATCTATACGGCTACAGCGAGGACCCTGCGGAATGTGATGAAACCTTGGAGCCTACGATATATGAAGTAAGAGACCTTAAGGAGATGTCTATTTCTGAAGGTCTCGGTTTAATTAAAGAATTCTATGATCATGCTACATTGCCTGTGATTGATGAAAGCTGGGAGAAACAGTACAAAAATACTACGCCACCTCGAGAATACGTATTAACTTGTGACAACGATATCTTCTACCTCAATCAATATGAACTTTCCAATCAAATGATTAAGGATGCCTTAGAAGGCGTAGCCAATGGAAAGTACGATATCATTGCGGTTCGCCCATCTAATCTCGACGATCAAGGTATTAGCTACTTCATTGAGCGCGGAAAAGGTAAAAACTTACACATTCGCCTCTATATCACTACAGAAGACGACATAGGAGACGAGATTGTATATGGCTTTGAACGGGATTCTAGCAACTTAACCTCCATTAACTACTGGATCCAAGAATCTATAGCAAGCAATAAACTTCCGGACTTAAGCGATTGGGAAGAAGTTAAAAAGAAAGACTAAAGGAGGGATACTTTGGAAACGTGGAAACGAACGGTGTACATTTGCGCATTCTGCGTATTCTTCATGTCCCTCGGCATTAGTCAGGTAAGCCCTATTCTCCCTCTATACTTCCATGAAATGGGCTTAAGCGATACGGGATCGATAGCACGATGGTCCGGTGCCTCCATGGGCATCACCTTCCTCATTGTCTGCTTAGCAGCTCCCTTCTGGGGCCGATTGGCAGACCGTAAGGGCCGAAAGATTACCCTCATACGCTCTAGTCTCGGTATGGCTATATGTAGTATTTTATTGGGCTTTCAGACTACGCCAGAAGGGGTTTTCCTCGTTCGTACGTTGCAAGGTTTAGTAAGCGGTTTTTACTCTGCATCAGTGACGCTCATTGCATCAGAAACGCCACAAAATCATACGGGTTGGGCCCTAGGTATTATAGCCTCCTTTAACCTTGCAGGTTCACTAGCAGGTCCACTGGTAGGTGGGTATCTCAGTGATGTAGTGGGCATTCGAAATGACTTCTTTATCATCGGGGCCCTTATGCTTATCTCCTTTGGTCTAACGGCTATGCTGGTACACGAAAACTATGTGCCAAAGCCACTCGTAGAGAAGCAAACCTTTAGAAATCTTAAGTCTCACTTGCCTGAATTTTCAAGTTTAGTCGCTTTATCTGCAACCTCCTTCCTGTATGCCATTTCGGTTACCGCCA
>OBWG01000859.1_pt1 | contig 16717 bp, 3 predicted proteins | sample 1495221 | NCBI WGS metagenome assembly OBWG01 (sample SAMEA2580053, study PRJEB22360) | human gut metagenome | reverse complement strand
TATATATATTTATTATTTTGATAAAAGCAACATAAGGAGCTGTTTTATAGTATCAGGTGATTGTCATTTGATATGAAAAGACAGTTCCTTTTTTATACATTAATTCATAAAAATTTATTTTGTTTACAAAATAGAAAAAGAGTGGCACAATATTCATGAATCTATAATGAAGAATAAGTTACACGTGGAATTCATTAGGGAATGGAGAGGATAAAATGAGCAAGCGTAAACTTATATTATCTGTGTTGATTAATGGTGTGTTGTTATCGAGCCTATATGTGGCCGGAGCGGTGGATATGACACCGGGCAGCGGGAACGGTGTAGCTATTGGCACGGGCAGTAGTGCACCAAAGGCGGAAAACGTAGCCATTGGTAAAGGGGCTACTATAGAGTATTCGGGTGGTGTCGGACAGCCGTCCACAGGTGATATTGTAATTGGTGGAAAGGCACATATTAATAATTATATTGATCAAGGTGGCGGCATTGCCATAGGTGCGAATTCATTCGTCGAAAATATGGTAGGCGGAATGGAAAGAGCGTTTGATTTTAATCAGGCTGGATACAAAAATCTTTTTGGTATACCTTTCGGGCTCCCAAAAAATCCTGAAAAGATGGTAACCGGAATGGCTATTGGTCAAAACACCTATGCTCGTTCTGGTAGTATTATGTTGGGGACCCATAATTATAAAGGAAAATTAGGTGATGTGGATGTAGATAGTTCTAATATCAAAAATAATAATGGACATTTATTTTCCACAACTATAGGAGCGAATAGTTATTCTAATGGTTTGTTTTCTTCTATTGTAGGGGCTTATTCGATTGCCTCTTCAGGTTATCCTACCACTACCGCTGATGCCACTAAGAATTTTGGTGCTACTATTACAGGGTCTTTAAATAGTATTGAATCGGCAAGTGCTAGCTCTCAATACTCTGGGGTTGCAAATAGTATCGTAGGCACTGCCAATCGAACCTTTAACTCCAATGGGTCTCTCGTATTTGGTGCTGGCAATGAAATAACGAATTCTGTAGCCGATATTTCAGCACCAAGTTCGGGAGGTAATTCCGCTAAGGAATTATCTGAGAAATTACGTTCCGCTGTCAAAAATTCTAACGGTGGCGGTTCTACTATGGCATTTGGTAGCGGTAATAAGGCGGATTATACACTTCGCTCTGCACTTATGGGTGTAAATAACACATTGACTGGCGACCAAAGAAATAAAAGTACGAATACCATGTTAACGGGCTTTCACAATACGGCGGATAAGGTGTCCAATACGACTGTAATAGGGTCTGAAAATACGGTGACTAATTCTAAGAACAGTCTTGTGATGGGGGATAATCGTGAGGTAAAAGACGCCAATCATGCGGTTCTCATCGGTTCTACAGACAGCAAGACTACGACATCTGTTAATAATGCGGTCGCTGTCGGACATAATACGAATGTAACCGTAGAGGGTGGCGTTGCATTGGGCAGTGAATCGAAGGCTACTGTGGCGGCTGGATCCGTTGGGTATGATCCGAGTACAAAGGCACAGTCCACGAATACGGATTCTACGTGGAAGGCGACTAAATCGGCCGTATCTGTCGGTGATGCAAATAACAATATTACGCGTCAGATTACATCCGTAGCAGCCGGCACAAAGGATACGGATGCGGTGAATGTGGCACAGCTCAAAAAGTTGCAAAATCAAGTGAATGCGAACGGCTCCACTACCGTTAGTGCAGGTAAGCATATTAATGTGACAACTACGACGAACGGAACGACCAAAGATTATAAGGTAAGCCTATCTGACGATATAACGAACCAGATTACAAATAACACAACAAATATTAACAATATACAAGGTGATGTGACCAATATTAAAAAGAATGTAACCAATATTCAAGGTGACATTACTAATATCAAGCAGGATGTAACCAATATGGGGCGGAATGTGGCTCGTCTCGATAAAAAGGTTAACAAATCTGTGGCCGGAGCGGCCGCACTTGCCGCCTTGCATCCATTGGATTTCGATCCTGATGCAAAATGGGACTTTGCTGCTGGGTATGGCCATTACCATGACGGTAATGCCGCTGCATTGGGGGCTTTCTACAGACCGAATGAGGACTTGCAATTTAGTGTAGGATCCACTGTCGGTAATGGCGAAACCGTTGTGAATGCCGGTATGTCCGTAAAAGTTGGTGCTCACAGTAATGTATCTCGTTCTCGTGTGGCCATCGGTAAGGAAGTTTTGGAACTTAAGAAAACTGTAGCGGTACAAAATGCGCAGATTCAAAAGTTGACTGCTCTTTTGAATGGCTTGGCTGGAACAAATATGAAAGCAGACCGCAGCACATTATTCCCTGATGTGCCGAATAATCACTGGGCATATGCGGCGGTTAGCGATCTATCTCGACGGGGTCTTGTGGAAGGCTATCCTGATGGTACATTCGGAGGGGATCGTATGTTGACCCGTTATGAATTTGCTCAAATTGTGTATCGAGCTATTCAAAACGGCGTTGTCGTCGATGATCGACTCGTATCTGAATTTAGTCCTGAAATGGCGTTATTCCGTGTGGATACAATTGCCAAGAATCATGAAGGACAACCAACTATTGAACGCGTAAGGGTTAATAAAAAATAGAATACTTATATATATGATTTATATTGTGAAAGCCGAGGCTCTAGGGCCTCGGCTTTTTCGTGTACCTGTAGGTGATAATTTTTCTGTATATAAAATTATCTTATCTATGAAAGCATTAAACTGAAAAGTTTAAAAATATGAAATAAATAAACGACAAAAATGAAGAAAAGATGAAAAAGTCGTTTACAAGATAGAAATTTTTTGATATTGTATTGCCGTGGGTGAGTATATGATGAAGAATCATGAATAATTATAGTATTCGTATCGTAATTGAGAATACTAGTATTTGTTGTAAGAAGTGTAGATGATAATCAATCTTTATACTTCTTCTTTTTATTATCTTTGCAATATTATGCAACACAAGTGATGTGTTTTACTGAAGTTTCGGTAAGAAAGGATAATCATGAATCGAATTTATAATGTTATTTGGAGTAAGACTAAAAAATGCTACGTAGTAGTATCTGAAATTGTAAAAACAGGTGGTGGCAAGGTAAAATCCGTACAAAGCGGTACAACCTGGACACGTATGAGTGCGATTATGGCGGTGGCTGCATTATTAATGGGTGGTAATATTACTACTACGGTTAATGCTGCTACATATACTGCTATGACGATTAATGATGTAAATGGCGCTGGTTATGCTACTGGTAATGTAGTTTATAGTGAAGGTAGTTATTTATATAATTATCAAAACCCTGGGAACCTGACACCATTTGATAATAGTCATTTGTATAATGGTACAGATAGAGGTAACTATACAGAAAATAGTTTTGCTGGCATTGCTATCGGTAAAAATACAAATATTCAGGAAACTGGTAATCCAACTTATTATTCCGGTTTAGCTATCGGTAACTATGCTCAGGCCACAGGTGGTATTTCTTTTGCTTTAGGTCATTATGCTCAGGCTTTATCACCATCTGCTATGGCTCTTGGTACAGCTACAAAGGCGAGCGGATTTAACTCCTTGGCTATGATGCGTCAATCCGCTGCAGAAGGTGAGTTCTCCGCAGCATTAGGTACTGCATCTTGGGCAAAGGGTAACGGTAGTTTCGCCATGGGTTACTCCGCTACAGCAAAAGCGGATCAATCCATTGCAATTGGTGCAGCAGAAACTATAAAATTGCCTGGTCAACAACATGGTACTCCTAGTGCACAATATAATGCCAATGGTAATACCGTAACAGAAGGTGTTCGTTCTCTTGCATTTGGTACAAAGGCGAGAACATCTACTACTGCAGCTGATTCTATGGCATTCGGTTCCTCATCCAGTACTGGTGGCGCTAATGCGGTAGCTATGGGTTATAGTGCTAATGCTAGTGCAGAGAATGCCTTTGCTATCGGTAATACGGCGCAATCATCCGCACAAAATGCCGTGGCAATGGGTAAAAGTGCCAATGCAAGTGGTGTAAGCAGCTTTGCCATGGGTAGTAGCTCTAATGCTGCTGGTGCTGATGCTATCGCTATGGGTAGTTCTTCCCAAGCCAAATTATCCAACTCCATCGCATTAGGTGGTAATGCAAAATCCTTGGGTGCTGATGCGCTTGCACTTGGCGGTGCGGCTAATGCATCTAAAGATGGTGCCATTGCAATCGGTAAAGAAGCGAAAGCAAACAATACTAATACGACAGCTATCGGTCTTGGTGCTACTGTTACAGGTACTAACTCCATGGCTATCGGTACAAATGCCGTTGCAGAATCCAATAATTCCTTGGCATTGGGTACTGGTACGGAAGTAAGAGGTGCCTTGGTTAATGGTTACTCTGCTTTCACTAATCAACAAAACAACAATGTTGCAAACGGTGTAGTTGCGGTAGGTAACGTAGGTTCTGAACGCCGTATCATCAACGTAGCAGGTGGTGAAAACGATACTGACGCAACAAATGTAAAACAATTAAAATTTGTAAACAGTAACTTGGCAAAATCCATCGCAGGTCCTACTTATACGGGCTATGAAGCGAATGGTTCTACATATAAAGCGCCTGATTTCAATATCAAGAACAGCACATACCATACGGTAAAAGAAGCTGTTGAAGCGGCGCAAACGAATTTCTTTAGTGCTAAAGGCACATCTGCCGATGCGAACTACGATAACACAGGTGCTACAGGCAATAACGCGACAGCAGCCGGTGTACGTACTTCTGCAGCAGGTAACTTTGCTACAGCTGTCGGGGCTGATGCGACTGCAGCTAATGCGAACAGCACAGCGATCGGTTATAAAGCTAAATCCAGCGTAGATGACGGCGTTGCATTGGGTGCGAATTCCGTTGCTTCCGTTGCGGCCGGTAAAGCAGGTTATAATGTTAAAACTGTAGACAGCCGTACAAACGGATATAGCGGATTGACAGGTGCTGCGTTGACATCCACTATGGGTGCGGTGTCCCTAGGTGACGGTGGTACAAAAACTCGTCAAATCACAAACGTGGCTGCAGGTACTGCGGATACTGATGCTGTTAACGTGGCACAATTGCGCAATGTTAACTTGAAAGTAGCCGGTAACAGCGGTAACAATGACGTTTTATTGGACAATCAAACATTGACTGTAAAAGGCGATGGTTCTTATGTTACGACATCTGTTAACAACCAAACAATTGATGTGACGTTGACTGATGCAACTAAGAACAAGATTGACAATGCGGCAAATAAAGACTTGTCCAACATTACGGACGGCGGTAAATCTGTTATTCGTAATGAAGCGCAAAAAGCAGTTAAAGTTGTTGCTGGTAAAAACACAACGATTACAGAAGGTACTGACGGTACATATAAAACATATAAAGTTGACGTAGATGCTCCTGACTATCAATTAGTTGAAAACAGCAGTGCTGCTGATAAAGCTTACATTGTATCTGGCAATAAAGTTGACTTGACTGTACAAGATGCTAAAAATCCTGCGAATAAGAAAACTGTAACTATCAAGGATATTGCATCCAAAACAGAACTTGATGATACAAAAACGGAGCTTATCAATAAAGGTTTGAAATTCGATGCTGATAATGGCGGCGAAAAAACAAATAAATTGGGCTCCAAAGTAACAGTAGCTGGAGATGGTACTAATATCAGCACTACGATTACACAGACCGGTGACGATACAACAATTAAGGTTGCATTAGGTAAAGACATCAATGTTAATACTGTGACAGCTACTAAGACTGTAAAAGCTGGCACTGCTACTATGGGCAACCAAGCTGTAACAGACAACAAGTCAGCGACTCAAAATGGTAATTTTGTATCTGGTTTGGATAATAAATCTTGGACTTTAACTGATCCTACTTTTGTATCCGGTCGTGCGGCAACAGAAGATCAACTTAAAATTGTCAGCGATGCTGTAAAAGCGGCTAATGCGGCTAATGCAAGTGCTACGGACTACCGTTTGATCGCTAATCCGAACAATGCAGCAGATGGTTCTTATAAGGTTGATAACAATAAAGTTGATTTACAAGTGAAGGACGATAAATCCGGTACAGTTAATACTGTGACAATTAAGGATATTGCGTCTAAAACAGAACTTGATAAAGTAAAAGATCGTTCCGTGAAATACGACGGTGAAACTGACAAAGATACAGTAACTTTGGAAGGTGCTAACGGTACAAAAATCACTAACTTGAAGGACGGCAACGTAGCAGCTGGTTCTAAAGATGCTGTCAACGGCGGTCAATTACATCAAGTTAAGCAAGATCTTGGTGACCAAATCACAAATACTAAGAATGAATTAAACAATAAAATTGATACAACTAAACAAGATCTTATCGACAAAGGCTTGAAATTCGACGCTAATACAGGCGGTGAAAAAACAAATAAATTGGGCTCCAAAGTAGCAATTAAAGGGGATAACTCTAATATCATTACGGAAATCTCTCAAGACGCTAACGGCGATAGCACAATTGATGTGAAACTTGGTAAAAACCTTAATGTAGAGACAATTACCGCTACTGGTGCAAACGGTAAGGACGGTAAAATCGGTATCAACGGTAAAGACGGTGTAACAACTAACATTTCCGTTACTCGTGACGGTCAACCTGGTGTAGACGGCGCTCCTGGCACAACTACAACTCGTATTACATACCAAAAACCTGATGGCTCTAACGAAGAAGTGGCAACTTTGAACGACGGTCTTAAATTCAAAGGTGACATGGGTGCTACATCTAATGTTAAGCTTAACAAACAAGTGGACATCAACGGTGGTGTAACAAGCGCTTCTGATCTTGCTACAGGCAATAATATTGGTGTTACTTCTGCGGCTGTTGGCGCTGATGGCAATGCAAAATTACAATTGCAATTGGCGAAAAACTTGACAGGCTTGCAATCTGTAACGGCATCTGACACTGTGAAAGCAGGCACTGCCACTGTAGGTAATCATACTGTAGCGGATAAAAAAGGTGGTAACCAAACTGGTAACTTTGTAACAGGTTTAGATAATAGAACTTGGGACATTTCAGATCCTACGTATGTAGAGGGACGCGCAGCGACAGAAGACCAACTTAAGAAGGTTAGCGATGCTTTGAAAGCGTCTAATGCAAGTGCTACAGATTACCGTTTAATTGCTAATCCGAACAACGCGGCAGACGGTTCCTATAAGGTTGAAAACAATCAAGTAGACTTGAAAGTAAAAGACGAAAAATCCAGTGACGTTAAAACTGTAACGATTAAGGATATTGCGTCCAAAACTGAACTAGATAATGTAAAAGATCGTTCCGTAAAATATGATGGTAACACAGGCCATGACACAGTAACATTGGAAGGTCCTAACGGTACAAAAATTACCAACTTGAAAGACGGTAATGTAGCGGCAGGTTCTAAAGATGCTGTAAACGGCGGTCAATTACATCAAGTTAAGCAAGATCTTGGCGATCAAATTACGAATACCAAGAATGACTTGATTAACACAGGTCTTAAATTCGATGCCAATGTAGGCGGTGTACAAACTAACAAATTAGGCTCCACTGTTACAATTCAAGGTGAAGGTACTGCAGCTGACGCTGATTACAGTGGTGAAAACCTCAAAACTTTCATCAAACAAGATGCGGCGACAGGTAATACGACTATCGACGTGAAGATGAATAAAAATCTTAAAGCTGAATCTGTGAAGGTTGGCAAAGATGGTAAGGATGGCGTATCCATTACTGGTCCTGACACAGCGAACGGTACAGATGGCAAGGTAGCTGTTACTGACAAAAACGGTAAAGAAGCAGTTTCTATTTCCGGTAAGGACGGCGTAGGCCACATCGGCTTAACTGGCCCTGCCGGAACAAACGGCGTGAACGGTACTAATGGTATCGACTTGTCCGTAAAACCTGGTTACGATGATCCTACTACTGGCGTTAAAGGCGAAAAAGGTGTAGACGGTACAAACGGTCTTACACGTATCGTTTACAAAGACGGCAACGGCGAACACCAAGTTGCGACTATGGAGGACGGTTTACAATTCACTGGTAACAATTCTGGTACTGTGAATAAACAAAAATTGAATTCCTTGGTGAAAGTACAAGGTGAAGGCGTAACTGAAGCTGAATCTGCAGCGTTCAAGAGCGCAGCCGGCAATATCAACGTAAAAGCTGATGGCACTAACAAATTGGAACTTCAATTGGCGAAAGACCTTAAAAATCTTGATTCCGTAACGGCTGCTAAGACTGTGAAAGCAGGCGGTGCTACTATGGGTGGTCAAACTGTTAACAACGCGGCCGGCGACAGCGAAACAGGCAACTATGTAACAGGTCTTGATAATAAAGATTGGGATGCAGATAAGATTGTATCCGGTCGTGCGGCAACAGAAGATCAGTTGAAAAAAGCGTTGGATGCTCAAAGTGCTAACTCCACTGATTATCGTTTGATCAGAAATCAAGCAGCAGGCTCCAATGGAGACTACACTGTGGATGCGAACGGCGATGTAGCGTTGACTGTACAAGATAAGAATCATCCAGATAAAACAGAAACCGTTACCATCAAAGACGTTGCTTCTAAATCCAAACTTGATAAATTGAATGACCGCGCTGTTAAGTATGATTTGGATCCTACTGGTAATCCTGATAAATCCAAGGTAACTTACGAAGGTCCTGCATATAACAATAAGCAAGGCGGTACTCACGTAACGAATGTGGCATATGCTACAGGCAACGATGGTAGCGAAGCGGTTAATGTAGACTACTTAAATGACAAAATCAAAGATAGTGCAGACGCATTGACTAATAAAGGTTTGAAATTCGATGCTAATCAAGGCGGAGAAAAAACTAATAAGCTTGGCTCTAAAGTGACTATTAAAGGTGAAGGCACGGCAGCTGACGAAGATTACAGCGGCGAAAACCTTAAAACTTTCATCACACAAGACCAAACATCTGGTGATACAACTATCAACGTGAAGATGAATAAAAATCTTAAAGCTGAATCCGTGAAGGTTGGCAAAGATGGTAAGGATGGCGTGTCCATTACAGGTCCTGACACTGCGAACGGTACAGACGGCAAGGTAGCTGTGACTGGTAAGGATGGCAAAGAAGCTGTATCTATTTCCGGTAAAGACGGTGTAGGTCATATCGGTCTCAACGGTAAAGACGGCCGTAGCGCTGACATTTCCGTTGAAAAAGGTGATCCGGACCTCAACGGTAATGAAATCACTCGTATCAAATACACTGATGAAAACGGTAAGACACATCAAGTGGCAACTAAAGATGACGGTATGGCATACGGTGGTGACTCCGGTAATGTGATTAAGAAAAAACTTAATGAACAATTGGACATTAAGGGCGGCGTAACAAACGAAGCTGATTTGACTGAAAACAATATTGGCGTTATCAGCAAAAATAATATCCTCAATGTTCGTTTGGCAAAAGACCTTAAAGACTTGAACTCCATTACTTTCAACAACGGCGCTAATGGTGCAAATGGTAAAACCGTTGTAAACGGCGCAGGCATGACTATTAATGATGCAGCAGGTAATCCATTGACAGCTGTTACAAAAGACGGCGTGAAGATTACTGATGGTCCATCCATGACGAAGGACGGCATCGATGCAGCAGGCAAGAAGGTTACTAACGTTCAAGATGGTAATGTTGCAAAAGACAGCAAAGATGCTGTGAACGGCGGTCAATTGCATGATGCTGTTGAAAGCCTTAAAACTAAAGGCTTTGGCCTTGAAGCGGAAGACGGTCAATCCGTGAAGAAAGCTCTTGGTGAAACTGTTAAGGTTAAAGGTGATGACAAAAATATCAAAACATCCGTAGACGACGGTGCTGTTAAGGTAGAATTGAAAAAAGACATCACTGTAGATACTGTAACTGCTAAGACTGTAACTACAGGCAACACTAAGATGGATACAAACGGTGTTACTATCAAGGATGGCGCTAATGAAGCGACTAAGTTGACGAAAGACGGCTTGCAAATTAATGATGGTGGCAACAAAGCTGTTACTATCAACAAAGATGGCTTAACAATCGAAAACGGTCCTAAGGTAACAAAAGACGGTATCGATGCGGCTGATAAGAAGATCACTAATGTGGCTGATGGCACTATTGGCGCTGGTAGCAAGGACGCTGTAAACGGCGGTCAATTGCATACAGCTATCGAAGACATCAAATCCACAGGCTTTGGCCTTAAAGCGGAAGACGGTCAATCCGTGAAGAAACCTCTTGGCGAAACAATTGACCTAAAAGGTGACGGTAATATCAAAACTTCTGTTGATAACGGTGCTATCAAGATGGCCTTGAACGACAAGATCACTCTTGGCCAAGACCCAGCAAAACAAGTTAATATCGACGGTTCTGCAGGTACAATCACAGCTGGCAATGGTGATAATCAAGTTAAAATCGACGGCAACAACGGTTCCGTGACTGCAAATACGGTGAAAGCCGGCGATGTAGTTGTAGGTAAGCAAACTTCCGACGGTAAAGAAGGCAACTTCGTAACAGGTTTGGATAACAAAACTTGGGATCCTGAAAACCCTGTAGCAGTTCCTGGTCGTGCCGCAACAGAAGATCAATTGAAAGCTGTTAATGACGACTTCAATAATAAAGCAAGAACAGGACGTGTATTCCAAGGCGACCAACCTGGCGATAGCGGTAAAGTGGTTCGTGGATTGGGAGATACTATGAACCTTACTGGCGGTGCTGATGTGAACCGTTTGGCAGATAACAATATTGGTGTTGTGAAAAACGCTGCTGGTGATGGTTATAACATCAAGTTGGCTAAAGACTTGAAAGGTCTTGAGTCCGTAACTACTACGGATGCTGCTGGTAATACAACTGTTATGAACGGTGGCGGCGTGACAATTACACCTGTTCAAGGTAATGCTGTAAGTCTTACTAAAGACGGTCTTAATAACGGTGGTAATAGAATTACTAATGTAGGCCCTGGCGTAGATGGTACTGATGCGGTTAACGTAAATCAATTGAGCAGTGCTATGCGTAGCGTGGATGGTAAAATCGCTGATGTAGGTGCTACTAGTGCAGCTATTTCTGGCCTCAAACCATTACAATATGATCCATTGGAACCAACTCAAGTATTGGCTGCTGTAGGCCATTATAAAGGTAGCACAGCTGCCGCTGTAGGCGTGGCGCACTATACTAATGAATCTACAATGTTCCATATGGGCGTATCTCTTGGCGGTCATGATAACATGATTAATGCGGGCGTATCCTAAAATTTGGTACATCCGACGCTAAGAAAGCGGTTCCTGCACGTTACAAAGCCGGCCCTATCAGCTCCGCGTATGTATTGCAGGATGAAGTGACTGCATTGAAAGCTGAAAATGAACGTATGAAACAACATGATCTAGAGTTAACTGCTAAATACGATCAAGTACAACGCGATAATGAAGAAATGAAAGCTCAAATCGCATTGTTGATGCAACAAGCAGGTCTTACAAAATAATCGAATCTGAATATTCGAGTTCTTAACCACTCATGTAAGGATTGTGAAAGCCGCCCTTTCCGGGGCGGCTCATCATAAGGAGGAAGTATGAAATTCAAAACATTTATGCCTGTATTGGCACTGGCTTATGTATGCGCGGTAGGTCAAGCGGATGCGGCTCAAGATCGATTGATGATGCCGGAACAACCAGCTGAACCATTAAACGTAATTGAAGCAGAAGTGGCCATTCCTGTACCTAGCGAAGAAGTTCGTGACGTAGTGAATGCTTTTACACAATTCCAATTGGATCAAAAAGGCAAATATATCATGGACGACTCTCGCGTTATGAAGGGGCAAGAACGGTACCGCAATAATGTATTGTATTATATGAACGTTCGTCGTAGCTGGTACATCGTGAGCCATCGTTATAAAAATGACAGCTATGCGCGCATGGCGTTAGATCGTTTGTACAACGATTACAAACAGTTCTTTACAGAACATGCGACTGTATCTGAAGACGCTAAATTGGACTATGCGCAACAAATCATCGATATCTTGGATCGCAATACAGCCAATGTACATGATGATGAATTGCGTTTCTACATGAACGAAATGGTTATCTTCAGCTTGAACGAAGCTATGAAAGACGGCAATAATCGCGTGAAAACTGTGGATGAAAAAGCAGCTCCTGCAATGGACGAACTTCATACAGTGGATCTTCGTAAAGCGATTAATGCACCAACAATTCAGTAAGATCTGGTGTAAGTAATAAACCGCTAATTTAATTAAATATTGTAATTGAATCAGGGACAGTTTCATTAGATTCTGTGATAATACACTGATAACTAAATAATATTTAGAATGTATGGTGTTTATAAAAGCCGGGGCATAGATTGCCTCGGCTTTTGTTATGTATAAATTGAAATTGTTACATGCAAATATGTAAATTTAATGGCATAAATGTATCGAAAAGATGAAGATTTTATTTCCTAATTATTAATTTTGTTAAATAAACCATAAAAATGAATGAAACATGAAAAATTTGTTTACAATATAGATTTTTTTTGATATGGTATACGAGTAGATGAGTATATGATAACAATCTGTAATAAGTGTAATATTTGACTTGTTATGCTGAATATTGTTGGTTTGTATTAGAAGTATAGATAATTTTTATATCTATTACTTCTTATTTTTATTATAGTTTTATATAAGGTTAGATAGGTATTACGCAACGAAAATGTAGTACGAAAGGAACATTATGAATCGAATTTATAAAGTCATTTGGAATCGGGTGAAAAACTGTTATGTAGTTGTGTCCGAAATTGCTAATAATCGCGGGAAAATTAATGGAAGAAGCACAACATGCGTTGGTACACTTTTATGTATTTTGGCACTAGTAGGTGGTACATTATTGCCACTGAATACTGCTAATGCAGTAAATCCTGCGGGGACTGGTGCAGGGGTATCATGGGGAAATGGCACGAATAGTGGCACAGATCAAAATAATGTAGCTATTGGCGGTTATGCGCAGGCCCTTGGACCGGTTTCCTTGGCATTAGGTGCGCATAGTAATTCTTCTGCTTCATATTCAACCGCTATCGGTGGAGGAACACAATCTACTGCGGAAAATGCGACAGCTATTGGTGGTGTAGCCAAGGCACAAGGGAAAAATGCTACCTCTATTGGGGCAAAAGCCGAAGCTAATGGAGAGTATGCTACCACTATCGGTGCAGGTGCAAAAGCGGATAAAACCTATGCTATAGCCATCGGCAGCCTTTCTCACGCTACTGAGGTATCCTCGTTAGCAATGGGAAATAATTCAAAAGCTACTAATACTTATGCTTATGCAATCGGTGGGAGTGCGGAGGCTAAGGGCAGATGGAGTATCGCCATGGGGACAAATGCAGTGGCCGAAGATGATGCCAGCGTGTCTATCGGTACCTGGTCAAAAGCTACTACTGGACAGTCCGTGGCTGTCGGTTATCTAGCTAACGCGAAACAATTAGGGGCAACGGCACTTGGCAGACAGACGAATGCTAGTGCAGTAGATGCAACTGCTATAGGATCTGGATCTTCTTCTACTGCTGAAAACGGTACAGCTATAGGTAAAAGTGCTTCGGTCAGTGCGAAAGACAGCGTCGCTATCGGTACTGGGGCGAAAGCAACCAATGAAAATGCAGTGGCTCTCGGCACCGGTTCTGAAACTGCTGCAGCGGTAGCAACAGCCTCTGAGTCAGTTAATGGAGTAGTACATAACTTTGCAGGTATAAATCCTGGTTCCACAGTTAGCGTAGGTAAGACAGGTATGGAACGGACGGTTACCAATGTAGCAGCCGGCCGTATTTCCGCTACATCTACAGATGCTATTAACGGCAGTCAACTGTATGCAGTGACTACGGAAGTGAATAAGGGCACAGTTTATGCAGGAGATGTAAAAGGTACGGGGGCTACAGATAATAAGTTTATCCAAAGACTGGGGGCACAAACTAATATCGTTGGTGGCGTAGCCGATACATCCAAATTGAGTGATAACAATATTGGAGTGGTATCTAATGGCACAGATACATTGAACGTGAAATTGGCTAAAGAACTGAAAGACCTAACTAGTGTGACTGCTGGTGATACAGTGATGAACACGGATGGTGTGACGATCACTGGAGGCCCTAAAATTGTAAAAACCGGCATTGATGCAGGAAACAAACAAATCGTTAATGTGGCTAGTGGCGGAGACGTAACGACGAATGGTGCCAATATTGGCGATATTAACCGTATCATTACGGCGAAGGATAAGTATGTGACTGGCGGTGCAGCGACTTATCAAGCAAATGGTGAGGGTGCCGCAAATTTAATCGGCACAAACGGATTGACTGCGAACGTGAGTGGATTGAAAAATAACTATGTTACGAGTGGCAGTATTTCTAATGACGGCAAAGTGTTGACACTGGAACGTAACGATACGGGCAAAGTTAATGTTGATTTGAGTAATATATTTACTGAGGTAGCAAAGGGAGATTACCGTTTGGTAGAAAATCCTGAAGCGGGTAGCCAGGGTAAATATAAGGTTGATAGCAATGGAAATATGGTATTGACTGTAGCAAATGATAAAGGCGACAAAAAACAAGTTACATTGACAGATATTGCATCGAAGGCGCAACAAGATAATAATACATCAAGTATTACTACAATCAATACAACTCTTGATAAAGGCTTGAACTTTGCCGGTGATACCGGTGCTGTGAGCAACAGAAAATTAGGCGATACCGTCACCGTTAAAGGCGGTGCCACAGGCGCATTGTCCGATGGAAATATCGGTGTTGAATCCGACGGCAATGGCACATTGAACGTAAAATTGGCGAAAACATTGACCGGCTTGGACAGCGTGACAGCCGGCAATACGAGCATTAATAACGGCGGTTTGACTGTAGGTGGTAAGACCTATGTATCTTCAACAGGTCTCAATGCAAATGATCAAAAAATTACCAATGTTTCTGATGGTACTGTAGGTGCAGGTAGTAAAGACGCTGTAAACGGCGGTCAATTACACGATGCTAAAAACGAATTAAATACTAATATCAGTAATGCTAAAACTGATCTTATCAACAAGGGCCTTCGTTTTAACGCTGATAATAACGCTGAAAAAACGAATAAACTTGGTTCTAAAGTAACAGTCAATGGTGATAACAATATCACTACTGAAATTACGCAAACCGGCGATGATACTACAATCGGCGTTAAATTGAACAAAAATCTTAATGTTCAAACATTGACAGCTACAGATACCGTGAAAGCCGGTGGTGTAACAATGGGTAAACACGCTGATACTAAGAACTATGTGACTGGTCTTGATAATAAAGATTGGGATGTAAATACATCTAATCCTGTAAGCGGTCGCGCAGCTACAGAAGATCAATTGAAAAAAATCAGTGATGTTGTTAAGAGTCAAGGTGCTGCTGCTACAGATTATCGTTTGGTGAAAAATGCAGCTGCTGCAGACGGTGCTTATACAGTTGATTCTAACGGCGATGTTGACTTAACTGTAGAGGATAAAAACCATGCAGGTAGTAAAGAAACAGTTAAGATTAAGGATGTTGCCTCTAAATCTAAATTAGATAAAGTTATCAATGACGGCTTGAAATTCGATGCCAATACAGGCGGCGAAAAAACGAATAAATTGGGGTCCAAGGTATCCGTGAAAGGGGATAATTCCAACATCATTACAAGTATCTCCCAAGATGCGAACGGTGACAGCACCATTGATGTGAAACTCGGCAAAGACCTTAAGACCGAAACGATTACCGCTACCGGTAAAGACGGCAAGGACGGCAAGATCGGCATCAACGGTAAAGACGGTGTTACGACGAATATTTCCGTAACCCGTGACGGCAAGCCGGGCGTCGACGGTGCCGCCGGCACGACCACTACGCGCATTGTGTATCAAAAACCGGACGGCACGAACGAAGAAGTGGCGAACCTAAATGACGGTATGCTGTACGGTGGCGATACAGGTAATGTGATTAAAAAGAAACTTAACAATCAAGTGAATGTTAAGGGCGGTATCTCCGATGAAAGCAAATTAGCGACTGAAGACAACATCGGTGTTGTTTCCGACGGTTCCGATACATTGAAATTGCGCTTGGCGAAAGAATTGAAAGGCTTAACGTCTGCTACTTTCACAAACGGCGGCAATAATACTGTTATCAATGGTGATGGTATGACAATTACACCTGCTGGCGGTAATAAGGTGAGCCTCACAAAAGACGGCTTAAATAACGGCGGTAACAAGATTACGAATGTAGCTGATGGCACAGATCCTAACGATGCGGTTAATAAATCTCAATTGGATAAAGCTACAGCAGCTGCATCCACAACGGTATCGGCAGGTAATAATATTACTGTAACACCTAGCACTAATGCGAATGGTTCCAAGAACTATGAAGTAAGTCTCAAAGACCAAGTGACATTGGGCTCTGATGCTACAAAACAAATCGCGATGGACGGTACTACAGGCACAATCAAAGCTGGTGATAAAGTTACCATCGACGGCAACAAAGGTACTATTAAAGCCGGTAATGTAACAATTGACGGTGAAAACGGTACCATTAAAGCTGGCGACAAGGTAACTATTGACGGTAAAGATGGTAAGATTGCAGCAGGTAAGGTATCTGTTGATGGTAAAGACGGTTATGTGACAGGTTTGGAAAACAAAGATTGGGATCCTAACAACATCACAAGCGGTCGCGCTGCTACAGAAGATCAAT